>Ga0214921_10004921_pt1 | contig 19229 bp, 16 predicted proteins | sample LL1505_MetaG_FD_177992 | JGI IMG/M metagenome (GOLD analysis project Ga0214921, IMG submission 177992) | Freshwater microbial communities from Lake Lanier, Atlanta, Georgia, United States - LL-1505 | ecosystem: Environmental > Aquatic > Freshwater > Lake | place: USA: Georgia | collected... | reverse complement strand
AAAGGCTTTGGTAAAAGTGAACATATGGATGACGGCGAAGTAAAACGCAGCCGTCAATCCAAAAGGCTTTGGTAAAAGTGAACATATGGATGACGGCGAAGTAAAACGCAGCCGTCAATCCAAAAGGCTTTGGTAAAAGTGAACATATGGATGACGGCGAAGTAAAACGCAGCCGTCAATCCAAAAGGCTTTGGTAAAAGAGAAATTTACATCTCCTTCATGTGCTCATCCATTCTCTCGTTGTATTCCAATGGCTCATTTTTCCAATTCTTATTATAAGAAACAAACCAGCCTAACCAAATAGAACGAGATAGGCGCATTAAAATAGGTTGTATTAAAATCAATAAAAATATAGTCGTACCTAACCAGTAAAACATTCTGTTGTCATCTAATTCCCATGACATGCCAATTAATACTTTCCATGCAACAAACATAGTAACAAAATAAGCCACAGTCAATGCATAACTTACATAACCAGTCCCATAATAAAATCCTACTTCGATTTCAGTTGGCTGACCACATACTGGACAGTAATCATGCATTTTTGTGATATTGGATAAATCGTAGGGATTAGAACTAGTGAACAGTTTACCTTCTCGACATCTAGGACACTTATTGGTGATTGTGCTGAATAGGTAACTATTTTTCATACCGCAAAGATACCGAAAATTAAGGAGCTATCAATTGCTCCATTTGTATTCCTCTAGAACCTTTAATGAGTATGGTATAGTCCTTTAATGTTTGTGCATGCAACCAGGCCTTAGCTTCAATCGCTGTATCAAAATATAGGTAGTTATGATCACATGGCTTAAACTCTGATCCTACAAGCAATACATTTTCCCAATTTGTTTGTTTCAATTGATCAATTAATAATTGATGTTCCATTAAAGTGTCGGTGCCTAATTCTCTCATCCCGCCCAAACAAACAATTTTATGTTCTTTGTTCATTTTAGCAAAATTGTCCACTGCTAATTTCATACTCGAAGGGTTTGCATTGTAAGCATCTAAAATCACTTCGTTATTTTTCCATTTCAATAATTGTGAACGACTGTTGGTTGGGATATAATGTTCAATCGCTGATTTTATTTTTTCATTGGGTACTTTAAAATGTTGTCCAATTGCAACAGCTGCAAGTACATTAGGTAGATTATAATTTCCCACTAAATGTGTAAATATGGAATCAATTTCAATCCCTTTATTTATTTTGACAGTCAACATCCCATCATGATCAATTGCCTCTCCTTGAATTTGTCCATTGTGTTGTCCATAACCAATGATATGAGGAATCTTATGAGACATGGTTTGCAGATAGTCATAGTCTTCCATGACAAATGCAGTTCCATTGTGTGTACTTAAAAAATCAAACAACTCGCCCTTGCCTTTCTTTACACCCGCTTCAGAACCAAATCCTTCTAAATGCGCTTTACCGCAATTGGTGATCATACCATGTGTAGGAAGGGTATAGGCACAATAGCTTTCTATTTCATGTATATGATTGGCACCCATTTCGATTACTGCCATGTCTGCATCTTTAGGGATGCTTAATAAAGTTAGTGGAACACCAATATGGTTGTTTAAATTTCCTTGCGTGGTATAAGTTTTGAAATGACTTGCTAAAACTGCGTAGACTAATTCTTTTGTCGTTGTTTTTCCATTGCTACCAGTAATGGCTATGAATGGAATATTGAATTGTTGACGATGGTATTTTGCTAATGCTTGAAGTGTAGTTAATACATCCTCTACAAAGATGATGCTGTCTTGAATCGCCGAACTGTTTGGAATTTCCTCATCCACAATAGCATAAGCAGCTCCAGCTTCTAATGCCGCTATTGCAAAAACATTCCCATTGAAATTAGGGCCTTTTAATGCGAAATATAAATCCCCTGATTTAAGCTTTCTTGTATCTGTAACGACAGATGGATGTGTGGTGTAAATGGAATATAAATCTTCGATTGATCCAAGCTTCATAGCAATTTAATTTAGCTTTTTGCCATCAATAAACATGTAGCAGTTGCTACAAGCCCTTCTTCTCTTCCTGTAAAACCCATGGTCTCTGTCGTAGTTGCTTTGATAGAAATGTCTTTATTGCCAATATGTAAAATGGATGCAATACAATCCTGCATGGCGTTTACATAAGGTTTAATTTTTGGTGCTTCTAAACAAAGCGTCGCATCTATATTGACAATTTGATAGCCTTCTGCAGTGATTAAATCGTAGGTTCTTTGTAATAAAATTTTACTATCAATATTCTTAAATGCATTATCTGTATCAGGAAAGTGTGTGCCGATATCGCCTAAGCTTAATGCACCTAAAAGGGCATCGCAAATTGCGTGAAGTAATACATCAGCATCGCTATGTCCTAAAGCCCCTTTGTGGTGTGGAATAAGAATGCCTCCAATCCATAAATCTCTACCTTCTACTAATTGATGAAAATCAATACCTGAACCTATGCGTAAATTCATTAAAAGATATTTTTAATTTTCTGCCATAAATTAGGTTGTTCTTCCTTTGCATCTGGTGTATCCATTCCAAAAGCAGAAATGGCACATCTAAAACCGATTGTACTAGTAGATTTATCTTGATCTAAATATCTTCTTGTTCCTGGATTCAACCAATATGGACGGTCTTTCCAACTACCTCCTTTATAAACCCTAGATTTATTAGAGATCAATGTATTGGTGCCTGTTTCATAACTTGATGTATTTGAATCATCACCATCTAAAACATTATTACCTCTGTATGGATTAAAATCATCCATATCAATACTATTCATTGGGCGATAAATATCTGCTACCCATTCGTTCACGTTACCACTTAAATTATATAAGCCCAAAGGGTTTTGTAAAAAACTATTTGTTTTACTTGGGAAACCAGCACCATCATTTGAATAGCCAACCATACCCATATAATCCCCACTTCCATTTTTAAAGTTGGCCATGAACATACCTTGCTTACTCTTTTCCTTGATACTGGACTTGCCTGATGGGTTATTTCTTAAACCATCATTGCCACTTGAACTCCATGGATAGGGTGAATCAGATGAGATAATACTAGCATTGGGTGTACCTGAATTAGATCCAGCTTTAGGGTTATTAAAATTGGAGATATAGTTTTTACCACTAGAAACTTTTGCTGCATATTCCCATTCTGCTTCGGTAGGTAATCTAAAGTCAGGAATTAATACAAAATCTCCCAAGTTTTTATTTTTTACTTTTGATGTAGCAGTGAATGTCGTCGTTTTTTTATTGCTATCAACTAAACTATTATTTGCTTCCAGCTTCCCTAAATAAGGTTTAGTAGGATCAATTAAACCGTATTTGATTAAAGTTTTTTCATTGGCTCTATCTGTTCTCCACCTGCAATAAGCATTTGCTTGTTCCCAACTTACACCCACTACAGGATAATCATTGAATGCCTTATTTCTAAAATAGCCTTCTACCATTGGTTCATTGTATGCAAGATCGGTTCTCCAAACTAATGTATCAGGAAGTGCAACTTTCACAATTGAATCCTTACCAAGTGGAATGAAAACATTTTCAAGCCATTTTATATAAGTTCTATATTGTCTGTTGCTCACTTCGTATTGGTCGATTCTAAAAGAACTCACAGTCACTCTGCGCAAATTATTGTTCCAATCGCCCATGATGTTTTCTTGGTTCATACCCATAGCAAATGTGCCACCTCTAATTAAGATGGTACTATCATATGGATCATCTTTTGATGCAAATGCAACTTTATTGCTTTGATTACTATCGAATTGAGCGATCATTTTTGGGCCTAAAAAAAGTACCGCAAAAAATAATAATATACTATTGATAAAATTCATCTGTTTTGTTTATTCAGTGGGGTTAAAAATCTTCAGCGAATATACTTGCTTTTTCAATCATTTATACAAATGCAAATAGAATCTTATGTTAGTAAAACCCTAATTTTAGGGTATGAAACTTGCCGTTTTAACATTTTTTTTCCTTGGATGCTGTTTTCCCATTTTCGGATGGGGACAAATAGGCATGTTATCTAAAGGAAATTGGGTCAAAATTGCTGTGCCAAACGAGGGCGTTTATCGGTTGACTGGTGCACAATTTAAAGCGATGGGTTTTACAGGTAAAACAAATTCTAGTCAAGTGCAGTTATATGGGATGGATTTAGCAAATCTTAACGAAAAAGTGCCGAATGGATTACCGGATAGTTTAACAGAAATGGCTATTGAAATGCAAGATGGAGGAGATGGGATTTTTGACGATCAAGATCAATTTTTATTTTATGCGCAAGGGCATTATAAATGGATCAAATCAACATTAGACGAAGCACCCATTCGTCAAAAAATAACAAGCAATGATTCTTTATATTTTTTTCTACGCATTGGATTAAATGGAAAAAGGATTTTCAGTTTTAACAAGACTGGTTCCGTATCAAAAATAGTTCAAACTTATGCGGCCAAGTGGTTGATAGAAAAAGATACGATCAATATTTTAAATAGTGGTAAAATTTGGTTAGGTGACCCTATGGGAAATGGTCTTGGTAAAAAAACAACACAGTCGTTTACGCTTAATATGGAAGGCTTGCAACTTAATGCGCCAATTGTTTTTCAGAGTCAATTGGCTGCTACTACTTATCAAACTGATGCTACTTTTTTAATGAAGTTGAATGATCAAATGTTAAGTACAAAATCGTTGAATCCAGTTTCAGGATTCATTTTTGACGATGCTTACAAAATACGGTTTGATAGTAGTACTATTTTGTTAGACAAATCTAAGGTGCAGAAAGTGGGGCAAAGCTTAAGCAACATGATGCTGCAAGTAGATTTTAATGCAGCCACTGGCTCCACAGGTTGGATTGATTATTTGGCATTACAAGGGCAAAGAACAATTGGTTTCTGGGGTAATTCTAGTTTTGGGTTTGACTATCAAACAAGTAAACCGATGGATCAACTGGTTGAATTTGAAATTCAAAATGCAACCAATCAAACAAGGGTTTGGGATCTGAGTCAATACTTTCAACCTGTCGCGTTGAATACACAATTGGGTCAGAATACAATTGCTACATTTAAAGTTGCTGATACTGCACAAAAATATTTTTATGTCTTTGAATCCAATAAAATAAATGCTGCACAGTTTTCTGGTGTGCTTCGAAATGATAGTAGTTTCTCTTTAAGTCCAGTAGATTATATCATTATCACTGCACCCGATTATTTTCCTGCAGCTAAGGCCCTTCAAGCATTTCATGAAAAGCAAAATGGCTACAAAGTAGGGTTATTTAATGCGACTCAAGTGTACAATGAAATGGCAGGTGGACAAAGTTCGCCAATTGCCATTCGAAATTTTTTAAAATATTTTATAGCACAAGCCAAATTAAAAAATCAAGTAAGCCCTGCGTTTGTTTTATTATTAGGGATGGGCAATTTCAATGCACAAAAAATTCAAATTAATAAAGAATTACCTGTCTATACAAGTGAGGTGTCCAATGCTATTTTAACTTCTTATAGTTCAGATGATTTTTACGCAATACAAGAACCAGGCAATCAAATTCAGTTTACACAGACGATTGATTCAATTAGTTTGGCTATTGGAAGGATTCCGGCAAGGACCATTGCAGAAGCAAATAAAATGGTTGAGAAATTAATTCAATACCAATCTAGTAAAAAAATGGGGCTTTGGCAAAATCAATTGACTTGGGTTGCGGATGATGCGGACTATAATTTACACCTACAGGATGCGGAGGAAATCATCAGTAATTTGAAAACAAAAACGACTAATTGGAATCATAAAAAATTGTATTTGGATTTATTTAAAGCGAGTCAAACATTGACTGGGAATACTTATCCAGATGTCAACAAAGCAATACAAGAAGCGGTACAAGCAGGCACATTGGTCTTAAATTATACAGGTCATGGAAATTATTTGCGATTAACCGAAGAGGCAGTGATTTCAAAATCAGAAATGCAGTCGTGGGATAATGCCGGAAAATTACCTATTATGGTGACAGCCTCTTGTGATTTTGCACCCTATGACCAACCTGGATCTGCTCCAATTGGTTTTGATGCTTTGATGCAAAATGACAAAGGTATTATTGCATTGGTTGCGGCCAATAGACTTGTTTTTGCATATAGTAATAAACAAATCAATGATGCATTTATGCAAGCATTATTGGTACCTAATTCAAATGGTCAATTTAGGACAATTGGGCAAGCATTGCAAGCTGCAAAAAAATATAATTTTAGCAGAAATGGTGATCGCTTAAACGCATTTAAGTTTGGCTTAATGGGGGATCCAGCTATGCGTATCGTTCAGCCGAAATACCAAATTAATTGTACCGAATTGAATCAGTTGCCTTGGTCGGACACGATCTATTTAAAGGCAGGTGGAAAGTATACCTTAAAAGGAAATTTGTCTGTAAAAAATCAAACTCTTCAAAACTTTAAAGGTGCCATAGATATGATTTTATGGGATGCTCCAAGTACAAAGAAAACTTTAGCAAATCAAGCGACTAGTCAGTCAGTGGCAATTGAAACACAGGAAAAGGCGCTCTTTAAAGGAAAGGCAACAGTTCAAAACGGACAATTTGAAATCAGTTTCATCCTGCCTGGTAACCTGCCTTCTTCGAATTCTGCAGCACTTAAATTACAGCTCTATGCATACAATGATACAGCTGACGCAAGTATGCAAATGCAATCCATCTTTATTCAAGGTTCAGCCACTCAAAATAAACTAGATACCACGGGTCCAGAAATCTACTCCTATATAAATGCACCTTCATTTAAATCCGGAGACTGGGTAAGTGCACCATCTACTTTATTTGTGACATTAAAAGATAGTTCGGGAATACAGTCCTCTGGTAATGAATTGGGCCAGGATTTAAAATTAATTATTGACGACACGCTTATAAAAAATTATAATTTGAATGCATTCTTCTCCTATAATGAGAATCAATATCAGTCTGGATCCATTCAATATCCTTTACCAGTTTTAGAGGAAGGTAAACACAGGTTAATTGTCAAGGCTTGGGATCTTTTAGGTAATGTGTCCAAAGACACCATTTTGATTGAAGTACCTAGCAAAAAAAATAAGAATATTCGAAATTTAAGTATTAGCCCGAATCCTGTGCTGACCAATGCAAAATTCAGTTTTGAGCTCAAAAATAGCATTGACCCAATATTGATGCAATTGGATGTCTTTGATGCCAACGGAATTAGACATTTTTCTATAAGTCAACAAATGCAACCCAAAGGCAATAGAGTCGTGTTTGATTGGAATGGACGAGCAACTAGTGGAGGGTTATTGCCGCCCGGTAAATATTACTACAAAGTCATAGTGCAGCAAAATGGGTTAGTAGAACAAATGTTAAATGGATTTTTAAAATTTTAAATATAGATTTCTAAGTTTATCTTTACTAAATTGAATATTAAAGTATTTAGAGCATGAATAAAATCCCATCCATCAACATACCCTTATTTGTAGTTTTAATTTTTGTAGCCAATACAGTATTGGCTCAAAGAACGCTTAAACTTCAAAGTACAGCTGTGCCATTTATGATGATCTCTCCGGATGCAAGATCTGGTGGTATGGGTAATTTATCAATTGCTATGTCTCCAGAAGCCAATGACCTTTTTGGCAATACTGCGAAGATTCCTTATCTAAAAAATAACCGTGGTTTTTTAATCAATTACACTCCATGGTTAAAAGACTTAGGATTGAATGATGTGTATTTAGCAAGTGCAGGTTATTATAAAAAATTAAATGATTTTAGCGGGATCAATACTTCTTTACGTTTTTTTAGTTTAGGCAATATTGATTTCACAGATGAGTCTGGACAATCAACATTGCCCTCTCAAAGGCCTTCGGAATTTAGTTATGATTTTGGGTACAATATTTTATTAACAGATGCATTGAGCATGGGTGTGACCCTAAGGTATATCAACTCAAGATTGGTTCAAGGTTCATATGGCACCAATGGCACCAATTTCAAGGCTGGCAATACTTTTGCAGGAGATATTAGTTTATTTTACAAACAAAGTGAAGACTTAGAAGGCTTTCATGCAGGCTTGGTTTTATCTAATTTAGGAGGTAAAGTGAGCTACTCTAATGAGTCAAAAAATAAATATTTTATTCCAGCGAATATTGGATTAGGTCTTGCTTATTTGAGCAGATTTGACACAGAAAATTCATTAGAAATGGGAGTGGATATCAATCGTTTAATGGTGCCTGCAAGTCCAACTAGTAGTGATGCCCAAGTGGTTGATCAATATTTTTCTCAGTCTGTTGTTGCTAGTTGGTTCAATTCTTTTTCTAATCAATATGGCATGCCTTTATCTGAATCCTTAAAAGTGTCCCTTGGCGCTGAATACAATTATGCTGACCGATTTCATTTGAGGGCTGGCTATTTTATTGATAATAATAAGAATCTAGGCAGTATGCAATATTTTACAGTTGGTTCAAGCTTCCAATACCAACAGTCTAAATTCAATATTTCCTATTTGGTACCTACTGGGGGTGGTATTACAAGAAATCCATTGTCAAATACCTTACGTTTTGGCTCCATATTTTACTTCTAAATTATTTGTTAACTAAGGCTGTATCGCTTCAATTTACCTGCTTTTTTAACTACTTTTGTAGCACATGTCTACAATTATTCCCATTGTGAACCACAGCCATCATCCTTTGCCTGCCTATGCAACGCAAGGGTCTTCTGGGCTAGATCTACGTGCATTTATCCCGACACCCATTCAGTTGGCGCCTTTAGAGCGTGTTTTGATTCCAACCGGTTTACATATTGCTATGCCAAATCATATGGAGGCACAAATCCGACCTAGAAGTGGTCTTGCGATCAAACAAGGGCTGACTTGTTTAAATACCCCTGGTACTATAGATGCAGATTATAGAGGAGAGATCAAAGTTATTTTGATCAATCTGTCTAATCAAATTCAAGTGATTCAAGACGGAGATCGGATTGCACAAATCGTATTTCAACAAGTCGAAAAAATGGAATGGCAATTAGTAGAAAATTTAGAGTCAACCCAAAGAGGTGAGGGAGGATTTGGGCATACTGGTAAAATATAAAACATCCAAATGCGTAATCTAAAAAATAGTCTTTGTTTGATTTTGGTGCTTTTAACTGCGGCCTGTGCGAATGTTAAGAAGGTTCAAGTCATTCAAGATGCATTGGCGGTAAAAGTTCTACCGGATGCTGCTGCATTGGCAGAAAAAGCAAGACTAGATTCTTTGTTAATGGTGAAGGGTATTGTCACTAATATTGCAAATACTAAGATCGGCTTTAGTTCCATGAATGCGAAATTGAAAATAGATTACGAAACAAGTAAGAATAAAGACAGCTACATCGCAAATTTAAGCATACAGAAAGATAGCTGTATGTATATTACAATTAGAGGAGCGATGGGGGTAATTGGCTTAAAAGCATTTATCAACAAAGACAGTATTGTCTTAATTTTCCCTTTATCTAAAAAAACAGAAAGACATCCATTATCCTATTTACAAGAAGTGATAAAAATCCCGTTAAGTTATCAAACGATTGAAGATCTTGTTGTAGGTAACCCAATTTTTATGGATAGCATTGATATCATTTCTTATAAAGTAATGAATGAAAGACTTCAAGTAAGTTTAATGGGAAAATTATTCAAAAATTTAATGATTCTTAGTGAGGATAATTCAAAGTTGGTTGAATTAAAACTAGACGATGTGGACATTGCAAAACACAGAACCTGTGACATCAATTATAGTGAACATACTTTAGTGAAAAATATACAGTTCCCACTCAATAGAACTATTTCAATTAATGCACAAACCAAATTGGATATTGGGATGGAATTCAAGGAATTTAATTTTGATGAACCTTTGAAATACACTTTTACTATTCCAAAAACAGGCAAGCGAAAATAATAAATTGAAAAATGAATCTCATGCTTAAAAAATGGTCAATCCTACTCTGTATATGTCTAGCCTTTTGCTTGAATCTTGCCAATGCACAAAATGGCAATTCTAGAGATGATCTACAAAAACAAGCACAGACTTTACAAAAAGAATTAGATGATTTAAATAGATTGTTAGATCAAACTAAAAACAATAAAAAAAGTTCTTTAGCACAATTGGCATTGATTAGAAATAAGATCTCAAAAAGACAAGCTTTGATCAATGGTATTGCTAAGCAGGTTAAAGTGCTAGATGCTGCTATTCTGAGTAATCAAAAAGACGTGAAGCGTTTGAACAACGAATTGGATACTTTAAAATACAGGTACGCTAAAAGTATTGTATTCGCTTATCAAAGCAGAAGTGGATACGAGTACCTTAATTTTTTATTTTCAGCAGGTAGTTTTAATGATGCAGTTAAAAGGATTACTTATTTAAAAAGCTACCGACAAAATAGAGAAACCCAAGCGAGGGCCATTGGTTTATCTGAAAATAATTTGAAGTCCAAAATCAATATTTTAAGCGAGAATAAACAGGATCGCATCAAAACCCTGTCTGCTCAAACTGTTCAATTAAAAGTATTGCAGGATGATAGAAAAGAACAGGACAAAGTGGTGAAACAATTAAAAAATAAGGAACAAGAAATCACCACCCAGGTAAGACAAAAAGAAGCACAAAGAAGAAAGATGCAGGCGGCTATCGCAGCAGTCATTAAAAGAGAAATGCAGGAAGCTGTAAAAAGAGAGAATGATCGTTTGGCTAAATTAAAAGCAGCCAATGTCGCTAATAATAAAACAACCCCTTCAAATGAAGAGAAGACTAAATCAACTCCAAATGTGAATAAAGTGGAAGGGGGTTTAAAAAGTACCACAAGTAATCGTCCATATTCTGCACTTGAAACTACAGAAGAGGGTAGAGAAACATCCATCTCTTTTGAAAACAACAAAGGAGGACTTCCTTGGCCAGTGGCTACTGGGATTGTCAATATTCATTTTGGTATAGAGAGCATTCCAGGTACTAAATTAGATCGTAAAAGTGATGGTATTGAATTGGCTGTTCCAAAAGGTACCACGGTTAAAAGTGTAGCCAACGGGACCGTAGTATATGTGGGAGATGTGAATGGAGATAAAACTGTTTTAATTAAACATGGTAAATATTTTACAGCATTTTCTTGCCTAAGTAGCGCATCTGTAAGCAATGGACAAGAAGTCAAAGCTGGAACTGTTATAGGCCGTTCAGGATTTAATTTAGACGGAGAGGGGGCAGTTTTATTCTCAATTTGTAATGAAAAAGCAGTATATTTTGATCCTGAAAATTGGTTAAAAGCCAGAAGGTAGTAGCCGGTTTCAGACTTTAAAATTGTCATCATGCCAAAATGCATTTTAGCGCTGGATCAGGGTACAACTAGCAGCCGTGCTATTTTATTTGACCAAGAGGGTCTGATTATTGCTACCGCACAAAAAGAATTCACACAAATTTTTCCAGCACCAGGTTGGGTGGAACATGATCCAATGGAAATTTGGAGTACCCAAATTGGTGTCGCTTCCGAAGTCATTTCAAAGCATGGCATCGATAAGTTTGATATTGCTGCAATTGGTATCACCAATCAACGTGAAACAACCGTTGTTTGGAATAAGCTAACTGGTATGCCAATTTACAATGCTATTGTTTGGCAGGATAGAAGGACTGCAGATTTTTGCAATCAATTAAAACAAGAAGGTAAGCAACCATTTATTCAAGAAAAAACTGGTCTTATCATTGATGCTTATTTTTCTGCTTCAAAAATAAAATGGATTTTAGATCATGTGGAAGGCGCAAGAGCGCAGGCGGAAAAAGGAGAACTTTGTTTTGGAACGATTGATAGTTGGTTGGTTTGGAAATTAACCAATGGTGCACATCATATCACAGATGCAACCAATGCATCCAGAACAATGCTATATAACATTCATGAATTAAAATGGGATACAGCATTATTAGAACTATTCAATATCCCTATTGCTATATTACCTGAAGTAAAAAGCAGCAGCGAAGTGTATGGCCACACAGATTTATTGGTTACCAATCAACAAATTCCAATTGCAGGTATTGCAGGTGATCAGCAGGCAGCATTGTTTGGACAAATTTGTACCGCACCGGGTATGGTTAAAAATACTTACGGTACAGGATGTTTTATGTTAATGCATACAGGAGAGCAAGCATTCATTTCAAAAAATAATTTATTAACCACCATTGCATTGCAGAGAAATGGAAAAACATTTTATGCATTAGAAGGAAGTGTTTTTATTGGAGGAGCAGTGGTGCAGTGGCTTAGAGATGGGCTCCATATAATTCGTGATTCAGATCAAGTGGAAAATTTAGCTGCTCAAGTAAAAGATACAGATGGTGTTTATATGGTACCTGCATTTACTGGATTAGGTGCCCCTTATTGGAATCAACATGCTAAGGGTACCATCACTGGTATCACAAGAGGTACCAATGCTGCGCATATTGCACGCGCTGCCTTAGAAAGTATTGCCTATCAAACCTACGATGTATTAAAGGCTATGGAATCCGATGCGCAAATTCCAATCGCTGAATTAAGAGTAGATGGTGGTGCTACAAAAAATAATTTATTGATGCAGTTCCAATCCAATATTTTAAACACAAAAGTAATTCGACCAACCATCATTGAGACAACTGCTTTGGGTGCAGCTTATCTAGCTGGACTGGCGGTTGGTTTTTGGAAAGACGAAAATGAAATTGCAGCAAAATGGAAAGTGGCTCAAGTTTTTAATCCCATCTTAGCCCAAGCAGACATTCAAAAAGGAATTGAAGGTTGGAAAAAAGCAATTCAAATGACCAATATTTAAATGACTAAATTATAATTTATGACTCCATTTTTAGCCGAATTCTTAGGAACTTCAATGATGATGATTATTGGGAACGGTGTTGTTGCAAATATTGTATTACCAAAAACAAAAGGCAATAACGGAGGATTAATTTCCATTGTACTAGGATGGACCATTGCCGTTTTTGTGGGAGTGTATATCTCCAGTAGTTCAAGTGGGGCACATTTGAACCCAGCAGTTACAATTGCATTTGCCACAGCCGGAAAATTTGATTGGGGCTTGGTGCCTATGTATCTTTTAGCGCAATTATTAGGAAGCATGATGGGTGCATTTTTGGTATGGATGGTTTACAAGGACCATTTTAATGAAAGTGAAAATGCAGCAGATCAATTGGCTTGTTTTTCGACAGGGCCTTCTATCCGCAGACTACCACAAAATTTCATTGTAGAAACAGTCGCCACTTTTGTATTCGTTATAGGCATTTTCCATATTCAGTCTTCAGGTGTCGAATTAGGCAGTTTTTCGGCCTTACCAGTGGCCCTTTTAGTGGCAGGAATTGGATTTGGAATAGGGGGACCAACCGGTTGGGCAATCAATCCAGCCAGAGATTTAGGACCTAGAATCATGCATTTTGTGCTGCCAATCAAGGGAAAAGGTCCAAGCGATTGGGCATATGCACCCATTCCTGTATTTGGGCCAATCATAGGTGGAATTTTAGCTGCAATTATCTATGTACAATTTTTGCAATAAACATGCAAATCACTACCTTTGCAGCCGAAATGGAGTAAATCCATTTTCGCCTCTTAAAAGGGGGTTGTAAAAACAAATAACAATATGGCAACAACAGGTAAAATCAAACAAATTATTGGTGCGGTTGTAGACGTACATTTTTCAACAAAAAGTGTATTACCAGAAATATACAATGCCCTTGAAATCACGCGTCCAAACGGTGAAAAATTAGTATTAGAAGTGCAGCAACACTTAGGTGAAGATAGCGTTCGTGCAATTGCAATGGACGGTACCGAAGGGTTAGTGAGAGGCATGGAAGTAGTGGATACAGGAAAAGGCATTTTAATGCCAGTGGGCGAAAGCATCAATGGTCGTTTGTTTAATGTAACAGGAGACGCAATTGATGGTTTACCTCAATTAGACAAATCAAATGGCCGTTCTATCCACGCAAATCCTCCAAAGTTTGAAGACTTGAGTACTGCAACAGAAGTGTTGTTTACAGGTATTAAAGTAATCGACTTGATTGAGCCTTATGCAAAGGGTGGTAAGATTGGTTTGTTCGGTGGTGCGGGTGTAGGTAAAACAGTATTGATTCAAGAATTGATTAATAATATCGCAAAAGGACACGGAGGTTTATCAGTATTTGCGGGTGTAGGTGAAAGAACACGTGAAGGAAATGACTTATTACGTGAGATGATTGAAGCAGGTATCATGAAATATGGTGATGCATTCAAGCATAGCATGGAAGAAGGCGGATGGGATTTAAGCAAAGTGAACTTAGAAGAGTTAAAAGAATCAAAAGCAACATTTGTATTTGGTCAAATGAATGAACCTCCAGGAGCACGTGCACGTGTGGCTTTGAGTGGTTTGACAATTGCAGAATATTTCCGTGATGGTGATGGAACAGGAAAAGGAAAGGATATCTTATTCTTCGTAGATAATATCTTCCGTTTCACGCAAGCAGGTTCAGAGGTGTCGGCTTTATTAGGTCGTATGCCATCTGCGGTAGGTTACCAACCAACATTGGCAACTGAGATGGGATTGATGCAAGAGCGTATCACTTCAACTAAGAATGGTTCTATTACTTCGGTTCAAGCGGTATATGTACCTGCGGATGACTTAACAGATCCGGCTCCTGCAACTACTTTCGCTCACTTAGATGCGACAACAGTATTGTCTCGTAAGATTGCCGATTTAGGTATCTATCCTGCAGTGGATCCATTGGATTCAACTTCAAGAATCTTAACAAAAGCAATTGTTGGTGATGCACACTACGACACTGCTCAGAAAGTTAAAATGATTTTACAACGTTATAAGGAATTACAAGATATCATTGCCATCTTAGGTATGGATGAATTAAGTGATGAAGATAAATTAGTGGTATCACGCGCACGTCGTGTTCAACGTTTCTTATCTCAACCTTTCCACGTTGCGGAACAATTTACAGGCTTGAAAGGTGTATTCGTTTCTATAGATGATACTATTAGAGGTTTCAATGCAATTATGGATGGTCAAGTGGACGAATATCCAGAAGCGGCATTCAACTTAGTAGGTACTTTAGAAGATGCGATTGAGAAAGGTAAGAAAATGATGGCTCAAGCATAATCAATTAAAATTCCATTCATGTTATTAGAAATATTAACACCAGAGAAGAAATTATTTAGTGGAAATGTACAAGGAGTACAATTACCTGGTGTAGATGGTTTATTTGAAATCTTAGACAAGCACGCTCCATTGGTGAGTGCATTAGGAATTGGCAATGTGAAAGTCTTACAAAAAGGCGCTGCAGCTGAATCTTATGCAATTCAAGGCGGATTTGTAGAAGTGATTGACAATAAAGCAACTGTTCTAGTAGAAGGTGTTTTATAACTCGGATACACAATAACAAAAAATTATCAACTATCTGAATCCCTCTCGAACTATCGAGAGGGATTTTTTTATATATTCACATAGTCAAATTATGCAAGCTGCTATTGCTTAGATTATGAAAAAAACATTCCCTTTCCTATTTACATTAATTGGATTATCCATCCTAGGGATATTGTTTATTCAAATCACTTGGTTGCAGGGTTTATTTTTATTACAAAAAAACCAATTAGTTGAAAAAGTAAATCAAGCAGGTGTGATAGTTTCTGCAGATTTAGGAAAAAAATTAAATGGGGGATTGGCATTTCATTTCCCAAAGAAATCATTGAGCTTATCAGGAGGGGGACATTCCCATAGTTTCGAAGAAGCTACTTTGTCGGATATGTATAATGCTCAGGATTTAGATAAAAGACTGAGGGCAGCCATGGTAAAATTTGGGTTGAAAGACTTGTCTTTTGAGTTTGCTTTACAAGACAAAAATGGCAATATAGAAATTAAAAGTAAACAATTTGAAGATGTATTTGTAGACGAATTGAATATGGTTCAAACCAGGGTATCTATTATTCCTCAAGAGATATTAGAAACGACTGGTCCTTTTGAAACATTGATCATTATTGTGCCAAATGTTAATTCCTATTTATTTAAAACTTTACAGTGGGTTGTTTTTGGCGCTGCTTTGTTCATCATTATTGTATTAGCTGCATTTATTATTACTATTAGGTCATTGATCGTACAAAAAAAGCTGAGTGAAATTAAAAGTGACTTTATCAATAACATGACTCACGAGCTTAAGACACCATTGGCAACGATTTCACTTGCCGTGGACGCACTTAAATCCACTAAAGTTCAATCAGATGCAACCTCAGTAGACTACTTTAGCTCTATTATCAAAGAGGAAAACATCCGCATGAACAAGCATGTTGAAACCATTTTACAAGCAGCTCAGTTAGAGAAAAAAGAAAATGAGCTCAATAGGCAATTAGTGAATATCAATGACCTTATTCAAGGCGTCATTGATAGTTTTAAATTACAATTAGATGCGAAGCCTTCATCTGTGCAAACAAAATTCGAAGCATCCCCTTCTGAAATCTGGATAGACGAAGAATATTTTCTACATGTTTTATCTAATCTAATTGACAATGCAATTAAATATGCTAAGTCAGAAATTGATATTACAATTATCACAAAAACGTTATCCAATAAATTATTTATTACAATCGAGGATAAGGGTATTGGGATGACACCTGATACAGTGAAACATATATTTGAAAAGTTCTATCGCGCACATGCAGGAAATATACATAACGTAAAAGGATTTGGCCTGGGTATGAGTTATGTTAAATGGGTGATTGACCTCCACAAAGGCACAATACATGTTACAAGTGAATTAAATAAAGGCACAAAAGTTGAAATTAGCCTACCGTTGATTGAACCAAAATAAACAACCGTCTCCATAACTGAGAAATCGATATTCGTTGGCTATCGCATGTTGATATACTGTCTTCCATTCATCTCCAGCAATGGCAGCAATGATTAGTAAAAGTGTAGATTTAGGCTGATGAAAATTCGTAATCAAACCTTTGCAAATTTTAAATTGATAACCGGGCTTTACCATTAACTGGGTTGTTGCAAATAACGTGGTTAACTTCTTTTGGTTCATCCAATCCTTTAAGAATTGCATTGATTCATTGATACTAGTTTGCTTATCCTCTAAAGTATATGCATCCCATTGCAATAAATTTATTTCGTTGACATCAATTTCAGGTGTCTGTTTTATTTTAATGGCTAACCAATACAATGACTCTAAAGTTCTAAGTGAGGTGGTACCTACTGCAATCACATTATTTGATGTAGTGGCTAAGTATTCAATAGTTTGAAGATCTACATCAATAAATTCTGCATGCATTAAATGGTCCTGAAAGTCGTCAACTTTGACTGGCATAAATGTTCCAGCACCAACATGGAGTGTGATAAATTTTTTATCAATTCCTTTTGCAGCTAAAGCTTTAAATACATGCTCATCAAAGTGCAAGCCTGCAGTAGGCGCTGCAACGGAACCTTCTGTTGTTGCATAAGTTGTTTGATAGCGATCCTTATCTGTTTCATTAGCTTCTCTTTGGATATAAGGTGGCAATGGAATTTGTCCAACAAGGGCAATGATTTCTGAAAACACAATGTTAGGATGATCCCAAGAAAATTCAATTACAAAATGCCCTTCTTCTTGCGCAATTTTTTTTGCAGATAAAATAATTTTTATATGGTCGTAAAAAAGCACCTTTTGTAAAAATTCCGTCTTCCATTTTTTTGCACCACCTACCAAACATTTCCATGTTACTTTATTGGTCGCTTGCATTGCTAACATTACAGGCGTAAATCCTGCAGTAGGTTCTAGACAAAATATTTCTATTTTATTTTGTCTGTTGTTTGCAGTGGCATGCATCTCAGGCTTACTATCACTGTCAACAAGGCCCATTGGTTTATCAAATAAAATCCTTGCTGCAATCACCTTGCTATTATTAAAGAATAGACTATGGCTAGTTGGGATATAATCGGCGATATCTTTGTATTGTGCCTCGGCAATAATGGCTTGGTCCCATACTAAAAGTTTGCTATCTGACCTGTTACCCGCTGGGGTATAAGCTATACGCTCATCGGGTAAATCGTAATCAAAATCGGCCATTTTCATGGCGCAAAAATAGTAAAACCCCTTTGAAATGTCATGGTTTAGGCGAATTCACAGCTTATAAACCTTCAAAAATGGGTTATCCACAGCTCTTAACACACCTAATTTTTAGAAACAGGTCAAAATCTTCTGTAATCCAATCATAGTAAGGGTATTAGCTCGGTTCATTTCTTGTGGAAAACTAGAAGGACCTGTTTGGCCTATAAAAGTGGTAAAAAGTGTTATTTTGTGTGAACAAGTGGTAAAATAAAGACCAAATTATTAACAAATGACAGGATTTCACGGAGAATATCAATCAACTATCGACGCAAAAGGGCGTTTCCTAGTTCCAGGCAGCTTGAAAAAGCAACTGGCAGAAGGGGAAACGCGCTTTATCGTAAGTAGAGGATTTGAAAAGTGCTTGACACTTTACCCGTTGAAAAGCTGGCAAGCGATTTTGGACAGAATTAGCCAATTGAATGACTTTGATCCCAAAGTGAGACAATTCCGCCGTCAGTTCTTAGGTGGTGCAACCGAAGTTGAGTTGGATGGTGCAGGCCGTTTATTGCTGCCTCCAACTTTAAGAGAGTTTGCATTACCAGGAAAAGAAATTGTATTAGCGGCAGCATTGGATCGTTTTGAAATTTGGGATGCGAGTACTTATAAACAGCTCTTTGAGGATTTCTCTGCAGATGCATTTAGCAATCTAGCGCAGGAAGTAATGGCAGGTATTAAAAATCAAGATTAAGGAAGATGACTTACCCTACATCCAACTTAAACACAGATTACCATATACCTGTTTTATTTCAAGAAACCATTGCGCATCTAAATATAGTACCAGATGGTATTTATGTAGATGCCACATTTGGAGGAGGAGGACATAGTAGCGGTATTTTATCAAATTTGGGTCCGAAAGGGAAACTCTTTGCTTTTGATCAGGATGCTGATGCTAAGAAGAACTTACCAAATGATGATCGAATCATTTTTATACCTGAAAATTTTAGGTACATACAAAGATTCCTTCGCTTGAACAAAATTGAAAAAGTGGATGGTGTTTTAGCCGACCTAGGTGTAAGTAGCCATCAATTTGATGAAGGTTCAAGAGGTTTCTCTATTCGTTTTGACGGTCCCTTTGATATGAGAATGGATCAACGTCAAACAAGAACAGCAGCGCAAATTATAGAAAGCTATACAGAAGCAGCACTACATAAAATGTTTGAGCAA
>Ga0214921_10004920_pt1 | contig 19233 bp, 18 predicted proteins | sample LL1505_MetaG_FD_177992 | JGI IMG/M metagenome (GOLD analysis project Ga0214921, IMG submission 177992) | Freshwater microbial communities from Lake Lanier, Atlanta, Georgia, United States - LL-1505 | ecosystem: Environmental > Aquatic > Freshwater > Lake | place: USA: Georgia | collected... | reverse complement strand
AACCTGAATATTTAATAGTTTAGAAAGTTCAGGGTAATTTATAGGTTTAGTATTAATAATTCTTAATGCTTTATTTAAACCTTCCCACTTACTGTTAATTTTTTTAAGATAATTTACCCAATGAACCATACCTATTTTACTCAAATAACTAACAACTCCAGGATTTGCCCCAATTGTTAATATTGCAGTTGAAGTGTTTTTCCAATCTTTAGTTTCCTCTTGTATCAACATTTGTCTATGATATAAGGTATAAGTTCTTGCATCATTTTTTGGATATTGAAGGTTATTACTGCTTGTATTTTCCCATTCTTCAACTGCTGCATTAACAAAACATACGCCATTATCTTTACACCATTTTATAGTATCTGATGTATCCACATAATACCCCAAATCGACAAGCATATCTCCTCGTCTTAAAAATCTACTATAAACTTCTTTATAGTTTTGCTTTATAACGTTAATATTGTGTATCTTTACACCATCATATTTACCTATAAATTCATCGCATACATTTTTCTGTTTATCACAAGCTATTATATTACCACTTTTAAAAGTAAGATGTCTCGTATAAAATTCAAGTATATTTCCACCTATTCCACCAAGACCAATTTGAAAGATGCGTTTATCACCTAAATCGTACCTTATATTACCAAAACAACTTATGTTGGACTTTAACTCCTCTAATGTTATATTCATAATTTTTGCCCTTAGTTCCAGTTCTTCTTTTGATATACCAATTACTCCATCTTTGCCAGAAGAAGCTCTTTTATAAAGTTCATTTCCAAGGTAATGTCTTCTTCTTTCTTCCAAGTTCATTTTTTATATATAAAAAAATATAAAAAATAATTTATTCAAATGAAACAATAGTAGAATAAACCTCTAAAGCAGACCATATTGTTCCCTCACTTGAGAATTCACTATCTTCCCTCAACTTTAAAATCTCAACTTTTAAAGGGAGATTTTCAGCTCTATAAATATATTTTACAGGAGTTTCATTTACCAACTTAATTCTATCGTGTAATATACTGTCATTCTTAATCATATAATTTTGATATTGAAGGTTAAAACCATTTAGATCTTTCTTTGAATTTTTCATCTCTCTTGTTTGAAATGAAACCCACTCTAAACTATCAATTAACTTATTTGTTCCTAAAGGATTAATATCGTCTTCAACTATAGCTATTATAATATTATTATCAGATGATGTAAAACTGTTTAAACGAGTCTTATACACACCATATCTTCCATACGGTTCTTTTACCCATTCATTTGTTTTTGTCATAACTACCCCGTTATATACGTTTGCAAATGCTTTTCTAACTTCTGCCTTTGGGTCAAAGCGAGAATTTAAAATTTGACGTTTATTAGGACGATGAGAAGATGGAGGTTGAACTATCCCTAAATCTTGCAATACTCTTTCATCTAATAATGTTCCTTTTGAAAACGGTTCCATTTTGTTTATTAACTAATAAATATTTAATTCAAGATTTATTAGTTTTAAGGTATTATACTCCGTATCATTTTAAAATGTCTATCTTTTTTAGCATTTGGAGGCTCTCCGAGCCTCAACTGTGAAGAAAAGTTACTCATTTTAAAATGGCATTCGCTCTAATAAGTCCAATGGGTATAAGACAACCTAGTTTTATTATTTAGCTTAGGTGCGCTGAAGCGTTGTAATCCACTTGTAACATCGTAATTTGTAACCCAGACTGAAAGCTTGTTATTCTGTTGAATGGTTGCATACTCAGTTTTAACCTGATTTACAACATAATTTATAACCATCTCAACCATCACATCAAACTCAGCTTGAGCAGTTTTGTTATATATAGAATCAATAACACTTGAAATAGTATCAACAGGAACTATGATATTTTTACCTTCAGGATGAACTCCTTTTAATCTTTTTGTAATTTCCATACTAATTTTAGATATATTTTCCTTACTATAAATATCATCATATCTTTTTCTATCCTTAAAACCAGCTGAAAAACGATAGTTATTATTTATGTCTCCAAGACCCCCAAAATATAGTTTAGAGTTGGTGCTTTGAGATGTATAATTTTGAAATTTATAAGGGATGTTTGCATCCACATATTCATTGAAATAAAGACTGTCACTCATTCTTTGTAATCCATCAAAGAAAAAAATAAAAAAAACCACTATTTAAAAAAAGACTTTAATTCTATTTAAAATGAGCGAAGTATTTATCGTTTTAACAAGTAAGCATTCTCAAAGCTGTAAAGCTATTCAACAACAAATAAACTATATTTCACCTCATTTTAATACTCGTGTTATTGACATTGATAATATAGGTATTAGAAAAGCTATTTTAAACGCTACAAAGTATAAAATCGAAACTGTACCTGCTATTATTCTCTTATACCCTGAAAATGGTAAAATTGAAAAACACGAAGGACAAGATGTCATCAACCTCTTAAATAAAGGTGTATCAATGGTTCAAGCAAAACTTCAAGCTATTGAACAACAGAAAAAATCAAAAGCAAGAGAATTTGACGATTCAAATACCTCAGATAATGGTCATTCAGAAATTGAAGATATTCTTGGAACAGGTGATGAAGAAGAACAAGTTGAGGATGAAGAAGAACCACAAGTCCAGAGAAAAAGAAAAATAGGTAAAACTACCCTATTTCCAGATAAAAGATTTTCACCTACAGATGATGATGGTGTAATCGGGGGATTAAAATCTCTCCCAAGAAAAGAAGAACATACAGGTATGGCTCGCTCTTCTCTTCCTGATGCTGAAAATAGAGATGAACTAACTGATAGAAATAGAAACTATGTGTCTCCTAGTTCTAAAAAGGTTAATGTTAAAAATGGAAAAAAAGCAGTCATTATAGAAGACATAAGTGAAATTCCTGAAAAACCTGAAGGTATGAGTATGGATGATATTCTTGACTCATCAAGGACAGGAGCAACTGCTCGTTCAAAAGAACATGATATTAAGTCAAAATCTATGAGAGAAAGACAAGATGCTTTAATAGCTGAAAGAGCTGCACTTCAAGAAAGCGAAGAAGCTCATATGAAACGTATTAGAGGTCATAATTAACATAATTTTTAAGAATAAATAATCTTAAAAATTATCATGTGGTGCATCTCATATTTTTTATAAGTGTTCTTAGTTTTAAGCTTGCTTTTCCTCTTCTATTTCCTGTTTTGCCTCTTCTATTTCCTTTTCAGCCTTTTCCTTTTCAGCTTCAATCTTCTCTTCTATAGCTTCTTTTCTCTCTTCTTCTTCTTTATCTTCTTGTATTTGTTTCGTTATTTTATCATCTTTTCCTTCCTCTAAAATTTGTTCTTTCACCTCTTCTTCAACCTGTTTTTTAATATCATCAAGTTCAGGCTGTTCTTCTTCAATTATTTTTGAAGGAAGTAATCCTACATCCAATATAGCCTTATTTATACCATTACATATATTAGATTGATATAATTTCCTTATATAATCAAACTTTGATATAACCTTTAAAAGTTCATCATCATCAATCATATCATAATTTACTTTTCCAGTATCTTCATCAACTATAAAAAATCCTTTAATTCTAAGAGTATTATGAGGGTTAGTTTCATATACCATATCTAAATCATCTAATATGATTGTATTTTGCTTTGTAAAACCTGAAACTTGGAATAAATCCCATATAACTCTAAGGTCTTTTACTCCTCCATAAATTTCTCTTGATAATTCAACCTGATATCTAAAAAATATAAATTCCAGTTTTCTTTCAGGCTTAGTAAGTATAAAATTCTCAATAATAAATAAAGCATAGTCTTTTTCAGCTGCTGTCATTATAGCCACGTTAAAATTAGCAAATAAATAATCTAAGAATTTATCAAGGTGAGGACGAGCATAAATTCTAAAGAAAGGAATCATATCTCTATACTTAAATTTATTACTAATTTCCCCCGAAAGTTTTTTTCTATCTTTATCATCTAAAGCATTTATAATTGTGTTGTCTAAATCCAGTATAATATTCATACGACAATCCATCTTTTACTTATTAAAAAATATATTTTTTTTTGAATTTATTACAAAAGTTTTTTACCAGCTTAAAACGTATATCTATCATCCTCTGGAAATACCTTAAAAATACATTCTCCTGTATTACTTTCCCCTATATTTTCTATAATATATTCCAACCTTTCTTTTACCTTAATTAGGTGTTTATCGTCAAATCCTCTATGTGCTTCAAACGGATATATCAATAAAGCATTATACGGATTAGTCATTTTTACATCTGGACTATCGTCTATTATTATTGTATTAGAACAATTAAATCCATACATCTTAAAAGTATCCCATAAAAGTCTCAAATCTTTTAAACCTCCTCCAAACTCTTTTATACCCATATTAACGTGATATCGGTAAAATATAAAGTCTAATTTTCTATTCAATTTTCTCCCTCTTTTATCCCTTAAAATAAAATTTTCTATAATAAATAATGCATAGTCTTTATCAGCTGCAGTAAAGACTGAAACATTACAATTATCAAACAACCACTCTAGAAATTCAAACAGGTAAGGACGAGCACATATTAAAGCATTTGTATCATACAGCTTGGAATAATAAGGTAAAGAAGGGTCATTATCAACGGTGCTTATAAGAGTATTATCTAAATCTAATATTACATTCAACTTCATTTTCAGTTTATATATGACGGAATATTATTTTTATTTTTCGTAATTGTTTTTTGTAACGTATATATTACCCCATTATTTATCTTTAATCTCTTTTTACGGTCATATTCACACTCGTCCTCGTCACTAGCTCCTCCCAGACTGTAATCAATATATTCCTCTAAACATCTTTTACGGTATAATTTAACCTTCTTTAATGAAGGTTCTTGTATTACGGGGAGTGCCATCTCCAAATCAGGTTGATTTGTTTCCCTTTGGGAAACGGAACCCCGAAGGGGTGATAGAGATGCACCACACGATAATTGATTTTTTCGTTTCATTTCTACTTTAAAAGAATAAAAGTATTCTTTTAAAATGATTAATATCATCTTCGCTGTTGATAGAGCAAATAATTTTTGCACTTCTGATAGAGTATCTCTTCCTTGGGAAAGAATGAAGGAAGATATGGACCACTTTAAACGTGTAACAACATCCCATAAAAACAACGCTGTTATTATGGGTAAAAAGACTTTTGATAGTTTAGGTCATAATCCCCTTAAAGATAGACTCAATATTGTTGTATCTAAATCTATTATGCCTCCTTACCCGGAAAACGTATTAATTTCTCAATCGTTAAATGATGCCATTAATAAAGCCAAAGAAATGAATTGTCCAAATATTTTTATCATAGGAGGAATTTCCCTCATTGAAGAAGCTTTTCAAAGAGATGATACAACCCATATTTATATCACTGTCATAGATGTATTCTGCGAATATGGGGTCAAATACAACTATAATATCCCGACATCATTCGTTAAAACAGAAGAATATAAAACAAACGATTGTTGTTATTATACCTATACAAGAAAAACTGGTGAGGAAGAATACATTAACCTTGTAAAAGACGTTTTAACAAACGGAGCAAGTAGAGATGATAGAACCGGTGTTGGAACTATTGGATTATTCGGTAAGCATTTCACTATGGACATCTCAAACTCATTCCCTCTTTTAACTTCTAAAAGGGTTTGGTGGAAAGGTGTCCTTGAAGAACTCCTTTTTTTTATCAGCGGGGCAACTGACACCAAAATTCTTGAGGAGAAAGGAGTGAATATCTGGAAAGGAAATACCTCAAGAGAATTTTTAGATAAAAGAGGCCTGTATAACCTCAAAGAAGGCGAATATGGTAAGTCATATGGATATCAATGGAGAAACTTTGGAGATAAAGTAGATCAACTTCAAATATTAATTGACGGTATTAAAAATGACCCTTTTAGTAGAAGACACTATATGACTGCCTGGAACCCCCTTGAACTTGATAATATTCCTCTTCCGGCTTGTCATTTAAGCTGTCAATTCTATGTTTCAAATGACAAGAAAAAATTAAGCTGTCAAGTTTATATGAGAAGTTGTGACGTATTCTTAGGTCTTCCTTTTAATATTGCATCTTATGCTTGTTTAACATATATGATTTGTCATCTTACAAATTTACAACCACACACTCTTTCATTCTGTTTAGGGGATACTCATATCTATAAAAATCACATTCAACAATGTCAAGAAATGATACAAAGACCGCTTAGAGCATTCCCTAAATTAACTTTAAAAAGAAAGGTTGAAACCATAGATGACTTTAAGACAGAAGACTTTGAGATTATTGGATATAATCCTCACCCTACAATTAAAGCAGAAATGGCTGTTTAATAATAAGATAAAATATTTAAGTATGTAAAATAAACCTTAAAGACTAAATAACTAAGTATAAATGACTGTGAAGATATTCATTTCTACTGATACTAAAAACAAAGAGCATGCTCTTACTTTAAGCAAGGCTCTTCATAATAAAAACGGTTGTCAGGTATTACTAACTGTTCCTTCTTTTGATGCTTTCAATTTCCCTAAATCAAATATCCAGGTTGTTCCATACAACAACTTTAGAGATATAGAACAAGAACTTATCCTCAATAATTTTACCGTCGGGATTATCTTCAATGATATTGAGATTAATGATAAACACATTTTCTCAATCAAAGCTAAGGCTTCAAAGAGCATCAACGGAGAATATATCTTTGAAAGCAAAAAAGAGATTGTCAAATCAACTATTAAAAATGAAAATTTTATCGAAAATGACATTAAAGACATCCCTGTATTAACTCTTATCTATAAAAATTCTTCCCCTTCTATCGTATATGCAATTGACCAAGATAATCTTATTGTATTAAGAGGTATTGAAACAGAATCAAGAGTTCCCTCAGTACAATACAAAATCAAAGATTATATAAATAATCTCATCAAAATCAAGCCTCTTTGCAACTGGGAAAGTCCTCAAGAATTATTTAACGATTTTAAACGCTTCTCTAAAGACAATAATGGTAAATGGAATTCCTTCGTCTTGGATCCTCATACAAATAATCCTGACTACTATTTAGTTCTTAATTCTACAACTGAAAATTTTGAGCCTTCTAAAGCTATATGGTTTTGTATGGAACCTAAAATGGAAACTCATCCCGGATGGTTCCAGTTTTGCTCTATGATGAACAATTCAAATCCTCTTTATAATGGCTCACATTCCCTCCAAATGAATAATGTTGAATGGCATCTTTCTAAAACTTACAAAGAACTTTGCGAAGAAGAATCACCCTCTAAACTGTATGATAAAGTGTTAAGTGTTGTTGTAAGTGATAGATGTGTCGATGAAGGTCATAAATTACGCCTTGATTTAATTAAAGACTTAGATAAAAGAAAAGATTTAGGATTTGAGCTTCACATTTACGGCAAATGTAAATCTTTAAATTTTAAGAATTATAAGGGGGAACTTCCCCGAGCAACTAAAGATAATGGTATTATTCCTTATAAGTATCATTTTAACGCAGAAAATCATTCTTATGACAACTATATTACTGAAAAATTTACAGATGGTATTATAGGGGAAACATTACTTTTCTACTGGGGTTGTACTAATGCTGAAAAATACTATGATAAAAATTGCTTTATTAAACTTTCATTGAAACCTGAAGATAGAGAAACAGATATTAAAACTCTCAAAGAAGCCATTCTAAACGATGAATGGTCAAAACGAATTGAAACTATCCGTAAAGAAAAGAAAAAGATGTTCAAGGTCTATAATATGTATCCAAGAATAGAAAGTATTTTATTCTTAACTAAAACCACAATTATCCTTCAAAACTCTGTTGATACTCAAAACAGAGCCAATTATCTTATGAAACAAAACTTCAAAGATATAAGAATTGCAGATGTATCTATGGGACAACAAGTATTTATGGAATTGTTTAATTTAGCAGTATCATCTAAGAACAATATTATGTTAATTCTTGAACATACAAATGTTATTGATTTACACCATAAATTATGCGTTTGTATAAGTGAAAGTAGAGAAATGGAAGATAAAACTCCCGAAATGATTTCAATCGATAATACATCATTTTTTGTAACACCAACTGGAGCTCAAAAAATGCTTGAAGTTATAAGAACAACTATGGGAGGTATATCCTTAGAAGAACTCTATAAGAAAATAAATTATAAAAAACTTTAAAAATATGTTTTCTTACTATTAAAAATGACTTTCGAAAATAACATTGTTATGCTTAAAAAAGGAGATTTCGATGATGATTTAAACCTCAAAAAAGATGGTAAAGTTGTCGTCTTATATTTCGCTAATTGGTGTGGTCATTGTAAAGACTTAAAACCTGACTATCAAAAGTTTGCAGATAGAGCAAAAGGTTTTACCGTTGCAGCAGTTGATGCAGATGATAATGATGGTCTTATTGAAAAATTACAGGGTGAAGACACCGAATATGATGTTAGAGGATTTCCTACTATAGTAAGCTATAATAACGGTAAATACTTCTCAACTTATGGACCAAGTAATGATGGTAAAAAATTTAGAAGCTTAGAAGACCTTGAAGAGTATGCAAGCGGAATTGGAACCGCTAAAATCACTTATGTTCAAAGAAGATAATTATCTCTTGTATTACCGTGGTTTTGAAATGCAACTCAGGATAAACTCTAAATGAATTTAAAAAGTAATTTTAATTTATTTAACATCAACAATGTCAAATAAATTGTCATCCTTCAAGTTTATGCCATTTCACTGGACTTTCGAAGATGAAATCGACAAGTCTAATGAGATTGCACAAAATATTATTAGAGCATATGGCTGGAATGAACTGAATGAAAGCGTTTATGTTTATATAGATGATTTCGATATTCCTATATGGTTAGAATTACCCGAAGAAATTGAATGGACAGAACAACAAATTATGAAAGTCCAATTAGCCTTAAAAAACATGTATTATCAAAATGGTAATAATCCTACTACTATTAAGCGTGTTTATAAAGAGAAATTATACTATGCAAATATTGAAAAGAACAAAGACGGAACTTATTCTAACAAGAAGTATTCATTTATTGAAATGTCATTTAGAAGTTTAAAAGCGATTTCATCCTTTGTTTATGGTCTTAAGAAAAAACCTCTTAGAGTTCCTGGTATAAACCTTGAAAACTTAAAGATACATACAGCTGAACCATCTATTACTCCAGTGTTAAAACTCCTTGCTATAGCTAATCTCCCATCTAGTAGTTGGATTAACTGTAAAGGTATTAGAATATCAGATGAAGATAAAACAAGCACAAAAACTCACGAATATAAAGTATCTTGGAAACACCTTAAAAAGATGGAAGAGGAAGAAGCTATAAATATGCCTATAGTTTATCCTAAAATTATGTCTTTTGATAATGAAGCTTATTCTTCTGTTAAAGGCTCTATGCCCAATGTTAAAAATCCAAATGATAAAGTTTTTATGATTGGTTTTACTATGCTTACACAAAAGGGTAAGGATAAGCAATATCAAAAATATATTTTATCGCTTTCAAACCCAGCTGAAATGGATGGAATTATACTTAAAAAATATAAGACGGAAGCAGACCTTTATAGTGGTTTTTCTAAGATGATGAGAGAACTTGACCCTGATATTGTCATAGGATATAATATCTTTGGATGGGATATTCCGTATATGCATAAAAGAGCAACTGAACTTTTATATGTTCAAACAGAATTTGAAAATATGAGCTCAATTAGAGGTAAAAGTGGTAAGCTTAAAGAAATTAATTGGGAAAGCAGTGCTTATGGTAAGCAAGATCTTAAATATCTTGAGGTTGAAGGTAGATTATTCATCGACTTACTTCCGTATATTAAAAGAAATTATAAGCTTTCAAATTACCGTCTTGAAACTGTGTGTGAAGAAATCTTAAAAGATAGTAATAAAGACCCTCTCAAAGCAAAAGACCTTTTCAAGATATGGGAAAGAAAAAAGCCAGATGAACTCTCAGTTGTAGGGAAGTATTGTGCCCAGGATACTTGGGTTACTCTTCAAATTTTTGAAAAAGCTCTCATATGGTTTGACTTGGTGGAATCTGCTACTACAAATGGTGTTCCTATGCTTTATCTTTATACTAAAGGACAACAAATTAAGATGTATGCTCAAGTCTTAAAATACTGCTATTATAATAACATTATTGTCCAATCTAATGCATATGAGGTTAAAGATGATGAAAATTATACGGGAGCTTTTGTCCAGGAACCAAAGTCAGGGCTATATGAATACATTTTACCTTTTGATTTTGCATCTCTGTATCCTTCTATTATTCAGGCTCATAATATTGACTATTCTAAACTTGTAAATGATGATATACCTGAAGGTAGAAAAATACCAGATGAATTATGTCATATTTTTGACTGGCAAGACCACGTAAATTGCTTGACAGGGGACACGGAAGTATCTTTTAATCACTTAAGTGTTAACATTAAAAATTTAGAGGACAAAGAAACATGGGATAAATTATTAAGTTTTGATGAAGGTCAAAATGGTATTTTAAATTCCACAATAAATAGATTTTTAAATCAAGGTAAAAAAGAATGTCTACAAATAACATTTCAAGATGGTTCAAATATAAAGTGTACACCAGATCATAAATTTTTAAATATAAATAATAATTGGATTGAAGCTAAAGAATTAAAGATAGATGATAGATTAAAAAGAGGTTGCACTAAACCTTTACATGATCCTTTACAGGAATTTGAAGAATGCAAAGGTTATGAAATTAAGTTTAATATAGAGACTATAAAACAAAAAACAAGATTAGGGGTTCCTTGTAGAAATAATATAGTTATAAACACAATTCAAGACTATTATATAGCTTTAGCATTTATGAGAATTTTAGGGTATTTAGAAACTGACGGAACTATTAGTGAAAAAATAGCTACATTATTTGTCGGTCATCATCTTGATTTACAAGGTATAATTGATGATATTGTTTTAGTTTCAAAAAATGTTCCTAGAGTAAGAAGAGGAAAATTTGCTTGGATTATTGTTATACCATCTAACCTTGTTATTGAGATAAAATCTTTAAAAGGAATAGTAACACGAAAAAGAATGTTTCAAGATGCTTCTTACCCTGAAATTGTTTTTAATTGTCCTAAGCCTTTATTAAGAGAATATTTAGGAGGTTTGTTTGGAGGTGACGGATGCGCTCCATCTTTAAATAATAAAGCTAATACTCTTGGCCAAGTATCATTTATAGGAACAAGGCATAAAGATAATTCTGAAAGTTTAAAAAATATATTTATAAGGTTAAAAGATATACTTAAAAATAACTATGATATTGACTCTTCTATAACTTTCACAAAAGAAAAAGATGATAAAATAACCTTTAAATTAGGAATAGAAACTAGTAGTACGCTAAAATTTAAAGATAATATAGGATTTAGATATTGTTGTCATAAAAATTATAGGTTAGAAACAGCTTGTTCTTATATGAGATTAAGAGATAATGTGGCTAAACAAAGACAATATTGTTTAAATACTACTAAACAATTATACGAAGAATGTGATAAAAAGGATAAAACTATATCTGAATTTTTATATAAAGTTCAAAATGAAATGAAGAAAACTCAACCTATATTAAACTATTATTCTTTACCTGATTATGACTGGGTTCATGACAAGATCAAAAATAATAAAGACCAAGCAAAGAGACTTACATTTCATCCTAAACATTTTCCTACAAGAGAAGAATATTTAAAGGATATTGGAGCTTATAGTTTCTTTAAAGATGAAAACAAAATATGTTATTCCGTAAAAGAAAGTGAAAATGTTCTGCCTACTTTTAATATGAGAATTATTGATATAAGAAGTATAGGAGTTCAAGATGTTTATGATATAGAGGTTAATTCCTATCATAATTTTATAGCTAATGGAATTGTAACTCATAATTGTAATCACGATCCTGAGATTATTTTGAGCACGCAACGCAAAAAAGAAAGAGAAGAAAAATCCATCCAAAAACTTATAAAAGAAGGTATGACAGAGACTGAAGCAAAAGAACATATAAGAAATAAAAATGCAGAGAAACCTCCTCCAAAAGAAAAAAAAGTTGTATGTGGTCATTTTAGATATAGATTTTTAAAGAAAGATATAACTGGTAATGGGGTTATTCCAACCCTTTTAACAAACTTGTTAAAAGCTCGTAAAGATACAAGAAAAATTATAGCTTCAAACAAGGATAAGATAAAAGAACTTAAGAAAGAAGGTAAAAATGAAGAAGCAGAGAACTTGTATGATATAAATATAGTTTTGGATAAAAGACAAAATGCCTATAAGGTCTCCGCCAATTCTATGTATGGCGCTATGGGTGTTAAAAAAGGATATTTACCTTTACTTCCAGGTGCTATGTGTGTCACAGCAAAAGGAAGAGAATCCATCAAGAAAGCATCTGCATTTTTAGAGAATGAATATAAGGCTAATGTTATTTATAATGATACAGATTCTTGTTATACTTACTTTCCACAACTTGAAGGAAAATCATCAAATGAGATATGGGATTATGCTGAAGGAATCGTCCAACATATGGTTGATATCAAGCTGTTTCCTGCTCCGATTAAGTTAGAGTTTGAAGAGAAGGCATATGTGAAATTTATGATTTTGACGAAGAAAAGATATTGTGCTTATATGATGGAAAGAGATGGTAGGATAAGTGATAAGATGTTAATACGTGGTATTGCCTTGACAAGAAGGGATAATTGTAAGTTTTTAAGAAATGTGTATGAAGCCTCTATCAGATATATCCTTAATAACAGTAATGAAATAACCAAGTTGTCAAAGGAAATGGAGAAGAAAGAGATTATGAGTAATGCAAAAATATCAGGATTATTAGACCTTATAAATGATAATGTGAATGATCTGTTTCAAAGAAAGTATGGTTATAAAGATTTCGTGATCACCCAAGGGCTTACAAAGTTAGAATATAAAAATAAGTCTCCACCGGCTCATTTTGCAGTGGCTCAAAAGATGCAAAACAGAGGTACACCTATGGTTGTAGGTAGTCGTATCGAATATGTTATTATCGACCTTATGAGAGGGTATGATAAGAAAATTAAGAAATTTGAAAAAACAGAGGATATGGGGTATTTTAACGAACATAAAGATATTTTAAGAATAGACTTTCTTCACTACCTTGAAAGTCAAGGTATGGTTCCATTGGAAGAACTTCTTAAAGTATGTTGTCATCTTGAAGATGAGATGGAAAAGATATTTAATTATAGAGTGGCTCATAATAAGGTAGTTTATAGTCTTAAGAAGATATTTGAAACCAAGTTTAAGTGGGTTGAATAAAGTCTAAAAAATTAACATGATATAGTGATGATATTGATATGATTCTAGAAGAAACTTTTCTTGGCCATAAATTTTTTACGGACATTTTAGTATAATAAAAATGTCTCTTTTTCAAGGGTAATACTAACGTGTAATATATGTTTTATAAAACATATATTATAGGGTAATTTTATATTGCAATAAAATGATAAAAATTGAAAAATGGAATTGAATGGATTTTCGTTTTATAAACTTCCGCCAGAAAAAAAAATTATAAACTTAAAAATATATTGCAATGATGTTAAATGAGTTCTTTGGATGATGATGGAATTTTTTCTTGCGATTATTGTCCGGCTGTCTTTAGCACAAATAGTAATCGTTTAAAACATATGAAAACTAATAAAAAGTGCTTATCTACGAGACAGAAAATTGAAGTTAATTGTGTATGGTGTAATATAAGCTTAGAAAGTAATATACAGCTTGAAAAACATTCTAAGAAATGTTCAGCTAACAAAGAGATTGTTCATATAACTCTTAAAAAAGAGTATGAACAAACTAAAAAAGATTATCAAAAACGGATAGAAGATTTAACAGCTCAATTAAAAGATGCTAATGATAAAATATTTTCTATAGCAAATAAGCCAACAAATACAACCATAAATAATAGCAGAACTTATAACACTTCTTTAAACTGTGATAAACCTCTTGATTTAACATATGACAAAGTTTTAAATATTATGAAGGAAGCTAAGCCTACTCAATATTTAAAATCTGGAAGCACATGTTTAGGCTCATTTTTTGTAAAAAATGTTTGCGTGAATGATAAGGGAAATACATCTATAGAATGCACTGACAAGAAAAGGAAAATATTTAAAGGGATAAACTCAAATGAAGAACAAATAATTCTCACCGGAGATGAAATTTATGACCTTGTTATAAGATGCTATTATGAATATAAGAAAACAGATAGTCATAAAGAGTTTGAAGATTGGTTAGATGAAAAAGAACTATTAAGTCCTGCTTCATCTATCCCTATTATAAAAAGCATTTTGTGTGGTAAAAAGGAGTTTTTAGATAGAGTTATATCTCTTACTCATATAGATAGTCCACAAACATTAATCAAAAAAGAATAATATATTTTTCTTGGGGTATATATAAAGATGGAATTCTTCTCAAACGAACGAAACAACACCATTAGGGTTATAAAGGAAGCTACATTCGTAGGTATATTGACTGTATTTGCAGGTTATGTTGCATCATCTCTTTTAAGACCATACTTCAAGATAGATTTACCTGAGATATGTAAAAGTTGGAATAAAAACCATTTAATGGAAGCATCCTTATTTGCAACCGGATTTTTACTTCATTTGTTCCTTGAATTTACCGGGATGAATAAGACTTATGCAATATATAGAGCAAACTTGGCTTAAAGAATACTAAAATCCCAGTTTAAAGATTTAAAATTTAATAACTAAGCTTTAAATCTTAATTGATTTATTAAAAATAAAATATGAATGAAAGTATCAAAATGTCCTCCAAAGCGAATAAAAAAGTTTCCCCAAGAACTCCTCCTTTAGAAAGAACTTCAGTTAAACCTAAAAAAGAACCTCAAACATTCCCTAAAGAAAAAGATGAAATACAAGCTAATATTATAGATGAAGATATTGAATTTTTAATGAGTCAAGCTACAGCTATGTCTAAACAGACAAAACAAAAAAAGAATAAATGCCCTCATTCTTCTATTATCAACGAAGGTGGTATTGATATATGCGTTGATTGTGGAGAAAATATCCAAATAGAGTCTTTTGACACTGAATGGAGATATTACGGAGATGGAGAAAAATCAAAGTCGTATGACCCTTCAAGATGTCAATATAGAAAACCTCAAGATAAAGGTATAAAAAAAGAACTTGAGAAGATGGGGTTCTCTAGAGATGTTATTGATAAAGCAGATTATTACTATCAAAAAGTGACTCAAGGAGATATTAAAAGAAGTGCTTTAAGAAAAGGCATAATTTTCTCTTGTGTTTTGTTTGCATATAAACACTATAAAATGAGAATCACAACAGATGATCTTGATGAAATATTTAAAATCGGGAGAAAGAATATGTCCAAAGGTTTAACTTACTTTAAAACAAACATTCCTAAGAATGAAATTGATTATGATAATTTTGACTATGCAACAGCTGAACATTTTATCCCTAAAATATTAGAGAAATGGAATGTTAAAGAAGAGCATGTAAATCATGTTTTAGTTTTATATAAGAAGTTAAGCAACAAGTCTCATCTTATTAATACAAGCAATCCACAGTCAGTTTCAAGCGGATTAGTTTATTATTATCTGAAGAAATTAGATCTTGATATTACCCCTTCAATTTTTGGAAAAATTGTAGGTTTAAGCGAGATTACAATTAACCGTATTACAAATGAAATTGAAGACCTCCTTCTTAAGGAAGAAGTTTAAATATACCTGTTATATAGTAGTAATTTTTATAAGTATAAATTATGGGGAGTGGAGGACTCCTCCGTGTCATCTCTATCGGGATTATAGAGATGCACCTAACTTGTAAAAATTAAATCATTCTTCTTTTAATATCGTCTGGAATACCATTATTAAAAATATTAGGATTGACCTTTAACAAAGCATCATATTTCTGTGTTAAAACATCTCCTTTTTGCTTCTTCTTTATAGGTTCAGTTTCTGCTTCATAATCTTTATAGGCTTTAATACCTTCTTCAATTAATTTATTTTCTTCATCGCTATAGCTTTCCTTTGCCTTAAAAAAAAGATTATATATGATGAATATAATAATAGAGTATAAAATAAGGTTATTCATTTTAAAATATAAGCAAGAAAAAAATTATTTCCAAAATTGATACCATCTCTTTTTTTCACTTTCTGCAAAAGTTTTACTAAACTCATCTATGGTATAATTATCCCCCATACTTTTGTTACAACGACTGCATATTGCAAAGAGGTTGTCTATAGTATCTTTTCCACCTTTTGAATGTGGAATATTATGCCCTACTTCATAGTCATAAACAGTAATATTATTTTTACACCATTTAACGTTACATTTATGGTCAAAAACTCTTCCACAATCTTTAATCCATACTTGCTCTCGTAAAGCTTTTGGAATAGGTTTTCTTTTTATTATAAGTTCTTCGTCGCTCATATTATATTTTATAAAAATTTAAAGTTTTAAGTCTCAATTGAGACATAAAACTTAACTTATTACTTTCACATTATACTTAACTCTTAATTTCTTCATTAACAAACTCCATAATTAATTCAAGTTGATTTTTCCTTTGTTCATAATCGTAAATATCAACATTACCATCAAGCTCCAAAACAGGACTCATAAAATCCTTTTTGAGGGAAAACCATTTTTTATTTTCATCTAATTTTGGCCTTGCCAATAACCACTCAACGTGTTTATTATGTAATAATTCTAAATAGTCTAATGGAATACCATTTTCCCCTTTTCTGTTTCTCTTATTTAATCTGGTTAAACAGACATCAGGAGAAGTATTAACAAAAATACAACCAGCAAGTTTAATATCAAGCATATCTCTTAGTTGTTGATGCCACATGTTATAAACCTTCCATTCAATATCATTAAGGTCTTTTAGGTCGTGAAGAGATTTAGCAAAAACATAAAGGTCAGTAAGATGACATCTCTCGCATATGATAATGTGATTAGGATTATTTTTTACAGTTTCAATCAAGTGATGTAATCTCGAAAACAAAACATAAGACTGAAAGATGTAGGAATATTTTTGCTTATCTTTATAAAACAACGATAAAATATCTTGACCTTGATTATCCTTTAAAGTAGCCCATTCATCAACTTTTTCAAATACAACGATATGAGGCTTGTTAAATTTGAGAGCCTTCAATTCTCCTATCAAAGTAGTTTTACCACTTCCAATGTTGCCTTCAACTGTAAAAATCATTTCTTATGAGTGTGTATAAGAAATGAAACAAAAAGTAAAAATCAATTAAATTTAATTTAATAGTTTTATTCTATTAAACTAAAGAATGAATTACCCTTCACGAAATCAAAGTCAAATACTTGATATTGACCAACAAAAATACTATCAGCAGATAAATAATGCACAGAAACCTATTGCAAATCAACCTCATAGAAATTCAGATATAATTCAAACCTTACAGATAGATAGTACTTATAGAGACAGAACAAAATTTCCATTACCAAGCGATTTTGATATTCCTATGTACTACTCCTCATCATCATCTACAGCAAAAGAGGCAAAAGACCCTATAGCAACCTCTTATCCGGTTGAAACAAATAAAACGTTTGGAAGTTATGTTGGACCTTCATCTTCTGTTATTTTAAATGGTAATAGTCTTCCTTATAAAGCAGTCTATAATAACTATTATTTAGAAAATGATTGTAATACCTTTGCGGGAACTCACAACTATTATAAAATATTGTCTTATGATCCAACAACATTTACAGCAATATTACCAACTCCTATTACCCCAACAAATAACTATAATATTAGAAAAGATATTCCTCTTTTAAGAGATACATTAGGTGTTACGGCAGGTGTAACAACTACAGAAGTTGTATTAGGAGGTTTAGCCTCAAATATAGACAATATTTATGCTAATTGTTATCTAAGAATATTTAGCGGTATAGCATCCCAATCTTATGCTATTATTATAGGTTATACAGGTGCTACAAAAACAGCAATATTAAAAACACCATTAAGCAATATACCTATCACAGGTGATGGGTATGAAATTTTACCCTATACAAAGGATAATTTTAGCCCATTATTATATAATGGAACAAATACAAATCAAGTTGTATGTTATGAGATAGAATTGATGCATCTTGTATTACCTAATGTTTTCATCTTAAATGGAAGTGCTGGTAAATTAGATGATTATCCATATTTTTATGTTATATTATATAATACAAGCTCAAAACCAAGTGCAACAAAGATGATTACAAATAATCCAAATAGTAGGGAAGCTATATTTAGTGCGCCTATGGACTTAAACTTGACAACACAATCATTCTTCACTTTAAAGACAACAAATCCAATACAACAAATGACCTTTAAACCAGACGATAATTTACATTTTAGTGTATGTCTTCCAAATGGAGAGCCATTACAGCTTAGAGATAATGATTGGTTTTCTCCAGGTTCTCCAAATCCATTTTTACAAATATCAGCTGTATTCAGTATAAAAAGAATAGGTTAAAGACAGTCGTCTTTTTTAAAGACAGTAAATCCACATTATAATCATATTGGCTAAGAATGCACTTCCGCTTCCAATATACTTATTAAAATCATCTAACATTTTGTTATTTGAACAGAATGGTTTAAGCCATCCAATTGTATTATTGTTTGCTTCAGAACAATTAGCCTCATATATTATTTCTTGACAAGCAAAGGAATTTAGAGATAAGCCTAACCCTATGAAGAATATAGAAACTAAAGTTTTGTTTGGATATATAACATTAAGTATGAATAAATGAAAAATAACATCTCTTGCATGGTCGTATATATCTCCAAATTTAGACATCATATTATAGGTTCTTGCCATATACCCATCAGCATAATCAAGAACCATATAAATAAAATAATACAATATACACACCTTATTTTTTAACCTTAAATTGTTATATGTTAAAACGCAAAAAATCAAGCTTAATGTAGTTACATTATTTGCATTAAACCCCAAGTTGTATAAAACAGGAACTATCCTTTTAACTATGACATAAACAAAATTGTTAAAAATACTCTCGTTTTCAGCTCCAACTTTAATAGGAAGACAATCTGACATTTTATATTATATAAAATATTTATTTTTTATTATCTTACTGTACTCTCTCTCTATTTAAATACCCTACAAACCACCCCAATATTATAAATAAAGTATCACAATATCTATAAG
>Ga0214921_10004919_pt1 | contig 19238 bp, 15 predicted proteins | sample LL1505_MetaG_FD_177992 | JGI IMG/M metagenome (GOLD analysis project Ga0214921, IMG submission 177992) | Freshwater microbial communities from Lake Lanier, Atlanta, Georgia, United States - LL-1505 | ecosystem: Environmental > Aquatic > Freshwater > Lake | place: USA: Georgia | collected... | reverse complement strand
AACTTCCATAGTTGTCAATCGAATATCTCGCTTGTTGATGCTGTCTGCTAAAATTCGGCAGGAATACAAGACAATTCTCCTTTGGGTTAATTCTCAGGGGTCAAACAAACAAATGGAGACTTGCAATTGAAGTCTCCTATTTGAAGAATCATTAGTTCAGTTGAACTCTTCTAATAATAGAGGGTTCTACTAATTTTTTCAGCCTACGCCAGTAAAACCATTCGAAGCAGTAACTACCAAGAACTGGCTCTTTGGAATTCCTGTGAGGCCAGCAAGAACCGTAAATCCAACCGTAGAGCCTACAGCTCCAGATAGAAAAATTCTATCCAACCTCAGCTCGCCAGTGTAGGTCTCGCTTCCGCTTAGAGTGAAATAGTTTGATTGAGCTGGCAAGAAGCCATTTTCAGTAAAAGATATGGCAAGATTGGTGGACGCTGTTCCGTTCTTTATAGAAACAAACTTTGTCACATATGGAAAGCTTATCTGGACTACTTGTCCAAGTGAAACAACTGAAGAGGTCACAAATGGCGTAGCAGAAATAGTATATGCTGGAGAATAGCCCTCGTGCATAAATGGATGATTAAGAGACATTAAGAGAAGCCCTCTGCAACTTAAATATCTTTTCGGAAAACATCAGTAGAAAAATGCTACTTTAGAGCATTTATTGAGTCTGTATTACTATTCAATAGCTCAAGAGTCTTTTGAGCCTGCAAAAGCTGCTCTTTAGTAGGAGCTACAAAAGAGGAACAAGGCGCCGGAGGACCAACAAAGACTTGAGGACATACTGGTGGTGGAGGGCAGGGCTTGCACTCTGATTCTTCATGAGCAGCAGCATTTGAAACAAGAAGCCCAAGAAAAAAAGAAGCAAAAGCAATTGAATATTTCATAAATCACCAATTAGTTGCTAGCAGTAGAAATGTTTGGATAGCAGCTGCTTATTGTCAATTTGCAAGCATTGTTTGTCTGTATGAGCCTGCTCTCGAGGTCTTCAACTTTTGACTCAAGAGAGCTGACTCTTTCTCTCTCTCTTGCAAGCTCTGAATCTAACTTCCTCAGCTCTTCCTTGCAGTCCATTTCGCCATCTGAAACAAAGTGAATTCCATCGACAAATTCTTTCATTTCATCAAAAACTAAAGAAAAACAACCAACGCAAGCCGCAAGAGACAGACCAAAAATTTTAGTAATGTGTCTCCTAAAAAGAGAGTCTAAAGTTTCTTTCTTTTGTTCCACGAGTGACCTCTATCAAAGACTTAATTATCACCTTCAGATTAGAGGTCACTCGTGGGATACAAGAATTATAGGCAGACAGCCTCGAGCAGGAGACGGGTCACCACATAAGGGTCAACATTTGCACAGGGTCGACGGTCCTCGAGGTATCCCTTACCAGCTTGGGAGACATGGAGGGGGATTCGAATCGAAGCTCCTCGATCAGAGATACCCCATCGGAACTCCCTATAAGAGCACGTCTCATGATGTCCAGTGAGGCGGCGCTCGATACCGTCACCGTAGTTTGCGATGTGAAGCTCGTGTCGCTGGCGTAGCTTTTCGCAGGCGACTTTGATGTGAAACATTCCCTCTGGTTCACGCATCTGTCGAGTCGAGAAGTTCGTGTGTGCTCCAGCTCCATTAAGCTCTGCAACAGGCTTTGGATCAAGGCGGACGGTGATACCGTGCTTCTCGCCAAGTCGGTATAGAAGCCAACGAGAAACCCAGAGGTGGTCAGAGACTGTGATGGCGTCTGTGGTGCCTACTTGATACTCCCACTGGCCCGGCATAACTTCTGCATTGATTCCGCAGACCATAATACCAGAGTCTAGGCAGGCTGCGAGGTGCTCCTCTACAAGCTCACGTCCAAAGACCTCATCAGATCCGACGCCGCAGTAGAATGGACCCTGCTGTGGAGGGTATCCACCGAGAGGCCAGCCCAAGGGACGGCCATCCTTGAACATAGTGTATTCCTGTTCGATTCCAAAGAGCGGATCATAGTCTACGACTGAGCTGCTTGCTACATTTCGCAGAAGTGCTCTAGTGTTCGAAGAATGCGGAGTTCCATCTGCATTGAACACCTCGCAAAGGACGAGGCAAGAAACACGCTCATGGTTCTTTTCACGAGTAGGATCAAAAGTAAAGAAGACAGGCTTCAGTATGCAGTCACTTTTATCGCCAGTAGCTTGGCCCGTCGAAGAGCCGTCGAATGTCCACTCTGGAAAAGTACCAATCCAGATATTTTCAGAATCCTCAATTGTCTCGAAGACCTTCGTCTTGCTTCGAAGCTTCTGAGTCGGCTGTGTTCCATCAATCCAAATATATTCTGCTACTACGATCATTTCTACTCCAGCGAATAAGAGACATCCACCTTACAGCGGAGAGTTGGAATCCTGAGCTCATTTGCAAGGTTATGAGTCTTAGCCTCCTCAGCATCAAGATACCAATCAGCATGTCCCTTCTCATGAACGATCTTTAGGAAATAGTCAGGTGGCTTTCCGCAGTTCTTTGCCATCATCTCGTATACCTTCTTATTGAGTCGATCAGCCTCTCGGGCATCTGCCTTTACTTCCTCGATCTTGCCCCAAGTTCCGCTGGAGACATCGTGGATCATGATGGTGGAGTCTGGATCTGCAAACCTCATTCCCTCCGTTCCAAAGGAGAAGAGGATTGCGCCGCAGCTCATTGCCTTGCCTTCAACGATGGTAGCAACTGGAATCCTGCTTGCCTTGATTGCAGCAATCATAGACATGAGGGAATAGACTTGACCACCATAAGAGTCAATGATGACTGGGATTACCTTCTGTCCAGAATATTGTGCCCTGGACATTGCATCACAGAACTCAGAAGCAGACTCCTCATCGAACTTATTGACCCTGATTACGATTGGGTCAAACTTGAGCTCAACATTCTTGACTAGTGGAGAAACATCAGCTACGAAATTCATTGAATACAGTCCTTGATTTGGTTGTTCGCTCTCAGCACTTGCCCCAGCCGCACTGCTTGCAGCTGAGACACCCTTCTTGATACACGAGCTCGTTAGATCCACACTGTGGGCAACCCTTTTCTGAAGCATGCTTTGTACCATCCTTGATATAACCCTTTAGAACCCTCGCAATTACCTTGGCAAATGAGAACATATCGCTGGACTTGTCCTTCTGGAGCTGGTCTACAATCCAATGGAGACCAACACCGTGGCGAAGTGCCAGAGAGATTGTACGAGTGAAAGCGCCCTGTGTTGGATTGTCGAATAGATTGACAACGTCCTTGAAAACAAGATTGTCCCCCTCGGCGATTGGAACTACAAGATTGTAGGTCGATATCCCATTCACTTTACCATTTTTAACAATATTTCCACTCTTGTATCGCTTTGGAACCTCAACATGTTGAGAAAGTCCGCAGAAGATCTCATATGGATTTCCGTCATTGAGGCCTACAATGACAAGCCAGTTCTCAGGCTCTCCGTCATTCTTCACAGAGACCTTGTGGATATCGGCAGGCAGAGACTTTGGACGCTTTGGAGCTTCGCGGCTAGGGGTCTCAGCCTTCTTTGGAGCCTCTTCTGTGGAGACAAGGACACCAGTGCGGCAGCCATCACGGTATACAGTGAATCCCTTGCAGCCAAGCTCCCAAGCTCTCATATAAACTTCGGAGACGAGCTCCTTAGTGGCAGAGTTTGGAAGGTTGACGGTCTTCGAAATAGAGTGGTCAATCCACCGCTGGGCAGCTGCTTGAATATCAGCAGAGGAAACCCAGTTGACATCATTTGCTGTTGCCTTCCAGTATGGGCTATCCTGAGCATCTGTCTTGCCAGTGGCATCCATCCACTTCTTGAACCAGGGATGATAGACGGTGTATTCAACCCACTTGTCTCCAAGGGCATCGACAAAATCGACACGAGTTGCTACATCGTTTGGATTGATCTTGCGGCGGCGCTTGTAGGACAGGAGGAAGGCTGGCTCAATACCAGATGTCGTTCCAGTCAGAATGGAAACAGATCCAGTAGGAGCAGTGGTAGTCAGAGAGATATTCCGACGACCAGTGGTCTTCCAGAGCTCAACAACCTCTGGTCCGCAGGCCTCCATCACCTTGCTGAGATAGGCGTGTCCCTTCTCCATCTCGTAGTTGAAGACGGGGAATGCTCCACGCTCACGGGCAAGGTGGCAAGACTCTGTGTGGGCTGCGACTGCCATGGTCTTGTAGATCTTCTCTGTCTCAGAGATGGACTCTGGAGATCCATATACGAGACCAACGCCAGCCAGGGTATCACCAAGCCCGGTAATTCCAAGACCGGTGCGCCGACCATTGAGGCAAGCACCCTTAATCTTCTCCCACAGGTTCCTCTCAATTGCCTTGACAGACTCTGGCTGTGGATCGGCATCGATCTTGGCAAGAATCTTATCGACGCACTCTACCTCGAGGTCGATGAGGTCGTCCATGAGGCGCTGGGCCTTACGAGCAACCTTGAAGAACCTTGGGTAGTCGAACTTCGCAGTTGGAAGGAAAGGATCAACAACAAAGGAGGTGAGATTCAGGACAAGAAGCCTGCAGCTGTCGTATGCAGACAGAACGATTTCACCACATGGGTTCGTCGAAACAGAATTGTAGCCAAAATTCGAATAGATGTCAGATGGCGTGTTGTTTACAGCGGTATCCCAGAAGAGAGCGCCAGGCTCTGCAGATGCCCAGGCTGCCTCAACGAACTTGTTCCAGACATCTCTGGCGTTCACGGTCTTCGTAATCTTTGCGTTTGCTGGCGTGACGTCTACTGGCCAGCGGAGAACGTATTCAGTTCCAGCCTTGGCAGCATTCATGAACTCATCCGTGAATCGGATCGAGATATTTGCGCCAGTAACCTTCTTCAGGTCTCGCTTGATATCGATGAAGGTTTCAATCTCAGGATGATTACAAGAGATTGTCAGCATGAGGGCGCCGCGGCGACCACCCTGGGCTACCTCACGACAGGTGTTAGAGAAGCGCTCCATAAAGACGCCAATACCGTCGGTAGTTCGAGCAGCATTCTTAGTAGGAAGACCCTTTGGGCGGATAGTGGAGAGGTCAAATCCGACGCCGCCGCGGCGCTTCATGATCTGGGCTTGCTCCTGGTCTGTATAGAGGATGCCGCCATAGGAGTCCTGAGGTGGATCAATGACAAAGCAGTTGGAAAGAGACTGGATCTGATGAGGGTTTCCAACACCAGACATCGGAGATCCTTGTGGGATGATGTCGCTGAAATTGACGAGATGGGAGTAAATCTCCTCCTCACTGAGAGGATTAGGATACTTTGCCTCAATCCTAGCAAACTCTTTAGCTAGGCGCTTGTGCATCTGCTCAGGAGTCTCTTCAAGGAGGTTTCCCGCCTCATCTCGAAGAGCATACTTCAAAAAGACATCTGCAGCCAGCTCATCTCCGTTGAAATAGTCCAGCCTTTTCTGGGCTGCCGAATCTAAAGTATTGTTACTCATCACTTTGCTCCCATGACTTCTTGCCATTTCTTTTGAATCAACTTCTTCTTCTCGTTTTCATCCAAGGAGATTACTTCCTGGAGGGTAAGATTGTTTTCGTCAAGAACTGTTATTTTAGACATCGATGTGTCGATGTGTATTGGAAAAATCAAACCATCTCTTCCTGCACGATTTTTAGCAACAAAGAGCCTTCCAGATCCAGTAGCCTTCTCACTCGGCTTCCTGGACAGAGATAGAACGACATCGGCCACCATTGCCTTCCCATAAGACTCGCTCATGTTCTCTAGTCCTACTACGTCAGAAGAGGATCCATCGCGATTAGACTGAGAGGCAGTCCAGATTGGAATACTCTTTTCCATTGCAAGATTACGAAGCTCTTCATAGATGAGCTTAAGCTCGAGGCGCAGGGCGTCAAACTCTCGAGAGGAGCGCATAATATCTGCATAGTCGATAACTAGCAAGTTTGGTGTGAAGCCTCTCAGAGCAAGCTTCTCAAGATGGTTGCGAATAGTTCCAACTGTTGCGGTTCCAGTAGGGAATTCTTTGATAATGAGCCTCCCAAGATCGCCTGATTTATATTTTTCAAGAACTTCTTCTTTCCTGTCTTGAACTTCAGAGGAGGGAATTCCGCAGATGTTAGAGTCGTACCGAATGCCTACAGCAGTCTCTGTAAGCTCAAGCGTGTAGTGGACTACATTCTTTCCAGTTTTAAGCGCAGTGGATCCAACCATCGTGAGAAAGTGGCTCTTACCGACACCGGTGGCAGCTACGACTACCCCAAGTTCGCCCTTTCCAAGTCCTCCATTCAGGATTGTCTTCTCGTCGATTGCGTCGATTCCAGTTGCAACTGCAAATCGATTCATCTTCACAAAGCGTGCATCGAGATCCTCAAAGAAGTCATGCCCAACAGAGGAACCCATTCCAGAGGAAACAGCCCTCTTCATCGTGTCGATGACTTCCTCGTACTTGTCCTTTGAGATGAGCTCAACAGACTTCTCCAGAGCCTCCTTCATGGCCTGCTTTCGACAAAAGTCAAGAGACTTTTCCTTCACATACAGGACATCGCCAGAGTCGGTTCCGTTTCGGATTCGGCCAAGGTATTCAATGACCTGCTCCTTGAGAACGAGATTGTTTGGCTCCTTGAGCTCATCCTTGATGATAGAGACGACTAGCTGGAGAGTTGGGAAACACTTATACTTTCCATAGTAGTTGAAGTACTTAGTGCAGAGGTAGGCAAGATACTTTAGGTCAAAGTATTCTGGCTTCATCACCTCAACCATTTGGGCTGCCCAAGTGTGGTCTGTGATCAAGCCCAGGAAAACCTTTTCTTGAAAGTGCTTACCATAGCTCTTGAAAAATGGCTCGTTGGAGTAGTCAGTATCGTTGGACATATTTATCAATTTCCAAGGTTAGATGTCAATCTCATTATGAATCGATCTACGTTGAAAGACTGTATCTTGTATTTGAGAAGTGTTCTAATGAAAGAAAGCTTATTAGTCTTTCCTCTAGGAAGCTCTAGGGCTCCCTGAATGAAGCTTACCTGGCTACCGCTCAAGTTTGCAGTGTCCAAATGCATAAGCCTCCAATTTCTCCTCGGAATTTCTGCATTTTGAATGATGGAGGCTATTGCTTTCACCCTTTCTCTCTTTGGGTCTTTTTCAGCAGCTGATATGATGTCATCTACAGAGATCTTCTCTTCTCCCGCTACGAACGGGAATCTGTTGATAAGAGTTTTCACTCCTACGTGCTCCACCCCAGGCAAGCAATCAGATCCGTCTCCTGCAAAGCACCTAGCTACACACAGGTTATGAGGAAGTACGCCATACCTTTCCTTTACCCAGTCAGAGTCTACAAGATCTCTCAGCGTAGGAGACCAGACCTTGATTCTGTCAGTGATCAGCTGGAGATAGTCGTGGTCAGATGAGACAATCAAGATGTTCGATTCTGGATAAGAGTATCTGGCTAGATATGCAATGACGTCATCTGCCTCGCAGTCTGAGACATAGACTTGCCTGACAGGCACATTCCTCAAGAGGGAAACTAATAGCTGTATCTGCCAGTTCCTATTCTCGAGAGTGTCAGGTATCTCACCCTCGTAGAATCTATTGAGCTTCATAGGACGGCGGTAGTTCTTGTATTCAGGCCAGATGTCTCGTCTGCGCCTGCTGCCGCCGCCCTCCCATACGACTACGCACTCCTTTGGGGAGTGGCTATCGACAAGACCCTCAAGCATCTTGAGAAACCCTACTGTTCCGCCTACATGGTTGCCCTCAACAGTGAGAGGATTTGCTATGAAGTTCCTGATGAACAGCGATAGGCCGTCCACCAGCATAACTGGCTTGTCGAATGCCATTATCTACTCACACCGAGAGGAGCTCAAGGTCAGGCGTATCCAGCTCCTCTGAGAGAGAGCGGACTTCCTCATAGGAATCAGTGTCGATATCCACTTGGTCGATGCTCTCGATGGCGGTCCGGATGTAGACGGCATCGAGGAGCTTATCAAACCAGGGAATGAGTTCCTTGTCCTTCAGGAGCTCAGCAAAGTCAGCCTTGTAGAACTTCTTATCCACAATTACCTTGCCGTCTGGAGCTGTGACGAGCATCTTCTTCCAGGCACCGTCACCGCCGACGAACACCCGGTGTCCATCGATGGTCTCTTCACCATGGTCACGAAGGGAGTCAAAGATCTCCTCATGCTCGATGATGCCGCGTCCGAAGTGAATCTGGAAGCCGCAGGTCCGGAAGGGGGGCGCGACCTTGTTCTTCACAATCTTTGCAGAGACATTGATACCAATCGGCTCCTTCTTAGAATTCTCAATCATGGAGCCAGCACCCAGCTTGATTCGGACTGAGGCGTGGTATGGAATGGCGTTGCCACCAGGCACTGTCATTGGGTCGCCATACATAACCCCGATCTTGGTCCTCATCTGATTCAGGCAGACCATCAAGACATTCTGGTCGCCGATGACGCCAGTAATCTTTCGCATCCCCTTGGAGATGGTTCTTGCCTGCAGGCCGATGGTGTCCTTATCGTAGGCCCCTTCCAGCTCAGCCTTTGGAGAGGTGGCTGCCACAGAGTCCCAGATGATTGTAATCGGAATGTTCTTTGAGAGGCCCTTTGCCTTCAAGATTGTCTTCTCTGCGATGTCGAAGACCTCCTCTGTGCAGTGGGTGTCTGCATACACAAACCGCTTTGTAATATCGACTCCCAGACGAGAGAGGTTCTCGACGGAAGTGGCATTCTCTGTGTCGATGTAGACGACGATGCCGCCCATTGCCTGGGTGGATTTTGCAATCTGAGAGGCGATGTGGCTCTTTCCAATAGAGGGCGGACCAAAAATCTCGATGATGCGACCCTCAGGAAGCCCACCGACCCGCTTGTTGGAAATGATGTAATCCAGCTGCCGGCTTCCAGTGGAGATCCAGCGCTTCACGTGTGTAGGAGACTGGTCCGTTCCGAGGTTGTATGCAACTCGATGTCCAAGGTCTCGATTGAGAGCGCTGATGAGGTCTGAAGTGAAATCGGACTCACTCGATACAGGCTCGACTGTTTCAGTGTTCTTTGTTTTCTTAGGTGGCAAGATGTCCTCCAGATTGATTGTAATATTCTAATGTTATTTTTTCATGCTTTAAAAACAAGACCGGCCTGGTTACAGGAACCAGGCCGGGTAGAGATCAAAACATTTCAGTCGAGGTCATTGAAGGCATCCTCAATCTCGTCAAACGCCTTCTTTGCTGGATTGGCCGAACGAGCAGGAGCAGCCTTCTTTGGAGAAACAACCTCATCCAGCTCATTCAAAGTGTCAAGCTTGGAGCGAGAATCGGACATCTCAGTCCGACGAGGGGCTGGCTCTGCCTGAGAACCAGAAGAACCGTTGAGCCAATCATTTACGCGCTTCTCAATCTCATCAGCCGAGAGAAGCTCATCATAGTCCTTCATGTTTGGGATGGAGCTCATCCACTGCTTTGCCTGAGCGGGATCCTTGGAGAGAGGAGTCTGCGTAGCACGAGGAGTGACCTTGGTATCTGCGAAGGTCTTACCAGGCTGCTTCGTTACAGAAATCTTCAGGTCGCGGCCAGAATCTGGATCGGTGATGTCGCCGTAGTCCTCGTCTAGCATAAGCTTGATGAGGTCCTGATAGATCATCTTGCCGAAGGACCAGAGGCGTACACCCTTGTCTTCCTCGCCTCGTACGACTACGGCTGCAAAAGAGCGCATCTTGGGATACAGCTTCTTGCAGAGCTCGCGGCTCTCGTCAGTTCCATCCTCTCGGAGGCGGTTGATGAGCTCCTGAATCGGATCCTTCAAGCCAAACTGGTGTGGAGACATAATTGCCGCAGCGCGGTCGCCTCCAATCCCATAGTAATACCAGCGATCTACGAAAGGCTGACCATCATTGTTTGGAAAGGCCAGGATTCGGATCTGATATTCTCGACCTTCCTCAGGACGCCAAGTGAGATTCGACTTCTTATTCTGACCAGTGAGCTGATTGAGCTTGCGGCGGAGCGCTTCAACGTCGAGTGCCATTTTTGTTTTTTCCTTTTTTGTTTGTTTTTTGTTTGTTGTTGGGACTAGTGAAATGCAACCATCTCTGCCTGCATCTCACCTCAGAGCCTTTCGGCTGAGAGATTTTATATTCTATTTTGCGTCTTTTACAAATCTTAGGAATGAAGAAATGTGATGTTTTGGACTGTCACCGAACAGGAATTCCTCAGCCTCTTCTTGATCTTTAAAGGGGCACTCTGCACCGCCCCAAGCATTTGCTAAGGAGACAACAGATTCATAGTAGTCATCTGATATATCATCAACAGGATCATCAGGAGTGTGGCCAATCACATGCTCTCTAAGAAACCTTTGCGAATCTATGAGAGCTTCTGGGTTCAAGAAGCTGGGAAACCTGTTCAATTTCGGCATACATCTAACTATCACTCTTGAAAGAAAGAAGCCTCTTTATTTAGCGATTTACCCACTGTCTTGCCTGCTGGAGGAGGATAGCAAGGGGCGGCTCTGTGCCAGTATAGAACCTGCTTTCATCTCGACCAGGCCCTCCGGACACTGCTATCGAGACCCACTCATCAAAGCTAAGCCTCACTCCAAACTCCTGCAGGAGCTGCAGAGAGCGGTGAGCAACAGGAGACTTTGGCAGTGCCTGATTGTAGTCGTACATCAGCCCCCTGTCTCGGTGCCAGCTGGAGGTCTGCTCTACTAGAAATGACTCCTCCCTGCTTCCAACAAATCCAATGGAGTGGTAGAGTCCAACAAGAATCAATGACTCCTGAGGAACATCTAGATTCAGTGCCTTGTTGAGGCTCCGCATTTTAGAAGTGATAGTCAGAGATAGATCCACCAGGCCGCCGGGATAGCATCCTGGGTAATCCTTGTTCTGCGAGGCTGGACAGAGAGCAATCCTCTCTTCAAGCTCACTAGCCATCTCTGTGAGACCAGCCCTATCCAATCGCTGAGTTAGAGAGAAAAAAGTATTCCACTTTTCAATAATCTTGTCTTCGCCTTCAGCCATCTCTTTTGCTCCTAAAGAGATAGTATACTGGCTCTAGTTGAATTTCATTCTTATTTTTCTAGCTGAGTCATCGTAGGAAATTTCAAATCCTTTTGGAGCAGATATCAGCTTCTCTTCTAAACAGGCTGCAACAATAGAGCCGATATACCTCGCTGCCTGCTTCAATCTATAGCGAGACTTTATGTAAGATTGATTCACGTTGATATAGAGAAATGGACCGCTGATATAAGATCCATCGAACACTGCTTTGAAATACTTGTTGGTCAGAGAAGAGTTAAGCACTCTCTGGACTGTGTCTAGAGAATTTCTGGGGCTTGCCCGCACAGACCCAGCATTCAGAACGTTTAGTATATTTCTAGAATTTGCTTTAGCGTGGCTAGAGTAATTGTCGGGGACGACAACATAGCTGCCCGGGGCCTCTGTGAGAATCCTTCTCACCTGCTCTCTGATAAAGTTTTCAGTTTCCATAAGAGCTAAATATCAGCCTGCAGCTTCTTAGAGCTCAAATAGAATTCTCCAAGTGGCTCAATTCTGATGCTCATGTCCTGTGGAAATTCAGATAGGCAATCAGGAGGTACGTCGATCACAAGAGCATCGTGGATCAGGAAGAGAGGAATGCAGCCGCCCGGGAGGAGCTTGAGCAGGCTGGAGAACCCAAGGAGAGCCACGTCTACGGCAGTCGACTGAACAAAGTGAGAGAGCCTCAGACTGGCCTCTTCTGGACTTAGCTTCCTGCCGTATAGATTACATACCTCCTCGCTTGACAGATGTCTTCTTCCTACCTCAGAAGACCTGAAGAACCTATTGACAGCCGCAACCAGTGCTGGGTCCTGAGACTTAGATCCATACAGGGAGGAGATAGTTGCAAGCTTTAATCTGGCTCGGGTGGCGTCTGGCAGGTCGAGCTCGGTCCTCATTGCCTCGTAGATGTCCTTTGGTGCCTCGTCTCTGGTGAGGAGCAGCATTACCCGCGGCTCTAGAGATACGAAATCTACCATAAACACCTGGCCCTGTTCCCACCTCGACCTGATGATCCTCCTCTCGCCTTTTGGGAGCGACAGGATCCTGGGACCACTGGCCACCGTAAGGCGACCGGTCGAGGTGCTGTGAGAATACCTGATCGGCCTAGCGAAGCCGTCAGGACCTGGTTCAAAGGTAGAAGCATATCCCAAGTTGGAAGAGGCTGTGACCTCTCTGAAAGCTTCCAAATCTACAAGAGCAGGCTGCAGCCTCGTAAGGATCTCACGGCCCTTGATTAGAGTTTCAGCATACCTGCTCTTGATGATCCTCTCTATGGAAGAAGAAGAGGATGAAAAGCTTGCCTTGAGAGACCTAGCAAACCTCTGGGGTCCAAGAGCGGATGACCAGTCAATTGGATTCTTCCTAGTGTGCTCATAAGAGCTCCGAAGCGAATGGCTCACAAGCTGTGGAATTTCCTCGCCGAATACTGGAAAGACGTCCTCTATTGAGCGCTGGTGCACCTGAGCAGATCCTAGGTGCCAGGTGTGAACTTCAGGAGATTCAGTTCTAGAGATTCCGTGGTCTCCGATAAAAATGTCGCCACAGCCGGTAATGTCTTTAGAGAATTTTAGTTGAAAGTCCATAGTGAAATATAGCAGTGGACTCAAGATTTTTCATTCAGGAGGAAGAAAGTCATACCAAGCTGTTAATTCTACTCTTAGGTTATTTCCATCAACCAACAAAGCTTCAACTGGTGCATTGCTATCTTGAGACAAGATAGATCTGACAAATCTTTCAGAAATTTCTTTTCCTTCAGATGGCACTGGTTTTCCTTGAAAGAGATAGACGCTATCGATGTCTGCCGAGATAAATTTTTTGTCATCAAGAGGTTTGCTATCTGGAAGATTGAATATTGTAACAAAGTAATATGGATTTTTTTGAGTTGCTCTAGAAAGTGACATTTTGCTAATATCTAGTTTTTCATCATCAAAAATGTAATTTTTGACGAATTCTGCTTTTGAATTAAACAAGAGATAGTTGATCCTTCCCTTTTCTAGATTCCCCAAATTTCCACCTGCAAGCACCTGAATGTCTATTCCTGATACAGAATAGTTAGAACCCGATGAATCAGTTTTCAAATTTGTAACAACACCGTTGGCTGTAGCAATCTGATCATTTCCTAAAAGAGTTGAGAGGAATGCAGTAGTAGTTTGAATCTTAGAGACTGGATTTCTGTACGCTCCATAGGAATCAACAAGGTGGAGAGTTGTGCTAGTGGTAAATCTTCCAGGCTCGATCTTATGCTCTAGTCCATTTACTGCATACATATTGTCTGCTGTGGTTCCAGTTTGAAGATCTACAAAGAAGAACTGCATGTGCTGTAGGACAGGGCAGCCGTGCATTTCAATAGTGCACTGCGTTGGAGATATGAATACTGGCAATCCCCTAGATCTATCGGTGTTTTCAGCTTTTGTAGAGTCATTCTTGGTCATATTGATGATGTTCGCGGTAGTGAGCCGTGGATCATTCATTGAAGTTATGCCAATGCTGTTTATGGCGGAACCCTGCTGTCCATATCTTATGGTCGGAACTCCCTGAGAGACAAATTTCTTGGTCTGAGATAGAGTTTTTCCCTGTATCACAGAGGCTCCGTTTGTGGTAACTTGAGCATTGCCAGCTGTGTCTTGGACTTTTATTGTTGCTGCAGCAGCCGGTGTGGTGAGCCTCTCTCTAATCTTAGACATAAGATTAGCCCTCTTATTGTCAAGATAGGCAATTTCAGGAGCAGCTAGATTGCCAGGAGTCCAAAGCGTGCTAGTTCCCTTATCTTCAATTCCAAAAGAGCCTATATCATCAAGGTTGACAGATTTCAGAAATTGATAGAGTGTATCATACGACTTGCAAGCTGCATCAACTACGTGCAGCCTGAGGATGGTCTTGGATGGATCCTTAGAGTATGGAACACACTCTGGATAGAGCTCTGGCTTCACGAAGTTCAAGACTCCATTTGTTATGCCAGCTCTATTCAGAACATCATTTTCTTCTTTAAGCTTTTGTGCTGCATCATTAGAATTTTTTGTCTCTTTTCTAACAAATTTCCCATCCTTCTGCTCGAACAGATTTCTGATTCCATATGGATATGATGAAGGATCTGAAATAAAGTCGGATGATATTAGATTGAAGAGCTGCACAGGATTCATTCTGGGATTCTTCGTCAGGTAATCTGTCATCCTAGTCTTCAGCTCGTCCTGCTTTATTGGAAACTTAGCAATGCTCAAGTTTCTCATATAGGACGCCTTTGAATTCATCGGATGAAAGATTACGTGAACCTCTTCAAACTGATTGGTCTTTGCAATTGGCTCTGCAATGAGGCTGAGAATTACCCTGCCGAATGAGACAGTATTGGTCTTGATATCTTTAAGCTCATTTTTATCATCAATCTTTCCACTCTCATACCATGGGAATACGTCTTCGCTTCCCGGTACTCCTGTAAGATTTTTTATCTTCAAATCAACTGTCTCGCTGACAGATTTTTTTGCTTCAGCGACCGCGCCGGTTGTTCCATATATTTGATCTAGATCTTCGATAATCGATTTGATATCTGCAGAAAGTTTATTATTATTAGGTTTATTCAAACCATTTATCGTATCTCTAATCTCAGCTAATTTTTTATCATCAAGCGACAGAGTTGCATCAGTAGTCGACGAAGCATCTAGAAGTGTCTCTCCAAAGATGCTCTTGGCATAGCTGGCGCCGTTCTTGTTTAGGCTATTAAAGGCAGAGGCGACATTTTTCAAGAGCTCATCAAGCTTTTGAGGAGCTGAAGGAAGGCCAGAAATATCTATTGTCTCAAGGGTCTTAGAGCCCTTCATAGCTATGACGAGAGAGATGTTGACCTGACCCACTTCGTCAAAAGCAAAGGAAGAGTTGACGACAGAGTATTTTTCTCTTGTCCTCATACCGTTCAAGAATGCGCCGAATGCATTCCTTTCTGGATTTCCCTCTGGGTGTGACCAGCCGTATTCAATATCGAGCTCTGTGCCCTGATACACGCCTGGTCTCACGAACGCGGCCACCTCTGCGAGCCGGCTCCTGTCGTGGAGGACAATCTCTAGCTTTCCGCTCTTGTAAGACATAAATCCCCGTGTAGGAACCACGCTCAGGCTCAGGCTCTTTAGAGACATTAGCGGGCGAAACCTATCGAGGACGCTTGTTATATTTTCTCTTCCTAGGCCCTCTCCTGCAAAAGCAGGGCTCTGTGGAGCTGGCGCCATAGTCTGAGGAGATGTGAAAATCTCCATTGAAGCTGCGTGAGCCCTAAAAACATCTCCTTCGTCTTTAGCAAAATGAAGAGAGTAACCAAGATTTGAAATAGTGCTCTTATCTATTGATGTCCCATTTCCATAAAGGTAGGTGAGTATTGAAGGCCTATCTAGAATAGGTTTTGCTTCTTGAGAGAATATAGGAGCATCAACACTGAGCTTCACGTTTAGATATGGGACGCATCTGGACATCTCTACAGGCGGGATGAGAGAAGTGAAAATTGAAACGCTTGATGAATCTCTTGTTGATAGGCCCAAGTCTGGGTCAAGCATCTCTATTGCAACTAATCCTACATTCTTGTTCCTGTCTTTGTCTGTAATATCATCTTTTAGGATTTGTTGATCTTCGCTTACTTTGACAAAGCTGAGATCTTCAGAGTTCAGAAGTGGAGTGTATTTATCGTCAACGAACTTTGTTCGATCTTGAACCGTAAACCTAACAAACCCTGAAAGCTGCTTTTTTTGAGCATCATCGATGGGTTCTTTCGGCATAGACTCCGCAATTTTATCCAAAATCTCTTTATAGTATTTTCCTCCCTCTACTAGCTCATATAGAGCCATCGCCTCGTCCTTGAATCCTGAGACCTCCTTATCGAAGGATCTTGCTCCTTCCTTTGGATCAGAAACAGAAAGAAGCCTCTCTACGAGAGCGTGGCGACCGTAGGAAGGTATGTACGGGCTGAGAAGGTCAATAGATCTTTTTAGATTTTCTGATGACATTACAGGATTGCCTGAATCTGCTTGAAGTCAGGGATTCTTATGAGAGTTCCCGGTGGTATCTGAAGTCCCCACCCTATGCCAGAGGCCGCTCCAATCACCCACCAGAGAGTAGAGTCTCCGTAGTAAACCCCAGCTAACACATCCAGTCGCTGCCCCTCCTGGATTGTTATTTCAGTATACTTGAGGCTGCCATTTCTAACTGCATTCCTCACTTCAAAAGCCTGGCTGAAAGAAGACTTCTGCTTGAACCCATTTATTATCGATGCGCCTGTGTATCTTGGCATAGCAGAATATTATACCTCTGTGTCTACTTGTTAGTTTTCGAGTCTTGCCTAGAGAGCTCAGGGAACCAGGCTGCGCGCACTGTGTCGCCGACTGGATATGGAACTGCCCTTGCAAACCCGTCAGAGTCGAGACCCATTGGAAGGTCGTGGATTGGAGAGAAGCTTATAGAGACCTTGCACATCTTTGGAGCGTGGCGGCCCTTTGTGGTCTCCCAAGAGTAGTTGTCATTCAACCACTCGTATCCTAGGCTAGTTATGACCCCAGCAAGACCCCGTCCGCCGGCGCTCTCAAAAGATTTCACTACTGGATTTGGAGATTCAGAAAAGTCCAAAGTATCTGGATTACTGAAATTTTTAGAAATTTCTTCTAACTGTGTTAGAGTTGTAGGAGTCAAACTAGCTTCAGGATTAATTTCTGTTGGTTGACCTGGTTCAACAATAGAAAGGCTCCCTATAGGGACAATTACATGCGTGTATGTTTTGTCATCATCAAAGAGAGACTTCTTTGTTGCTGGGATGTCTAATTTTACAATAGCGCTGTATCCACCTTTTGTTCCACCAAACGGTTTGCTCTGTTCTGGTTTTGTTCCTATAAAAGTAACAATTTTTCCATAAACAACATCAACTTTTGCTTTTGCAAAAGTCTGTCCTGCGAGAGCTGCAGGTAAATCTGCTGCATTAAGAGCTGGATATCTTTTATACGGATCATTTCCTAAGACTGTTTTATCGAAATACAAAAGAGTGAGAGCGCCAGCGTCAGGAGAAGAAGACTCTATAGAGTAGTTTGCAGGAGCATCATATGCCGCAGAACTCTCTTGAAGTTTTGAAACAGTTCCATCTTCTTTATCATTAGCAAGCAGCTTCTTCTCAGAAATTTGCTCAGGGTTACTGCTCTTGACGTTCTGCCCAAGTCCAAACGTTCTAGCTAGATTGAACCTAGAGTAGTTGCTATGTATGAGCTCTCCAATTCTTATTCTTATGAGTGGAGAGGCTCCCATAACTTGTGAGAATGGCTGGGTAAATGAAAAAGTTCCATCCTCGCTCTTAAGCTGTTCTCCTGCAGTCCACTGAGGATATACCATCATAGTCAGACGATTGATAGACCACCACATTCTATCAAAGTCTGTTGGAGATGTGGCGACTAGCATAAAAGAAAAAGTTATAGCCCTCTTAGTTCCCTTGTAGACCTGTATTGGATCCACACGTCCATAGGCTTCAGTCTCAACATAACCAGCAGAGTATGAATCAGAGAGATCTGTCAGGAAACAGTGAAATGGAAGTATCTCGTTTGTTCGAAGGTCTTGAAAATAAAATGGGACATACTCTGAATCTAAAACGTTCTCTATTTCCCTGACTGTTTTTGAATCTATTTGAGTGCTTGTAAATCCTATCTCACCTCGAGGATCAAGGCCAGATTTGATTTTATTGACTTCATTCAGACTGCCGCCAGAATATGCGACTGTGGCAAACCTAACCGAGTCAGGAACTAGAGGCTGAATTCTAGCTGCAAAAGGTCCTCCTCCTTGTCCCACTCTTTCAAGAATTGACCTGTGAGACCATGAAAGCTCTCTAGATGTCTCAATTAGCCTAGACCTTCCAACTCTGTTTGTAGCTTGGTCATAGTAGATTTCTCCTGGCTTTCCAGGTTGAACGCTTGCTCTCTGATCCTCTAAGGTGTTCTTTCCTACGGATACCACGCCAATCCTGGCCATAGTGTCTACGAAACGAACTGCCTTGCTCTCTCTAAGGGCGACTATGAACCCAACCACAGACTCTAGTCCGCCTACAAAGCCTCCGCCATTAGACTGGGTTGCATCCACTATGGTCTGCAGGTTCCTCTCTAGATTTCTAATCATTACAACATAATATCCTGCGCTTCCTAGGAGGCTCAGGACTCCATCTATTGGGTCCTCTGCTGTGAGGCCTGTAAAGGAAAGGACACCCTCTAGAGCGGCAGTGGTATATGAGAGGAAAGAGGACTCATAGGGCTGGAATATTCCAAGGAGATTTGTGAAAAATGTAGAAACCTTCTCAAGTTCATTTCCCTCTATCCTCTCGCTTCCTAGGACGCCTGACTCTCCTGATTCGAAGTCTGGCCTGCGTACGGCCTTTGTTATGAGAGAAAAGATGAGAGATGTTGCAAGGACTAGAACAGAGGCCTCGAGGAGAAGTATCGTGGCAAGGGCTATCATCGTGGTCGGAAGAGGTCCGCCAAACTGAGCTGAAGGGTTATTGAGGGTTCCATAGCTCACCTGCGTGTACCTGGATTCCAGGTTATCAGGCACGCCATTTGGAAGCTGCTCTGCGTTGTCAGCGCTGAAGGCTAGCCTGTCCGTGTTTGAAGTCGACCTCTTTGCCCTCATTTCGTCGGCCGGGATGTTGCTCAGGGCAGCAAATGGAGCCGTGAGGGGGTTGGCAAGGGTGGCAAGGGCATCAGTAGAGTTGAAGTCAGAAGGCCTTCCAATAGCGTCATCAGGGACTCCTGACCCTGCAAGGAGTATCCTTATTCCTTCCTCTCTCATTTCGTCGAAGATCGACTGATAGCTTACGCCGTTGACGGTCCTCGAGGTAGGCTGCTCTGATGGATTTTCCTCGGTTGTAGACTTTCCTAGCGGAAGGACGCTGGCAATCAGCCTCGTGCTGTTCTGGTCGTCGCCGCCTGCATACTTCTTGTTGGATGAGAACCTGTTCCTCGAGAGGACTATGCCGACCTGGCGCTGGAGCTCCTTTGAGAGCGGATTAGCCGAGCTGTCAGTCTCTGAGACCTCCTTCAGGACCCTGTGGACGTCTGACCGTGGCTCATAGTTTGGCGGTATTATCTTTTCTACGTCAAAATCTTTGCTCTTGGAAAGACCATCAATCTCAGCCTGCGACTGCATAAAGGTTGCCTGGTCGTTTGCAGTGGGATCCAGTATGGTGCTGGAGGAGACCTCCCTAGAGGTCGAGCTCACAGGAAACGGATTTGGAGAAGGAGGATTGTAA
>Ga0214921_10004918_pt1 | contig 19242 bp, 26 predicted proteins | sample LL1505_MetaG_FD_177992 | JGI IMG/M metagenome (GOLD analysis project Ga0214921, IMG submission 177992) | Freshwater microbial communities from Lake Lanier, Atlanta, Georgia, United States - LL-1505 | ecosystem: Environmental > Aquatic > Freshwater > Lake | place: USA: Georgia | collected... | reverse complement strand
CAAGCGCTTTGGGCAAGATGGTGCTTCTGGTGGCAATGGTGGAAATGGCACTGCTAGTTCTATAACTGGTTCATCTGTAACTTATGCAGGTGGCGGTGGTGGTGGAACAGTGTTTAGTGGTGGTTCACAATCCTCTGGCGGTACTGGCGGCGGCGGAAACGGTAACTTATACGGTACTGGAGCCGTAGGAACGGCAGGAACAGCAAATCTTGGTGGTGGAGGCGGAGGTAATGGAACTGGCGGTGCTGCATATAGCGGAGGTTCAGGTGTTGTCATACTTGCTTATCCAGATACTTACCCAGCACTCACAACTATTGGAGCAGGACTAACTTACACACAACCAACTCGTAGCGGATACAGAGTTTATAGGTTTACAGCGGGAACAGGAACGGTGACTGTCTGATGGCTCACTACGCATTCCTTGATGAGAACAATGTTGTTACTGAGGTAATTCCAGGTAAAGATGAGAATGAACTTCTTGATGGCTTGACTCCAGAAGAGTGGTATGGAAATTTTCGTGAACAGCGCTGCGTTCGTACCTCGTACAACAACAACATTAGAGTCCGTTATGCAGGCATAGGAATGTCCTACAACGAGGAACTTGACGCATTCATTCCTCCGAAGTGCCATGACGAAGCGGTACTAAATGAGACCACCTGCGACTGGGAGTGCACCAACGCCGATCACACCGTAGAGGTGTAATGTGCGTGGAAACAAAGTACAGGGCCGATTTAAAATAGACTTTGAAAACAGGTCTATCAATGAGGGTATGGTTGATGAACTACGTGCTCCTGTAGGAACTATTGTTCAGTGGTGGTTATGGGATGCCCAGTTCTATGCAGACCATCCCAATGAAGTACTAGATCCCATTTACGATGTCTCTAATCAGACAGATGGTCAAGGTCGTCGCTGGCAGTTCCCATTTGAAGTCCCCGTCATCATGGCTCAACAACTACGTGGTACCAACGTCATGAACGAACGTGGTTACTACGTTACAGACACGTTGCGACTCGTCATTGCAGTAGATGATGTGCAGCGCCTACTTCCTAAATTGATGGATGATCCTAATATTCATATCAAAGATCGAATTGTTTTTCAAAATGAAGTCTTTGTCCCTACCCGTGTCTTGCCCCGTGGTCGCTATGGCAACAACTACTCGGTAGTAACTATTGACTGCAACATGGTCAACAGCGAAGAATTGGTCAACGACTCTCAATTCCAAGACTATGTTGATGTGGTTTCTGATTACGTATTGCCTCCAACAAATACTGGGAATACGTCCACACCGATTTTAAATCCCGTATATCCTGTGGGTAATGCTGGTGTTGATGGTGGTACACCTAGCAGCCCATTCTAAGAAAGGATTGCAATGGACGATTTTGAAGTGGAGATTGACCCTTCGCTCTTTGAGGACGAAGATGTAGAATTGGAAGATCTTGATCTTGAAGATCTTGAAGAACTCTACGATGAGGAAGAGGAATAATGGCAACTGCAAAGAAGGCATTACCAAAGGGCAAGGGCAAGGTGGAGCGTGTCATGAGGGAGTACTCAGAAGGAAAACTTCATAGCGGATCTAAAAAGGGCCCAGTAGTAAAGTCAAAGAAGCAGGCAGTTGCAATCGCTCTTTCAGAACAGCGTAAAAAAGAAGGCAAGTAATGGCTAAGACCATCAAGGTTGCTGGAGAAAAGCACACCATTAAGAAGAACAAAAAAGGCGAAGTCATTGTTGACCACGCTGGCAACAAAGGAAAGTACGACAAGATTAACCTGACAAAGAAGGCTGGCTCTAAGACCATTGCTCAAGGAGTTAAGGCAACTAAAGATTGGCATAAGAAGAATGGCTAAGACAGAAGCGTGGACACGCAAAGAAGGTAAGAATGAAAAGGGCGGTCTTAATGAGAAGGGTCGCAAGTCATACGAACGTGCTCACCCTGGTTCTGATTTAAAGCCACCAGTAAAGAAAGAGCAGGCTGCAAAGTCTGAGAAGTCTGCTGCTCGTCGTAAGTCTTACTGTGCACGTTCTGCTGGACAAGCAAAGAAGTTTCCTAAAGCGGCTAAAGATCCAAACAGCCGTCTGAATAAAGCAAGAAGGGCGTGGGACTGCTAATGCCAAAGAAGACTGATCCTTGCTGGGATGGCTACACTCAAGTAGGCATGAAGATGAAGAACGGCAAGAAAGTTCCAAACTGCGTTCCTGCAAAGGGCGTTCCAAAATCAAAGCCAAAGGCTAAGAAGAAGGTGAGCAAATAATGTGCGCTACTTGCGGATGTATGAAGCCAAAAGATAAGCAAGGACTGAAGACTTTGGCTGCAGCAAATAAGAAGTTTGCTAAGACAAAGAAGAAGCCAACTAAAAAGAAAGAGAGCAAGTAGATGTGCGCTAGTTGTGGATGCAAATGTACTAAGGCAAAGTCAATGAAGGGCTGCAAGTGTTCTTGCAATACCTGTAAGGCTGCCCGTTCTGCAAAGAAGGCAAAGTAATGGCTAAGTCCTTAACACCAAAGCAGAAGAAGATTGCTGGGGCTGCAAAGCCAACAGACAAGATTACTGGCGCTGATTTCAAAGCCCTAAAAAAGGGTAAGGCAGCCAAGATGATTATGAACAAGAAAAAAGGCATGTAATGAAGTACACAAAAGCCTCAGACAAGAAGCAGGATGCCAAGACAACTAAGGGCCTCGATAAAGAAGAGAAGGCCAAGTTTGAAAAGATGGACAAGGCGCATCGCAAGCCTAAGTCTCAAGAAGATGACCGCAAGATGGACGTAGCAAACGTCAAGAAGATCAAGGCCATGTCTAAGAAGCATGAAGCCAAAGAAGGTAAGAAGGGCGAGAAGGCTGAAGATAAACGAGAAGCCAAAGCCAAAAAGAAGTAACTAAAAGGGCCCGTAACAGGGCCCTTTTTGCTATAGTAATTAGATGGGTACTTGGGTACATAAACTTTCAAAGATAAACGAAGAACTGCGAACCGCTGTCTGTGTTGAGTGCGGCCCCGTTTCTCTACGTGCTATGGGGTACAGTAAAACTGGTAAAAAAATGTGGAGATGTAAACAAGCCCGAATTACTGAACGTCGTACACGTGAAAGACCGTGGTTAGCCTTTAAGACTGAGGTGTGTGAAAGTTGTGGGTTCATTCCTGAGCACCCTTGTCAGTTAGACGTCGACCACATAGACGGCAATCACTCTAATAACGATCAGAGTAATCTTCAAACCCTATGCGCTAATTGCCACAGATTAAAGACACAGATAAATAAAGACTGGGAAAATAAAGTTATTTTAATTGACCCTTTGTAAATCGGTTAAGTTCTTTATCATTGCAATATCAGACCACCGCTGCGGTGCCTGACTACAGTTCCCACTGGTTGCGATAAAGGGGTTTATTATGGCTTGGAAGCCTTGGTATGAGCAAGTTGCTGAGATGAACAATCAGAATGAACGTGAAGAGTTCATCAAGGGTGTGTTCGGATTCCGCCCTACAGAAAAACGTCCAATCGTCGCAGGTTTAATTTTGGGTTCTACTGTCGCATATATGGCAGGAGCAGCAAAGACTGTGGCGAAGGCGAAGAAAAAGAAGTGAGTTATCTTTCTCAAGTAAAGTCTTCGCTAAATAAAGCCACCATCGAAACAACCAGACTTATGTCTGCACACCTGCGTATTGAGGCCCGCAAATCTGGATGGCCTGCAGAGATAGTGCGTCACCTGTCAGTCCGCCATAACGACGGCACATTTACCGTGCATTCTCACGAAGCGCACCGAAGCCAGGTGCTCAATCTTGAGTACGGAACTCCTAGCACCCAACCTACCGCAGCCATTCGTCGATTTGGCAATCGCACTGCAGGTGCCGAGTCATTCTTAGTTCGTCGCACTATGCGCCATCTAGGAGGACACAAATGAGTTTTCTTCTTGCCGAGGATGAGGCACTCCGCAATCTTCTAAAGGATATGGTTGTTACAGATCAAAAGTCCGTTACTGAAGAAGGCGCTACCCGTAAGGTCGGTGTTTGGTTTGGACAACCTGATCAGGAACTTACGGCGCAAAAATATCCTTACATAACTATTGACATGATCGATATCACTGAGGCATTTGAACGCTCTCACCGTGGACGAGTAAAGCCAATCTACATTCAAGATCCAGCCACCATTGATGGGGACAACGAGTTTGATTCAACTACTCAAGGCTGGGATATAAATTATCCAGTTCCAGTAAATATTGATTACCAAATCACTACCTATGCAAGACAGCCACGCCATGACCGTGAACTATTGGCGCAGTTGCTATACACAAGAATTCCACTGCGGTTCGCCACACTGGATACGGGAGCGAATACTGCTTATGGCACTACTCGTCGTCTCGACGTTCTAGATGTCTCAAAGCGAGATGTCACTGAACAAGGTAAGCGTTTATTCGTAAACGCTATCACTGTGCGTGTCTCAAGTGAGATTGCGCCAGAAGTCTATTACAAGATGTACAAAGCGTTACAAATTGACGTTACTGGTACAGGAGAAAACCAGACCCTTGGTCGTGGTGAATTTACTGATATCGATCCGATCACTATTACGGCACCATAAGGAACCTCTACCAACTCTAGTTAGGAGAAAACAATGGCTTATAGCCGCCCAGGTGTTTACATTACGGAACGCCTTCTACCACCAGTACTCCCTGCAGGAGTTACTGCAAATGCTGCTGGCGCTGTGGTTGCACCTTTTGCCCAAGGCCCAGAAGCAGTAACACTTGTTACATCATGGTATGACTTCACCAAAAACTTTGGTGGATACAATGCCTCATATCCAGCAACCTTCCAGGTTGGCTCTTTCTTTGCTAATGGTGGACGTGAACTCTATGTCCAACGCCTATTAGCCGCAAATGCCGCTTCTGCTGATGTTGATGTTGTAACTTCAAGTTCAGCAGTTGTAGCAACTATCACTTCTAAGAACGCAGGAACAGACGGAAACAATCTCCGTGTTGTTGTGTCGGCTGGTTCAGTTTCTGGTACCTACACCCTAACTCTTTACAAAGAGTCAGGAGTATCAGGAGATATTAATGACGATATTCTTTTAGAACGCTACGAGAACATTGTATTTAACGACAGCACTTCAAGTGATTATGCAGAGACAGTTGTTAACTTAGTATCACCAAATATCACTATCTCTAATAGTGCTGGTGGTACACCAGTATCAGCAACATACCCATTATCAGGTGGCTCTAACGGTACCGCTGTTGCATCAACTGACTTCACAGCATACAAAGGTGGATCCTCATCCGTATTTGAACGATTCTCATCACTAGATCGTCCATTGGTGATGTTCCTTCCAACCGTAAATGCTCTTGCCTCTGGCACTGTTGCAGTATTTGATGCAGCAACTTCTTGGTCAGAAGATAACAATGGCTTTGTCGTTGTAGATACTGACCCAGACCTAACAGTCGCAAACGCAATCACATTTGCTGGCTCTCTTACTGATACCAGCAATGCTGCTGTCTACTATCCAAACGTATACATTGCAGACCCACTTGGTCGTGGTGCTGGTGCATTGCGTAAGATGGGCCCAGCAGGTGGCGTTGTAGGTCTCTACCTATCAACCGATGCAAACCGTGGAGTGTTCAAGGCTCCAGCAGGTATCACAACAACTCTTCAAGGAATTGTTGCTTTAGAGAAGTCATTCACTTCTGCTGAACTTGATTCTATGAATTCAAGCACATCTCCTGTAAATCCAATCCGTCAGATCCCTGGCGCTGGAATTTCTGTGATGGGTGCTCGTACTTTGAAGCAAGATGGAACTGCAAACAAGTACGTAAACATGCGTCGCTCACTTATCTACATCCGTAAGAACCTCAAGAACCTCACAGAGTTTGCAATCTTTGAAAACAATGATGAGCGTCTATGGGCTCTTATCCGTACCAGCCTCGGTTCATTCTTAAACGAATACCGTAACCAAGGTGGTCTTCGTGGCGCAACAGCGACACAGGCTTACTATGTCAAGTGCGATGCTGAAAACAACAGCGCACAGGCAATCGCTAATGGAGAAGTACACATCCAAGTTGGTGTGGCTCTCCAGTATCCAGCAGAGTTCATCGTCATCGACCTCAGCCAAAAGACGCTGAACTAATCCGAAGGAGAAATAGACAATGGCAACAATTATCAATAATCGGTCAACACTTGTTACCGATCCATTACGTAACTTTAGATTTTTAGTTACGTTCATCCCACAAGACAACACAAACACAACGCTGACAGGTCTTAAGACAGCGACGTTTGGGTTTACTTCAGTATCAGGTATGGCAGTCACAACTGACTCTATCCCTTACCGTGAAGGTGGATACAACACCACCGTTCACCAGATCCCAGGACAGACAACCTTTGCTCCAATCACATTGCAGCGTGGTGTAATCCTTGGAACAAACCAGAACTACGAATGGATGCGTAACCTATTTGCAACTGTTCAAGGTGGCGGCACAACACGTGACGTAACCAAGAACTTCCGTTGCGATTTAGAGATCCAAGTTCTGTCACACCCAATTCCAAAGGCTGGTCCTGAAGACGCAACTCAAGCAACGTCAGATCACACAGCGATGCGTTTCCACGTCTACAATGCATGGCCTACAGCAGTTGCATACTCAGACCTAAATGCTGGAGACAATGCTCTATTCGTAGAGCAGATGACTCTTGTACATGAAGGTTTTGATGTTAACTGGGCACCAAACCTAACCACACAAGCAGCAGCATTCTAACAAAGGACTAAAATGACGAACACAATTAATGCAGCGGTTAATCCCGCATTGGCAAATGATTTGTTAAACAAAGCGTTAAATGAAAAACCAATCCAGGAGGTTGCTCCTGAGATTGCTATACCTTCGGACGTAACTGTCAACCTTCCTGGTGGCTATATCACAGCCACTGGGGAGGTTTTCAGTACCGCAGAGGTAAAGGAATTGAACGGCAAAGATGAAGAGGCTATCTCACGAGCAACAACTCTTGGTAGAGCACTCGTCACAATTCTGCAACGTGGAACTGTGAAGATCGGTAGCGAACCTGCTACAGAGCAGATCCTTGATCAACTCCTCATTGGAGATCGAGATCAACTCCTCTTGGGAATCCTCAAAGCCACGTTTGGTCCAGATGTTGAGATCCTCTCTTACTGCACAGGCTGCAACGAGAACAAGACAGTAAACATCAATATCCAGACAGACATAAAGACAAAGGTACTCACTGATCCAATCAATGATCGTGTCTTTACTGTTACTGGAAAAAATAAAGAATTCACCGTAAAACTTCCTAACGGAGTTATACAGAAGAAGATGATCGAGAACATGGATAAGACTGCTGCAGAACTCAGCACAATTATTCTTGAAGGAAGCGTTATCAAGATTGGTGATTCACCAGTCTTTAGCGCTAACCAAGTACAGGCACTCAGTGTGACTGATCGTCGCAAGATCATCGACGAAATTAACGGACGAGCACCAGGCCCACAGTTTACTGATGTAACTGTTAAATGCCCTGACTGCGAAGGTGAGGTACTGGTTCCTATTAATTTAGGCACCTTGTTTCAGTTCTAGCATAACTGAGTACGGCGAACTGTTTTCCGAATGGTTTGCTTTGGCAGACATATATGACGGATGGACTCTAGAAGACATAAAGAACTTGTCTAAAAGAGAAAGAAAGAATTGGCTAACAGTGGCCAATATGCGACACGAAAGGAGTTTCAATTTTGGCTAACAAAGACCCCATTAGTGAACTCACTGGTGTCAATGCACAACTAGAGAAGACCAATAAAAATATCAGCCTGTTAGAGGCTGGATTAAAACGTATCACTGGTCTTGCTGGAAACGCATTTAAAACTGTTTCAGGAGTTCTTTCTTCCAGTACTGGACAAGGTACTGGTATGGGGTTGGGTGTTGCTAATGCTCAATTTGGTGCTGCAACATCTGCCGCTATGGGCGGTGGCAATGTCATGCCATGGGCATACAGCAAGGGTGGCTCTGCTGCTGTTGCTGGTGCACAACTTGGCCTAGGAGTATTAGGAGGCGCCTACGCTTCACTCCCTGGTTTATCTACAGTTGTTCCTCGTGCTACTGGCTTCTTCCAAGCCACCACAATGTTGCCTGGAGTATCACGTGCTCAACTTACTGCCTCAACTATGGCAAACATGCGTGGCGGTATCACAGGGCCAAATGAAGATGTAGCCGCAACAAATATTCTTGCCAATAGTTTTGGCATGATGGGCGCAAACCTTGCACAGTCACAGCAAGAAGTTCGTGGTGCAGCCCTTGGTCTTGCTATACCTAATGCTACTGCTGCTCAAGCAATCGGCAGCATGCATACAGGGGAGATGAGCGGAAGTCTCTATCAATATGGAATCAGCACTTTGGATGTTAAGACTGGAAAAGTCCGTCCAATGCAAGAGATTGCACAACAAATTTATAACAGGGTTTTTCGTGGAAAAAAGATTACTGCTGAACAATTCCAGTTTTCAAATCGTGAAGGTGCTTTGAATAGGTTCTTAAACGACACCACTAATCAACAACAACAATTAATATTGCGACCAATGATCCAAGATATTGCTCTTGGTGGAAATGGGAATCTCCTTACACAGTCAGGTGCAGACAACCCAAATACTTCTACTACTTACGCTCAGGTTACTTCAGACATGTCTCTTGCCAACCGTGCAACAGACCCTATGCTTCAAGGCTATGCGACTACAACTGCCGCTCTTGTTTCTCTCAATTCATCTTTAGAAGGATTGCCAGACAAGTTTTATAACCTAAAGGGATCACTAGATGCATTAGGTCAATCAAAGACTGGCAACGCTATTACTGGCGCACTTGCTGGGGCAGCAGGTGCTATTGGAACATTTGGTACTGGAGTTGCAGTTCGATCTATGTTTAAAAAGATGGCCGCTTCTGCTGCAGAAAAAGCAGGAGAGACCGTAGTTAAAAGTAGCGCAGGAAAAATTGCTCTAGGTGCAGCAGGAAAGGCAGTGCCTCTTCTTGGCGGTGCTCTCTCAGCAGCGACAGGTCAAGGTCTTCTCTCTACTGTAGGAACCAGCGCTGCAGTTGGTGGAATATTTGGAGGAGTTCCTGGAGCGATTGTCGCTGGTGGACTTTCTGCACTTGGATGGATAGGCACAAAAGCATTAAAGGCTATGACCTCTACAGCATCTTCGGCATTAGCCGCAGGTGGGCAAGCAAGTGGTCTTGGTCAAGGTAACTTCAGTCTTCCTGCAAATGCAGATCCTCAATTAGTACAAACCCTTACTTCGGCTGGATTTACTGGGCAGTCTCTTGTTACTGCATATGGAATTGCCAAAGCCGAATCAGGTGGAAGAGCAAACGCATTTAATCCTAAAGGTATGGATGAGTCTTACGGTATTTTTCAAATCAATATGGAGAATAACGACCCACGTAATCCAAACATGGGAACAAAAAGAAATGCTGCGTACTTAAAGAAGTACGGAAGCATTGGATACAAAGGTCCTCAAAGTCTTTACGATCCTGCAATCAATTCAAAGATTGCTTATGACATGTCTAAAGGTGGAACAAACTTCCAGCCATGGACAACCTACACAAGTGGCAAATATCAAAATCAATTAGGTGCTGGTGGTTCTACTGGTGGACAGACAGTAAACATCAACTTAAAGATTGACAAGGCATCTGAAGCAGAAGCCGTAGCATTTGCAAAGAGAATTAAAGATATCCTGATGAAGGACAAAGCACTAGCAGCGATGGGAAATAAATAATGGCTACCCCTAACCAATACCAACGCCCAGATCCTTATCAAGTACAACTACAGAAACAGACTAACGCTGCTCTTGAGGCTGCCGCAAAGAAGAAAGAAGCGGCAGATAAAGCAAAGAAACTTAAAGAATTAGAGTGGCTTAAGACTGATGAAGCACGTAATAAGGCTTTCAAACTTCAGGCTGAAAAAGACTATGCAACAAAAGATAAAGCCTACAGAGATCTAAAGGCTGCGGTAATTCTTCCAGGATCTGACGGAGGAGCAACCATTACTCCATCAGAACAGACTGCAGTAAACTATTTGGGAAGTCTTGCAGCACAGCAAAAGACAGAAGTTACTGCATACACCAACGCATATAAGAATTCTTATAACACACGTATTGCTTTGGAAAAAGATCTAACACCACCACAACAAACAAAAGATAAAAAAGTTTTAGATAAGGCAAAAGTTAATAAGACAACCACAAAAGCAACATCTAAATCTTCTGGCGCTAATTCTAAGACGGTTGCTGGAGTTGACTCTGCTGCCAGTGGATCAAAAGTTCCAAGTCCTATAACTTACTACTACAACGCCCCTATGATTAAGACTGCGTATTTAAATGGCGGAACAAACTCAGACAACCCTAGCCCACAGCAACGTACCTCTAATCTTTCTATTTCAGACTCCTCAAACTATGTGCAAGGCTTGGATGCTTGGACAGGAAACACCAGTTCTAAAGGTGTAATTCAGATGGATGTAAACAGCGCTTTCAGTATTGCAAACTCTTCTAAATACAATAATAAATCTTATGATGGAAATCTTTATGGATTTAAATTTCTCTACAATCCTAAAGAAGTATCGATGACTTGGGGCGTAGCAGAAGGACAGAACTGGGAAGGAATTGCTGCTGGCTTAGACCCAGGAACAGCACCTTCTGCTGCACTACAGAACAGCACCATTAGTTTTTCTTTACTACTAAATAGAACTCTAGATATAAAGTATTTAGATTCTAATGGGTTAAAAGCAGGAGTAACAAACCCATATCCAACATTTGCTCATACTAAACCTTTAGACCAAGAGTTTGCAGAACTCTATGAAAAGGGAACTATGTATGACATGGAATACTTGTTCAGAACTCTTACAGGATTAAACTCAACAACTTATTCTGGATTTAAGGGTGACACGGCAGATCAAGGTTGGCTTCAAGGCTTTGCTGTAGAACTTCATTTAGGAAATCGTATGCGTTACTTAGTTCGTGTAACAAATGTGGAAGTTAACCACGCTATGTTTGATGAACGAATGGTTCCTATCTTGTCTTATGTAAACCTAACCTGTGCTCGATTCCCATATGTAAAGGTCGATAACTAATGATTTATTTAGACAGCAGATACGCAGAAGGAACTCTTCTAAAGACTTGGAATGCTAAAAAAGAACAGTACGAACTTGTTGTTACAAGAGAGTGGTCTTCTTATGTGCAGTCCTTCTTTATCTACGAGTGGGTTGCAGGAGACCGCCTAGATAACTTGGCTAACAAGTATCTTGGTAATCCAGCCTCGTGGTGGGAGATCCTAGATATAAACCCAGAAATCTTAAACCCATTCAGTATTGCTCCAGGCACACAGTTGCGAGTGCCAAGTGCTTGATCCATTACGACAAAACAGATTTAGTAACTCATTCAAAATCTCTTATTTAGATTTTCCTGGGTTGACTAAGCCTGCTCGAAGTATTGTGATTCATCAAGAAATGGGTAAACATGACATTGTAGAGATCTACTACTCCACATTTAGTAGTGTGTTTTTTAAAGGAATAAAGACAGGTGTACCAGTACAAATCAACTGGCGAAATGACAAAGTATCAGGAACTTTCACGGGGTACACAGTAGACGTCTCTTACACTACCGCTCAACAATTAAATCGTGATGTAAAAGTAACCTGTGTTGGAGCATCTTACCCACTAAAGGAACGCACATCAAAGATATGGCAAAATAAAACTGCTACAGAAATCGTTACTGAGATTGCAAAACAATTTAAACTTAAACCGTTTGTTACTCCAAGCCCAATTAGATTCACACAGCAGTCCTTGGCTGGCCATTCCTACTGGGAAAAGTTAAATGAATTAGCCAAGAAGATTGGTTATGGAGTACAGGTAATAGGTACTGAACTTCATTTTCATCCTATAGACAAGATGATAGATCAGTTCATGACTACTATTCCAATCATGTCTTTTCAAGATCCACTTCAAAATCCTGAAAGCAATATTAACGTACCAACCCTTACATTTTTTGAGCCGATAATTGGAGACCATATAGAGTTTGCAGACTTCTCAAGAAGCACAAATACTGTTTCTGGAATTGATCCTATTACTGGAAAGTCATTCTTATTTAAATCTTCGTCTAATAAGGTTGGAAAGAACATCAGAAAGAATACAAAAGATCCTTTGTTCTCTACTATAGAGACGAACACCGTAGTTGCTAGTAACTCTATGGCAAAGTCTTTATCAGAGTCCAGAGCGCAACTAGGCCGCCTCACTATTCCAGCAAATGCCGTTGCTCAAGGAGACCCAAGAATTGCTCCATGGAAAACCTTAGAAGTACAGGGAACTGGAGAAGTTACAGATGGCTATTGGGTAGTCAAGAAAGCCGAACATGTTATACATGGAGATGGAAGATACATGGTTGAATTCACCTGTCTTGCTGATGGTGTTGGACCAAATAAATCAAGTTCAACTAGACCATCTGCTGCAGGATCAGTTCCCGCAAGAAATGTAGTTCAAGAGATGTCTACCAACAACAAAAGAAAACCAACTTCTACTACACTGAGTGCTACAACTACATTAGTTAATCAAACTGCGGCTGGGTATAAGGTAGCCCCAAGAAGATGGAGAGGCAAGTAATGGCTGAGTATGCAATCTCCTTACCCTTCTCTGTAGACGCTTACGGGAAGATATCTTCTACTACAGAGCAGTCAAAGATCTGGGCAGACAGAGTTCGTTCAGTGCTAGGAACTACTCTTCGTGAGCGTTTATTGCGCCCAACCTTTGGGACTCTAATACCGTATGCCCTATTCAACACTGAGACTGGCGCCGTATCTCAAGTAGAGGCAGAAGTCAGTAAGGCTTTCTCTCAGCAGTTGAGTCTTTTAAGTCTTCAAAAAGTTAATGTGACTGTAGACCAGTACACAAATGTATTGACAGTAGAAGCAATTTATGGATTACCAAACAACGAAGTAGTAAGCACCGTCGTTGGATTGGTCCTTGTTGATGGTGCTAACCCAATCTATCAGGAGTTGCTATGAGCGTAACCCCAGTCTCCAATATCCCAATTTCCGTAGACTACACAGGTCGTGACTACTATTCTCTTAGAGAAGAACTGATCGCCCGTATTCAAGACCGTATCCCAGAGTGGACAGCCTCAGACCCATCTGACTTTGGTGTCGCTCTTGTAGAGGCCTTTGCATACCTGGGGGACATTGTCTCGTACTATATTGACCGTACTGCTAATGAAGCATTCCTAAAGACTGCCGTACAACGTCAGAGCATCCTTAACATTGCTCAAACCTATGGATACATTCCTGCAGGTTATCGTCAAGCAACTGTAGACGTCACCTTTAGTAACTCTTCAAATACAGATGTGACTATTCCAGAAGGATCAGTATTAAGTGGAGATGTCGTTACTGGAGATGTTGTAGATACACTTTACTTTACTACTAACGCCGAAATTACAGTCGATGCTGCCGTAGACGATGTTCCTGGAACAGCAACAGTCAGTGCCTCTGAAGGACGTTTGGTTTCTCTGTTTGTTGATGGAGCAAATGCGTACGGAGAACTAATCGGCACCTCAGACGGTTCACCTGATATGGCATTTGAACTAGGTGAGACACCAGTAGTTGACGGTTCCATAACTATCTATATTCAAGATGGAGATGTCTATTCAAAATGGACACAAGTACAGCACCTTGTTGACTACGGCCCATCAGACACTGTATACACCACATTCTTAAATGAAAATGACACTGTCACTATTAACTTTGGTGATGGCGTATCTGGAGCAATACCTACAGCCTACTCAGAGATTCGTGCCCTGTACACCGTTGGCGGTGGATCTATAGGTAACGTTTCTGCTAGTACTATCAACAACATCTATTACATATCTGGATTATCTGAAGCAGAACTAACTGCTCTGCAAGGAAATGTAACCGTCATTAATGAAGGAACAGGTATTGGCGGATCAAATCCTGAAAGTAATGACCAGATTAGAATTGCAGCACCTTCATCTATTCGTTCTGGAAATAGAGCGGTATCTCTAAAAGACTTTGCAGATATTGCACTTTCTGTAAGTGGTGTTGGTAAAGCAAACGCAACTGCAGCAATTTGGACTTCTGTAACTCTGTATATCTCTCCAAGTAGAACTGCGTTAGACACAGACGCTCAACCTGGTCTTGATGATCTAGGTGACCCAAGTGCTGAGTACTTAAGACTTAAGGCAGATGTTGAGGCATCACTAGCAGACAAACTCCTTATTGGAACAACTGTAACTGTACAGCCTCCTACCTATGTAGACGTAGTTGTAAATCTTCAGTACGCAGTTTTAGATCAGTACACAACTGCTGAAGTAGAAGCAAATATAAAGACAGCACTACTTACTGGCTTTGGTTATACAGGCGTAAACTTCCAAGACACCATCTATCCACAAGACATTGAGTTCGTTGTGCAACAGGCTCCTGGTGTAAAGACTGCAAAAGTTCTTGCTCTTGCAGAACTTGGTGGAAGCGGACTCAACACCCTAACTGGAGCAGCAGGAGAGATTTATCGCTTTACAGAAGCGAACTTGAGCCTTAGCGAGATCTAGTGGACTCAGTAAAACGTTACTACGGAGTTTATAGAGGTGTTGTTAAAAACAACAACGATCCTCAAAAACAACGACGCCTAAAACTTTCTGTACCTCAAACCACAGGGAATGAGACCACCGAGTGGGCTTGGCCTATGGAACCATCCAGTGTCAGCACTGATGTTCCTGGTATCGGTCAAGGAGTTTGGGTTACATTCATCGGTGGCGATCCTGACTATCCTGTATGGAATGGTTCTTTTGGAAAGAACCAAGGAAAAAATAAAAAGATGTTTATCAAGCCATTGGCTGACTCGGCATCTTTAACAGGATTAACTCCGTACTTAAAGACCAACAAGATGAATGACGGAACAACTGAGGTTGATTTAACAGACACGTTAATGCTTATGGCAAACAAACTAAAGGCATATGAAACAAGGATTGCTTCGTTGGAGTCTCAGTTAACTACCCTTCACAGCACTTTGGGAACTAGAACATCCCCAAGCCATACCCATGGAAGTAATGGTTAAGTAGTTCAGCCAGTAAATAGGGGGCAAAGACGAGAAAATAGACCGACAGGTCCGAGAGGAATACAGTGACAGCATCATACCCAGCAGCGGTAAAGTCCTTTACAACAAAGGTTGACTTTACTGACACTGTCCTTGCCGCACACGTAAACGATCTTCAAGACGAAGTCAACTCATTGCAAGCAAACCTAGGCACCTACATCAAAACAGGTTCTGGATGGGTCGGATCTTTTGATCAAGTGACCACTGCCTGGAACACCCTAAAAGATCGTATTGCCAATATTGAATATGGTTTGAATACCGCTTACGCAGCCAAACTTCCAACAGGCGGAACTACTGGTCAAGTTCTTGTTAAATCATCAAACGATAACTACGCAGCATCTTGGGCAACTGGAGACTTTCTTCCATCTCAATCGGGACAGGATGGAAAGTATTTAACTACCGATGGCTCAACCGCATCCTGGGCAACAGTTGCTCAAGGTGGAGAGACAATCAGTTCATTCCTACTCGCTGGCTGTTAGGATAAGCCGTGGCAAAATACGGAGTCAATTACTACGGCGCTACTAAATACGGCGCACTAGCAAAATTAGTTTACTCAGTAGAACCAATGTCTGTACTGGTTCTAGATTTTAGTAGAGTGTTTATAACATGGCAGACACCTAGAGGAACATTCTCTCGTGTACGTCTAGTTCGTAATCAGGCAGGGTTTCCAGAGACTGCCGAAGACGGCGTAATTATTTTTGACGAGTTTGCTACAGAAGGTAACATTTCTCGATCTTATGTTATTGATGGGGAAGACAACCCTGAAAGTATTCCCTTCGTAACAGGTCGTCAGGCTTACTACAGGTTCTTTATCTTTACCGATCAAAAGGTTTGGAGAACTGCTGGGTCAGTAACTACAATCATTCCTTCTGACCACGATACTCACAATCAATTTATGAACACCTTGCCTCGTGTGTATACGACTGCTGAACAAAGCCCACTAGGTGCTGTGGACACTTCTTCAGATCTTTACAGATTTATTGATGGGCTCATGTTTGCTCAAGAAGAAGCCATGTCTTATCTTGATCTTTTACGACCAACTCATACAGGATTAGAGACCCCGTTCCAATTAATTGCGGCTTACAGATCTAACTTTGGGTTAACACCAGAGCCAGCCCTTCCAATCAAAAACCAGAAGCGGCTTGTTCGTGAGGCTCAGTACATGTACAGCCGAAAAGGTACAGAACTTTCTTTGGGAACCTACATAGAGTCACTAACAAACTTTAATCCCACAATCACTGTGTCAGGAAACCTATTGCTTTCTGTACAGGACTCAACTTTTTATAACGGCATTGGCAACTGGACAACAAGTGCTGCAACTTTAACGGCTAGTAACGAGCAGGTTCCTGTTGATACAAGCACAGTTATAGACGATGTCTTTACTGGAAAAGTAACTGCAGCGTCTGGCTCTGCGTACATTTCTTTGGGAAATAGCGCCCCAATAACCAGGGGAATACCAGTCAACAGCGCTACTGCTTATAAAATTGGATTTAAAGTTAAATCACCAACAAGTGCTGGCAATGTCAAAGTAACCATTACTTGGTACGACAAAGACGGTCAATCTCTTGGAGATTACAGTGGCTCAAATGTTTCTGCTAACAATACTTGGAAGACTCAATGGACATCCGCCACATCTCCAGCAGATGCCGTCTATGCCTCTTTAAAATTTAACTTCTATTCTGCAGGTGTGTATTACTTAGATCAAATAGATGTGCATGCTGGAACTTATGAAACTTATAACGAAGCCCGTGCTATAAATGTGTTCTTAAATCCAGTAAAGACAAACTACATACACAACCCATCGTTTGAGGTCAACGTTACAGATGGATGGACATTGAGCGGTCTTGCAACTGCTGCAAAAAATTCTGACGTATCAGAACTATCATACTCTGGAACAAGTAGCGCAAAGATAACCGCAACTGGTGCTTGGTCATATACCTCAAACACTATCCCTATAGATCAAGGTACTTACTACACGGCTTCTGGATTGATAAAGTCTAATGCAAATGTAACCGTGAAATTTGTAGGAAGAAACGGTGACGGTGACATCGTAGTAACTGAAAGTCTGTCTACCATAAATGCAACTACTAACTGGGCACAGTTTAGTGTCACGTATTTAACGGACGCCCTTGATTCCAGCACAGTTACCTACGAACTTGTATTGGAAGGAACTTCTGGAGCAGTCTACTTTGACTGTATTCAATTTGAAAAAGGAATAAAAGCATCAGATTACTTTGATGGAAATCTTCCTTCTGAATTTGGCGCTATCTGGGAAGGGACTGCAGACGATTCACATAGCCACCTATACCCAAATAAACTTTCAAAGATCTCTCGCCTAGGTAAGACCATGACTGACTGGGTACCTATGAACTCTTTCTGGATTATCCGATCTTATGCAGGGGTGGAATCAACTAACCTGACGGTGTAGGATCACGGCCATGACTGACCTACTGATATCCGTAATACTCACAGGACTTGCAGTTACATACGTAATCGAGTTCTTAGATCTAATAACCACAGGGTTGTTTGGAAAGACCCTACTAAACCAATATCTTGCTCTGCCATTAAGTTTTGGTGGGATGTTTGCTCTATACGACATTGACTTACAGATGGTTGTGTCAATACCAGCGACTACCTTCGTCTCCCTTATAGTTAGTAAGTACTTAAACAAGCCAGTTGTAATAAACAACGGAACACGACTACCAAGACTTTAGGGGCAAAAATGAAACGGATCATAATCTTAAGTTTTAACGAGAACGTGAATGTTTATGCTGGGGTAAAAGAACTATTAGAGTTACATCCAACTTCTGAAGTACTTATACCTGTTGAGGAATACGGCCCATTTATAAAGAGCGCATTAAAAGCCGTAATGGAAAGTAATAACCCGTTTCATTTATTTTTCTCAGAAACTGCAGCCATCTCTGAAGTAGTCTCTTCAGAGAACATCACGTACTGCATTGATCCATTAAAGGAAGTACTACGTACAGTAACTACCGAAGATGTCATGGGCATGGTCTGGGAAGACACGAAGGAGTGCCACCTAACCCTGCACTCTCTTGAAGACTTTGGACTTGAGATGTGGGACATCACCGACGGCTTAGATGTCATTGAGATCGATTACGACAAGGACGACGACACGGACGTCATCTACGACCTGATGATGCAGAGTCTGGATGTCTTTGTTGAGAACCTTGCCGCCTATGTCACTAGCGCCGTCTTGGATGTACTATCCTCCACGATCATGGACAGGATGGCCGAAGAAGAGGGGCAGAAGGATATTTCGCCCTTTGATGATGACGACCTATGAGAATCCCTGCAGAGGCGTTTAACGCCGACATAACCGATTACCAGTTCCGACTACTGGCCACAATATGCCGCTTAGCGGGCTCTGAAGGCCGTTTTAAGACCTCCGTAGCCGAACTTGGTATACAGACTGGCAAAACATCAGACCGAACTGTCAGAACTGCCCTCAAAGCCCTAGAAGCCGCTGGCTTCATAAAGCGGACACCTAGTAAGAGGGCTAACGGATTCAAGGGTATGGACTGGTATGAACTTGCAGAAAATTACCGCACTGGTGCCGAGAATTACCGCACTGAAAATTACCGCACCTCACATGACTATAAGTCACGTAGCCATACTACTAATAAGCCATTAGTACCTAATAGCCAAGATAGTAATAAATTAAAAGAATCTGAAAACACAAGTGTTTTCACTAAGGAGATACGAGTCCCTATGAAAAAGTATACTGACGACGGAGACGACTTAGCAGGCTTCGGCCTTGTAGAAGAGCGGGATGCTCCAGCAGTAAAGATTCGAAAGACTGACCCCAAGACTCGTGGAAAGAGGCCTCAGCATGAATGGACGGCTATGGACGTTGCTGCTGAGTTTAGTTACCAAGTCGGGCGCAGATATCCTCTTCTCCCAGGGACGGTCAACGTCGGCAAACTTGCGGGCGCACTCAGAGGATTCCGAACTAAGTACGAAACAACTCCCCTAATCGAGTTGGAGTTGCTCCGCTTGTTTATGGCGGACGAAAGAAACTTTCAAAACATCGGTGACGAAGCGCCGTCTCTCTACAAACTTTACCTAGCATCATTTGGCAAGAAGATGAACCAAGCCAGAGAGAACCTCGGTTTGACAAAGGTAAA
>Ga0214921_10004917_pt1 | contig 19242 bp, 21 predicted proteins | sample LL1505_MetaG_FD_177992 | JGI IMG/M metagenome (GOLD analysis project Ga0214921, IMG submission 177992) | Freshwater microbial communities from Lake Lanier, Atlanta, Georgia, United States - LL-1505 | ecosystem: Environmental > Aquatic > Freshwater > Lake | place: USA: Georgia | collected... | reverse complement strand
TTGCACAAAGTGCCTGATGGACCTGAATCGACAGACGAATCCAACAAGCCTGTGCCACCTCCGCCATCGCGCCCAACCCTCACCAGAATCAAATAAGCGCTTTCAAAAACTGAATGCGCCGCAGAAAAACTGCGATTATTGAATTACAATTCAGCCCGTGCCGCTTTAGCTCAGTTGGTAGAGCAACCGCCTTGTAAGCGGTAGGTCGTCAGTTCGAATCCGACAAGCGGCACCACTTTGAAAATCCAAGCTTTTGCTTGGTTTTTTTTCGTCTGTCACATCTTCAGCGCGGATTTTGAAGTATTTTGAGGCGAATTTTCTCAACGCTGTGTCCATGGCTCTTCAGATGGGCCTGAAGGGCCGGCAGCATTTGACGCAGTTTGGCCGCCGCCGCATTGGAGTTCACCAAAAGGCACCATTCTGTGCCTTCAATGGGCCCGGCTTGAATGGCATTTCGCAAGGGGCCTGGAATCAGGTTTTGCAAAGATTTCAGACGCAGGCTGGATTCCCGGGTGAGCTCAGTCAAGCGCGCCAAACTGGGCGATTCTTGTGCCGCTTCCATGAGCGTAAGGGCCTGATTGATTTTTGCCATCCCTGCATTATGCGAGAGCCCTGACCCTCAGCCGGAAATTTCGGCCACCTGCCTGCACTCAGCAGTTAAAATATTGCGTTCACTTGTGCCTTGTGCGCATGTCCTTTTGAATCCACTTTAAGACAGGATTTGCGGGCTGTTCTTTGCGTTTTTGGCAAAGTCAGACCCGTAACAACATGGCGATCAATTTTCTGACCCAAATTTTCGGCAGTCGCAACGACCGCTTGATCAAGCAATACCGCAAAACTGTGGTGCTCATCAATGCGCTGGAAGCTGAATACGAAGCCCTCAGCGACGAACAATTGCGCGCTAAAACAGATGAGTTTCGAACTCGCGTTGCGCAAGGTGAAAGCTTGGATGACATTTTGCCGGAAGCTTTTGCCGTCGTCCGTGAGGGCTCCAAGCGTGCCATGAAGATGAGGCACTTCGATGTGCAATTGATTGGCGGAATTTCTTTGCACAAGGGCAAAATTTCCGAAATGGGTACGGGTGAAGGTAAAACTTTAACGGCCACACTGGCGGTGTACTTGAATGCCTTGGCCAACAAAGGTGTGCACGTGGTCACCGTGAATGATTACCTCGCCAGCCGCGATGCACAGTGGATGGGCAAGCTGTACAACTTCCTTGGCCTGAGTGTGGGCGTTAATTTGTCCCAACTCTCGCGCGAAGAAAAGCAGGCCGCCTACAACTCAGACATCACTTACGGCACCAACAACGAATTTGGTTTCGACTATCTGCGCGACAACATGGTCTACGAAGCCAAAGACCGTGTCCAGCGTGGCCTCAACTACGCCATCGTTGACGAGGTCGATTCCATTTTGATTGACGAGGCGCGCACACCGCTCATCATCAGCGGTCAAGCCGACGATCACACAGCGCAATACCAAGCCATCAACCAAGTGGTGCCTCTGCTGACTCGCCAAGAAGGCGAAGCAGACCCGCGCACCGGTGAGGGCATCACCAAGCCTGGCGATTTCACGGTCGATGAAAAATCACACCAAGTGTTCTTGACCGAACAAGGGCACGAAAAAGCCGAAAGCATTTTGGCCAGCGCGGGGCTCATTCCCGAAGGTGCAAGCCTTTACGACCCCGCCAACATTGCGCTCATGCACCACCTCACGGCGGCCTTGCGCGCCAAGCACATCTATCACCGCGATCAGCACTATGTGGTGCAAGAGGGCGAGATCGTCATTGTTGACGAATTCACGGGGCGTCTCATGACGGGTCGCCGCTGGAGCGATGGTTTGCACCAAGCTGTGGAGGCCAAGGAAGGCGTGGCCATACAGGCTGAAAACCAAACCATGGCCTCCATCACCTTCCAAAACTATTTCCGTTTGTACGGAAAGCTGGGCGGCATGACAGGGACGGCCGACACAGAAGCCTACGAGTTCCAAGAAATTTATGGCCTGGAAACTGTGGTGGTACCGCCCAATCGGATCAGCCGACGCCAAGACCAACTCGATCGCGTCTACAAATCGGCCAAAGAAAAATACGATGCGGCCATTGGCGACATTCGTGAATGTTACGAGCGAGGCCAGCCCGTTTTGGTAGGTACCACGTCGATTGAAAACTCAGAACTCATTTCTGAGATGCTCACCAAAGCCAAATTGCCCCATCAAGTGTTGAATGCCAAGCAGCATGCCCGAGAGGCTGACATCATTGCGCAAGCAGGCCGTCCAGGCATGATCACCATTGCCACCAACATGGCGGGCCGAGGCACTGACATTGTGCTGGGGGGTAACATTGAAAAAGACATTCAGGCCGTTGAACTTGATGAAGCTTTGAGCGCTGAACAGCGTCAATCTCAAGTGGCTGCCAAGCGCACCGAGTGGCTCGCTGTGCATGAGCAAGTGAAGTCTTTGGGTGGCCTTCGCATCATTGCCACGGAGCGCCATGAGTCACGCCGCATTGACAATCAATTGCGCGGTCGTTCTGGCCGTCAAGGTGACCCTGGTTCTTCGCGTTTTTACTTGAGCTTGGACGATCCTCTCATGCGCATTTTTGCGGGCGACCGCGTGCGCGCCATCATGGACCGCCTCAAAATGCCAGAAGGCGAAGCCATCGAAGCTGGCATGGTGACACGCAGCATTGAAAGCGCCCAACGCAAAGTTGAAGCGCGCAACTTTGACACGCGCAAACAATTGCTTGAATACGATGACGTGTCCAACGATCAGCGCAAGGTGATTTACCAACAGCGCAATGACATCCTCGATGCGACCGAACTGGATGGACAAATCACGTCCTTGCGCGAAGGCAGTTTCACTGACTTGGTCAGGCAATTCGTGCCCGAAGAAACTGTGGAAGAGCAGTGGGACTTGGTGGGCTTAGAGCGCGTCCTCAAAGACGAATGGCAAATTGAATTGCCGCTTCGTGAAAAAGTAGCGGCAGCCACGGCCATCACAGACGAAGAAATTCTGGAAATGGTTTTGGCTGCAGCGAACAATGCTTTCAAAGTCAAACTCGATGCGGTGGGTGTTGAAAACTTTGTGCCCTTTGAGCGGGTCGTTTTGTTGCAAAGCATCGATACCCAATGGCGCGAACACCTGAGCTCTTTGGATTATTTGCGGCAAGGCATTCACTTGCGCGGTTATGCACAAAAGCAACCTAAGCAAGAATACAAACGAGAAGCGTTTGAACTCTTCGGTCAATTGCTTGACTCCGTTAAAAACGAAGTCACCCGCGTTCTGATGAATGTGAAAATTGAATCGAGCGAGCAAATTGGCGAAGCGGCGCAAGTTTTGGAGGAGCGTGCAGAAAATATCAGCAACGTGACCTACACCGCGCCTGATGAGCAAGGCCAGCAACAAACGCAAGCTGAATTTCAAAGCACACTGCTAGCGCCTGTGGGCCGCAACGAAGCTTGCCCTTGCGGCAGCGGTAAGAAATACAAGTTCTGCCACGGCAAGTTGGCATAAGAGGTTGTCATGACAGTGAATCTTCAGGCTCCCAACCCCGACCATGTCTTGGCCGTTCCGGGTGTCCGCTTGGGCATTGCACAAGCGGGCGTTCGCAAAGTGGGGCGCAAAGACCTCACGGTCATTTTGCTAGATGAGGGCAGCGCTGTGTCGGGGGTGTTCACGCAAAACCGCTATTGCGCCGCGCCTGTTCAAGTTTGCCGTGAGCATTTGAAACAAGTGAATGCTGCACAAGCCGACACACACATTCGTGCTTTGGTCATCAACACGGGCAACGCCAATGCGGGCACCGGTGCCAAAGGTTTGGCCGATGCGCGTGCAACAACTGAAGCGCTGGCAAGCTTGCTCAAGCTACAAGCGCAGCAAGTCTTGCCGTTCTCGACGGGCGTGATCATGGAAAACTTGCCTGTCGATCGCATCGTGGCGGGCATGCCTGCTGCCATTGCCGATGCGCAAGCCAAGCACTGGGCCAAGGCGGCTGAAGGCATCATGACCACCGACACCGTGCCCAAGGCGTTCAGCACTCAGGTGCTGCTGTCTGGTCAGACCGTCACCATCACCGGCATTAGCAAAGGTGCCGGCATGATTCGCCCCAACATGGCCACCATGCTGGGTTTCTTGGCCACCGATGCCAACATCGATTCCGCCTTGTTGCCAGCCTTGGCCACTGACATGGCCAATGCTTCTTTCAATCGCATCACCATTGATGGCGACACCTCGACCAACGATTCCTTTATCGTGATGGCCACACGCAAAGCGGCGCACCCTGTCATTTCATCTTGGGATTCAGCAGACGGCAAAGCCCTGCGCACTGCGCTGATGTCTGTGGCGCAAAAACTGGCGCACGCCATTGTGCGAGACGGTGAAGGCGCCACCAAGTTCATCACCATTCGCGTTGAAGGTGGCAAAACTGTTGACGAATGTCTTTTGGCCGCCTATGCCATTGCGCATTCGCCCTTGGTCAAAACAGCCTTCTTTGCCAGCGACCCCAACTTAGGGCGCATATTGGCGGCTGTCGGCTACGCCGGCATTCACGACCTTGATCAGGATTTGATTGGTTTGTATTTGGACGACGTCTGTGTGGTTCAAAACGGAGGGCGCAATCCGGCCTACCAAGAAGCCGATGGCCAACGTGTCATGAAGCAAAGTGAAATCACCATCAAAGTGCTGCTCGGACGCGGCCAAGCCGCTGACACGGTTTGGACTTGCGATTTAAGCCACGACTATGTGTCCATTAATGCAGACTATCGATCATGAGCGCCGCCATTGAAAAACTATTAGAACGCGCTGTGCTCATGATGGAGCGCATTGAGCGCATCTTGCCGCAGCCTTTAAGTGAGCCCGATTGGCCTGAAGCCATTGCCTGGCGCTACCGCAAACGCGCCTCAGGCCATGGGGTCTTAGAAGCGGTGCGCCATGTGTCAGACATGAACCTGGCCGACTTGCAGGAAATTGATGGGCAGAAAGAAAAGTTGCAACAAAACACCTTGCAGTTTGTTCAAGGCTTGCCAGCCAACAATGTGCTCCTCACGGGTTCTCGTGGCACCGGCAAATCTTCTTTGATCAAAGCTTGTTTGAATGCCTATGCGTCACAAGGTTTGCGCCTCATTGAAGTCGACAAAGAAGACCTGACCGATTTGCCCGACATTGTCGATGTGGTGTCTGGTCGTTCAGAAAAATTCATCATCTTTTGCGATGACCTGAGTTTTGAAGATGGCGAAGGTGGCTACAAAGCTTTGAAATCCATTCTTGATGGCTCTGTGGCGGCATCCACACCCAATGTGCTCATCTACGCCACCAGCAACCGTCGCCATTTGTTGCCTGAGCACATGAAAGACAACCTCACCTACACACACACCGAAGACGGTGAAGTGCATCCTGGTGAAGTGATTGAAGAGAAAATCTCTTTGTCTGAACGCTTTGGTTTGTGGATCAGTTTTTACCCCTTCTCGCAAGAAGAATACCTCACCATCGTGGCGCAATGGCTGCGGTCTTTGGGTGCCAGCGAAGCCGTCATTCAAGCCTGCGGCCCTGAAGCCTTGGTCTGGGCCCTTGAGCGGGGTTCGCGCAGCGGCCGAGTGGCCTATCAGTTTGCGCGCGATTGTGTGGGGCGCATGGGGCAGGGCGCTTCGACTCAACGCTCTTTATGACTGGGGCTTTCGCGCATGGCCAGTCTTTGCTGGTGGCGGATGCGCATCTTCAACGCGATGGCGGACAAGATCGCAAGACAGTCGATGTGGCCGTGGGTATTTTGATTAACGCACACAATCAATTTTTACTCACTTCCAGACCACCGGGCAAAGTGTACGAAGCTTACTGGGAGTTTCCAGGGGGCAAGTTGGAGGCGAATGAAACCGTTGAGCAGGCTTTAACGCGGGAACTTGAAGAAGAGTTGGGTTTGAAGATTGATGACGTGCAAATTTGGCGACAGCAGTTGGTGGACTATCCACATGCTTTGGTGAGGCTGAACTTTTGCAAGGTTCGCAGCTGGCAAGGTAACTTGGAAATGCGCGAAGGCCAACAGTTTGCTTGGCAAAGCTTGCCGGTTCAAGTAGTGCCTGTATTGCCTGGCACCGTGCCTGTTCTAACTTGGTTGGCCGAAGAAAGTGGCTTTGTGGGTGACACACACCAGGCTTCAAGCTAAGCCATTGTCATTGCAACTTTGGGTCGCCAAAATTTTCTTGATCGGGTGGTGTGTCTTCGGGTACTCTGAAACTCTCATTGGCCCAAGCACCCAGGTCAATGCCTTTGCATCGCGCGCTGCAAAAGGGACGGTAAGTATTTTGTGAGCTGAAAAGACTGGGGCCGCCGCAGGTGGGGCACTTCACTTGTTTGGGCTTGGCAGATGGCTCACTCATCGGTGTCTCACCAGATTCTCAGGGCCTGCGCTTTAAGCGCAGAGTGTCATTTCAAAAGGTGTGTCTTCTTTGTTGGCAATCAGTTTGCCATCGGCTTGTTGTTGCATCAGCCGGATGACGACCAGCAATCGGTTGCAGCTGATCTCGGGTGTGAGGTTCAAACTTTCATCAATTCGCAAGCGAAGCAATTGAAAATTACGACCCTGCGGTAAATTTTGTTGAAGCTGGCCGCCTGTGGCCATGACCTTTTGGTTGCTGCCAGATTCGCGCATCATTTTGAGAATGAGTTGTATGGCTTTGGCCAAGGGTGCAAAGTGTTGCGACCATTCGTACAAATTGGCTTGCCTGTCGGCGGGCGCATGGTGTTGCCATGCGTGGTAAGCCGGCAAGTCAAATTCGCAGGTGCCGCCTGGAATGGCTGTGCGGCTTCGAATGCTGTTGAGGAATTCGCTTTCGCTCAAAGCACTGCCCATTTTGCCAACCATGCTGTTCAGCGCTTCGAAGCGTTGGTCGAGTTGTTCAACGATCAGGTCTAGTGCTTGCTCAGAAATGGAGGGATTGCCGCGGTAGCTGTTGAGTTGCTGCTTGTGGCGCTCAATGTCTTTGAGAATTTCTGATTTCAATTCTGAGCGAGAGGCCACTTCCATGATTTCAAAAATCGTGGTGAGCGCGTAATGGTGATCAAGAGCTTCTGAACGCTGGCTCAACTGGTTGAAACGCGCAAACAAATGTTGCAGACGCAAATAGGTCCGAGTTCGTTCGTTGAGGGGGTATTCGTAAAGTATCACGCTGCGTCTTTCTGTGCCAAGATCATAGCCCGAAGCGGGCCATCATTTCATGCACCATCTGCTTCAATTGGGCTAAATCGATGCCTTCATTGAAAATGACTGCATCGGCACAGTCCAAGCGCTGCTGCCGACTGGCTTGCTGAGAAATGATCCGTTCGATTTCTGCTCGGCTTAGCTGGTTTCTGTGCATCACCCTCTGAATTTGAGTTTCCACTTCACAGTCGACCACGCAGACCCAGTCGACTTGGCGCCGCCAGCGATCGCCAGACTCGACCAACAAGGGCACGTCATAGACCAAGCAGGCATGGCCTGCAGCAAGCGCGGCATGGCTTTCTTCTTGCAGGACTTGCCCCACCAAAGGGTGAATGATGGCCTCAAGCTGTCGCTTGCTTTGGGGGTTGGAAAAGACCAGTGCTCGCATGGCGTCTCGGTCCATGGCGCCATTGGGGGCTATCAATTGCTCGCCAAACTCAGCCAAGATGGCCGGAATGGCCCTTCCCCCAGGCAGGGTCAGCGATCTGGAAATGGCATCGGCGTCCATGACGGCGGCGCCCGCACTGGCCAAGATGCTAGCGACGGTGCTCTTGCCGCTGCCAATGCCGCCCGTCAGCCCCAATCGAAGTGGCTTGCGGCTCAACGGGTCAAGCTCCCATGGAAATGCCTAAAAAGAAACATGCGAATCCAGAAAAGGCTAAAAAAGGTCCAAATGCGAAGTGCCCATTGTGACCCAGTTGCCCCCTCATTTTTTGGATGACCCCAAAAATCAGCCCAGAAACAGAGGCCAACAAGAGCAAAGGCAAAAGGCTCCAAACCCCCACCCAAGCGCCTAGTCCAGCCAAGAGTTTGAGATCGCCTTGCCCCATGCCCTCTTTGCCGGCCACTCTTTCAAAGCCCCAACTGACCAGCCAAAGAAGCGCATACCCCAGCACGGCACCAGAGAGTGAATGCATGAGGGGCGTGGGAGTGAGCGACATGGCGCTGCCAACCAGCCCCACCCACAGCAATGCCTGGGTGAGAACATCTGGAAGCAGGAAAGTTTCGGCATCAATCCAAGCCAATGCCAACAGGGCAGCACAGAAGAAACCCCCTAGCAAGGCTGAATAGCCAAAACCAAACTTCAAGACAGACAGGCCAAACAACGCAGCGGTGAGGATCTCGACCAGAGGATAGCGAAAGGCAATGGCCTGATTGCAATGTCTGCAGCGACCCCAGCTTGAACAAAAAGACAAAACGGGAATGAGTTCGTACCAGCTGAGGGTGTGCAGGCAATGCGGGCAGTGTGATCGTGGCGTCCCTAAATTGAAGACAGCAGGCGCAGTTTCGTCAGCCCTCAAAATCATTTGCGGCAAGCGGTGAATGAGCACGTTGACAAAACTACCGATGACCAGGCCGATGGCAAGCATCCCAATGAGTTGCAACAAACTGACGTCTGCAAAATGTGGCAACACCCAACCCATGGTGCCAGGTGGCAGCCACAATTGAGGCCATGCAGTTGGATTGATCAAAAGACTTGTCCTAAGTTGAAGATGGGCAAATACAAGGCCAACAAAATACCGCCAATGAGTGTGCCAAGTACCACCATGATGACAGGCTCGAGGAGTGTGGACAGATTGCCAATTTGTTGATTCACATCGGACTCCATCAGTTTGGCGGCACGTTCAAGCATGGCATCCAGAGATCCCGTTTCTTCGCCAATGGCGCACATCTGAATGGTCATGGCAGAGAACAAATTGAATTTTGACATGGACTTGCTCAAACTGTGTCCCTCTTGAATGTCTTGTGTCATGGCAAGCGTGGCTTGTACCAAATTGGGCGAGCCACTTGCGGCTGAAGTGGGCGTCAGTGCTTCGGCCAAAGGAATGCCTGCCTGAAGCAAAGCCGACAAAGTCTGCGCCCATTTGACGATCGTGGCAGTTTGCAAAAGCGGCCCTACAACCGGAAAGTGAAAGATCATTTGTTCGAACATCATTTGGAACTTCAAGGACCGTTTGTGCGCGCCATGTAGCAAGGCCACGAGTGCCAAGAGCGCCCCCAAAAGAGTGCCAGCCCATTCCCCCACCCAAAAACTCATGTGGATCAATTGTTGCGTTGCCCAGGGCAATGACGCGCCCATGCTTTTGAAGACATCTTCAAAGACAGGCACCACCCACAGCAAGATCACCACCAAGACCATGACAGCGATGACCAAAATGCTTGCTGGATAAATGAGTGCATTTTTGAGTTTGGCTTTCAAGGCGGCATGGGCTTCAAGGGTGTCTGCCAAACGGTTCAAAATTTTGTCCAAAATGCCAGCTGATTCGCCTGCATGCAACAAACTGCAGTAATGTTGATTGAAAACTTGCGGATGTTTTTGAAAAGCAGTGTGCAGCGAGTGGCCTGCATTGACTTCGGTGCGAAGTGCTTGCAATGTGTTGCCGAAGGCTTTCTGAGTGGCGCGATTGCCGACGATGCTTTGACTGAGCAATTCAAATGCCTGAGACAGTGGAATGCCGGCGCTCATGAGCGCCGACCACTGCCGCGTGAAAACACTCAAGGTTTTGGCTGGCACGGCCTTGCTTTTGAGCTTTCGAACAGGGGCAGTTTGCCGCCTGGCCATTGCTCGAGCGAGGGCAGCATCAAGCGACATCGGTGTGAGCCAGTACTTCGGACAAAGAGGTGATGCCCATCGAGGCTTGTACAAGCCCCGCATGCCGCAGTGTGCTGACGCCTTCTTTTTCGGCTTGCGCTGTCAGTTCAGGGCCGCTGGCATTTTGCAAAATCAAACGCTGCAATGCCGCAGTGATGGGCATGACTTGGAACAAACCAATCCGTCCCCAGTAGCCCTTGTGACATTGAGAGCAGCCTTGTGCCGAATAAAAATGGTGCTGTGCTGTGGCTTGACCATTGAAAGACTGCAAGCCCAATTCTTGGAGCCATTGAGGGGACACACTGATGGGCGTTCGGCAATGCATGCACAAGCGGCGAACCAAGCGCTGCGCAGTAATGAGGCTGATGCTAGAGGCCAAGTTGTAGGTGGCAACGCCCATGTTGCGAAGGCGAACCAAAGCGCTGGGTGCGTCTTGCGTATGCAAAGTGGACAGCACCAAATGGCCTGTTTGCGAGGCTTTCATCACAATGTCTGCCGTTTCATGGTCTCTGATTTCTCCCACCATGAGAATGTCGGGGTCTTGGCGTAAAAACGCGCGAAGTGATGTGGCGAAATTAAGGCCTATTCTTTCTTTCACATTGACTTGATTGATGCCTGGCAATTGAATTTCAGAGGGGTCTTCTACGCTGGCAATGTTCACTTCAACCCGGTTGAGCAAATTCAAACAAGCATACAAAGATTGAGACTTGCCTGAACCCGTAGGCCCTGTGACCAAAATCATGCCATGAGGCTTTTGAATGGCTTCAAGCAGTTTTTGTTTGTCGGCCAAGCCATAACCTAAATGATCCAAATTGAGATTGGCCAAGTCGGTTGACAAAATGCGCACCACGATCTTTTCGCCGAACAGTGTTGGCAATGTGCTCACCCGCAAATTAAGGCGCTTGGTATTTTTCAGGCCCAGGTTCATGCGGCCGTCTTGTGGCAAGCGTTTCTCTGCAATGTCTAAACGTGCCAAAACCTTGATGCGAGAGACAATTTGTTCTTTGAACTCAAAGGGCGGTGGTGGAATTTCTTGCAGCACTCCATCGATACGCAAGCGAACGCGGAAGGAATTTTCGAAAGGTTCGAAATGGATGTCAGAAGCTCTGAGAAGTGCCGCCAATTCCCACGTTTGCTGCAGGTAGTGAACAACTGGCGCTTCTGACAGCGTGAGTGGGTTGCCGGATTGATGGATGTCCATCTGAACGCCTTTTCATGAGAACAGGCCTTCAATGATGCGTGCAATTTTCCAATTCAAACGCTTCAAACTCTAAATGCAAGAATTTGTGCGGTGGTGTGTGAACCGACGTGATAACTGCCTTCAGCCAATATGCGCGCACCTTGATGTGCAAAAGAAACATGCAAGGGTGCTATTTCACGTTGCAACAGGGCGACACCAGGATATTTGCCAGATGCGTCGTCATCTTCAGACACTTTGGATTCATGAATCAATGCGCCACCGATTTTCAAACTACGGTTCAGTTGGGCATTCAGTCTTTGGCGAATGGGCGATTCAGGTTGCGAGAAAACACTGACCACCACATCCCATGTGTCAGGCTCCAGTTGAAAGTCACTCAAATCGGCCAAAAGGCATTCAATTTTGACTTGGTGCTTTTCGGCCAGTGCTTGCGCTTTGGCAAGGCCGACACTCGAAAAATCCAGCGCAGTGACTTCAAAGCCCAGTTGGGCCAAGTACACAGCGTTGCGGCCCTCCCCCTCGCTCAGTGAAATGACTTTGCCTTTTTTGACTTGGGGCGCAGCCCAGACCAAAAAATCGTTGGGGGCTTCGCCGTAAGCATACGTCTGCTTTGAGAAGCGTTCATCCCAATAGCGGCTGCCTTTATTTTCTTGTGACATATTGATTTCAAGCTGTGGCCAGAATTATCGGCCAACTTGTTCTATTTCTGCAATTGATTCAAAATGACATGTGTTTCAATGAAGGTACTGCGAGGAACTCATGAAATTACTGATCATTTTGGCCATGTTGGGTGCTGCCAATGTCTATGCAAGCGACGCGCCCAAAGCGGGCGATAAAAAAGTGCCCGAGAGATCGGCTGTGCCTGAGAAAATCACTCGTTCAAAATCAACCCCTGATTCATTACCTCAGCCGGTCGAAAAAAACAGCAATCCAGATGCCTGCCCCAAATATGAGTACAAAGAAAAACCCGCCAAAATTGTTTGCTTGATCAAGGCAACTGGCGGCGACAAGCCCAAACCCGCAGCGCACTGAACCGCCCTTGCAGGCGGTATTGTTTGACTTGATTTACCCCGACAAACCTACAAATACATTTTGCACGTCGTCATTGCCATCAATGGCGGCCAAGAAGTTTTCAACTTCTTCAAGCTGCTCGGCGGTGAGATTGGCTGGGTTCACAGGGTTTTTTGGTTTGTAGCCCAACTTGTTGGACAGTACGGTGAAGCCATGGTCGGGCAGGGCTTTGCTGACCAAGTCCAGATCGCTTGGATCGGTGATGAATACGGTGACACCATCTTCGTCCGCTGCTTCAAAGTCTTGTGCACCAGCTTCAATGGCGGCCACTTCCGCGTCTGAATTTGACTGAGCAGGTTCGGCTTCGATCATGCCAACATGGTCAAAATCCCAAGACACGGAACCCGATGAGCCCAACTGTCCTTTGCGGAACAACACGCGCACTTCAGAGGCTGTACGGTTGAGGTTGTCGGTGAGGGCTTCCACCATGATGGGAACTTGGTGTGGCGCAAAACCTTCATAGATGACCCGCTCAAAATGAACCGCATCGCCCAACAAGCCGGCCCCTTTTTTGATGGCGCGTTCAAGCGTTTCCTTGGGCATGGATACTTTGCGCGCTTGCTCCACCACAAGCCTCAGCCTTGAGTTGGCAGCTGGGTCTGCGCCATTTTTGGCCGCCACCATGATGTCCTTGGCCAAGCGCCCAAAGAGTTTGCCTCTGGCGTCTGCGGCTTGTGCCTTGCCTTTTGCTTTCCACTGCGCGCCCATGGGGTGTACTTTCTGTGTGAGGATTTGAAGTGGCCATTTTAAGACATGGCAATCGAGTCAATGTGCTTAGACTGTGATGTCGACGTTCCCACCTTTGGGCTTGTTGGCATTGACGTCATGCTTTGCGACTTCACGGTGTGCTTCCGTTTTTTGAGGCTCTGCGTCTTTTCTTTGCTCAGTTTTGACGGGCCGCTCTTGTTGTACCCGAGGGGGCTCTGGCCTTGAGCTGGCGGGGCGAATTTCTGACATGGTGAAACCTCCGGCAAATTGACTTAAGCAAGTGTGGCGGGTTGCCAAGGTGCATTGTCAACCAAAATGAGATGAAAAGGGTTAAGCCTTCAGGAGGCTGGTCATGAAAATAGTTATTTTCCTTTTGAGTTTGATCATTTCAAGCCTTGTTTGGGCCAACAAAGCGGCCTGTTACGCTATCCACGATCCGGATCGGAAAAATGTCTGCCTGGCCATGTCCAGTCGGCAAAACGCCTACTGTTATTCGGTCAAGGATGCCGATACCAAAAACATGTGCTTGGGCAATGTGATGCAACAACAAAGCTATTGCTACAACATCAAGGCGCATGACATGAAGCAGCAATGCTTGGCGCAAGTTAAATCAAATTGAATTCTGTCCAAGAAATTCTGCTCTTCGCCTGTCTATAAAGCTTGTAAAACACGATCAGGTGTCAATGGCAAGGTTCTAAAACGCACACCCGTCGCATCAAAAACAGCATTGGCCAATGCAGCGCCAGTGGGTCCTTGAGATGCTTCGCCTGCGCCTAAAAAAGGCTGACCAGGGCGGTCAATTAACACCATGTCGACGGGCGGTATTTCCGAAAAAGTCAGAATGGGGTAGCTGTTCCAATCGCGCGACAAAACACGGGCATTGTCCATTTGGACCTCTTCTTTGAGGGTCCATGAAAGCGATTGAATCAAGCCCCCTTCAATTTGATTGCTGATGCCGTCGGGGTTCACCATGTGGCCGCAATCGGCACTGGCCACTGCGCGCAGTACGCGAATGCGACCATTTTGTCGATTGACTTCTACTTCCAAGGCCACAGCACAGTAACCCGCAATGTTCTTGTATTTGGCAAAGCCAATGCCGCGTCCTCTGCCTGGCGTTTTGCGCCACTGTGACCAGCCAAATTTTTCGGCGGCTTTCACAATGGCATCTCTGGCGCGCTCATCTTTCATAAAGCGCAATCTGTATTCCACGGGGTCTGCCCCGCTTGAGTGTGCAAGTTCGTCAATGAAAGATTCAATGGCAAAAATATTGGCATAAGCACCAAGGCCACGGGTTGAGGAAACACGCCAAGGCATTTCTGTGATGAAGTGCGTGGTCACGTTGTGGCCAGGGAATTCGTACAAAGCGATGGCATTGCGATCGGCCGCGTAGTTCGGCCCGCCGCCATTGACGGGCTTGGGCATTGCAAAGGGTTTTTCAAGGTAGGCTGCAGACAAGAGATTGCCCGGCTGCCCACTGGGCCTGGTGCCATGCGGTGTTGACCACAATGTGTAATCCCAATCGAGCACATTGCCTTGGGCATCCAGACTGGCTTTGGTTTTCATGACCATGGCAGAGCCATAAGGCTCCCAAGCATGTTCTTGTTCTCGCGAATACTGCAAGCGAACAGTTTGCCCTGGCACTTGAACCGCCAAAAGGGCTGCATCCGCAGCCGCATCATCGGCCATGTTGTGACCATAGCAGCCAGAGCCCTGCACGTGTTGCATGCGAACTTTTTCTTTGGCCATGCCCAACATTTTGGCAATGGCTTCACCTGTTTGAAAGACAGACTGACTGTGCGTTTGGACTGTCAACACACCATCGGCCCCTAAGGTGGCCATGCCTGCCGAGGTTCCGATGGAAGCATGCATGTGATAAGGCCGGTAGTACTGAGCTTCAACAACGCGGGCAACGGGTGTGTTGGCACTGCTGGAGTTGGCCCGAGATTGCTTTTTGGTTGGAATGACCACATCGGGTTTTGTTTGAAGCAGCCATGCAGGCATGTCTTGCGTCTTAGGCAAGTTATTGGGAACTTGCCATTCACACGCATTTTGCAAGGCTTGCGCAGCGGCTTGGGCCTGAGCTTCACGTTTTGCAATCACGCCTAAAAAACTGCCATTGCGAACCACCTTCACGACGCCTGGCATTTTTTCGATGCTGCTCAAATTGACCGATTGCAGTCTGGCACCATGGCTAGGCGGCCGCACAAGCTGGCCAAACAACATGCCTTTGGGCCTTTGTTCTTGAACAAAAATAGCTTGCCCCATGACTTTGGCTTGAATATCCGGCCTTGGGACTGAGCGTCCGATGTAGCGATGCTCACTGACTGGTTTAGGCTTGACCAGACCTGTGGCTTCACGGTTGAGCGATTCGCCAACCACCAAGTCCCAATAACTTGTTTGGGCACCATTGTTGGCACGGATGAGGCCGTTTTGCACTTTCAATTGAAGTGTGGGTTGATTCAATTTAACTTCTGCCAAACCCAACAAGATGGCTCTGACTTCAGCCGAAGCAGCTTGAACTGCCGTTGCGCAATAGGGCATGGAGAAAGAGCCTGCAGTCACGCCTTCATCGGGCACCAGGGCTGTATCTCCGGAGATGATGTTGATTCTGGCGAAATCGACATCCAACTCATCTGCACAGACTTGGGCGACCGCGGTCAAGATGCCTTGACCCAGCTCGACCTTGCCGATGCGCAATTCCACCATTTGGCTGGCGCTGTCAATGCGAATCCAGGCATTGAGTTTTCTGTGAATTTGCAAGTCGCCAGCCAACCTGGGCTTGTCGGGCGCAGGGGCAGACTGCGAATGCACATCCATCAAAGGAATGCCAAAACTCAAAGTGAGAGCGCCAGATGATTTGAGAAATTGACGACGTGAAGTTTGCATAGGGGTCATCTCAAACTCCTTGGGCGGCACGCATGACGGCACGCACGATTCTGTTGTGAGCGCCACAGCGGCAAAGGTTGCCATCTAAGGCGGTTCTGACCTCAGACTCAGTGGGTTTGGGATTGCGATCCAGCAAGGACTGGGCTTGCATGATCATGCCGGAAGTGCAGTAACCACACTGCGCAGCTTGCTCGTGGATAAAAGCTTGTTGCAGTTTGCTGGGTTGGCCATTGGTGGTCAAGCCTGAAAGTGTGACCACGGATCGACCTTGTACCGAAGACAAGGGGGCCACGCAACTGCGCAGGGGGTCGCCGTTGACCAAAACGGTACAAGAACCGCACTGCGCCAAGCCGCAGCCAAATTTGGGGCCATTGACCCCCAAGTCGTTGGCCAAAATGTGCAACAAGGGTTCTGACTGATCGGCGTTCGACTGAGTCGGTTTACCATTGAGTTTGAAGCTGATCACAAAGTCTCCTCGGTTTAATTTCAAAATAGCTTAATCAAAATCAATTTCTTCTTCAATAGAGTAAATCTCATGCTACATGCTGTACCCACTTTTGACGATGTTTTGGCAGCTGCCGCGCGGCTCGAGGGGGTTGCGCACAAGACGCCTGTGATGCAGTCAAGTTTCTTGAATGAACAACTGCAGGCGACGATCTATGTGAAGTGTGAAAACTTTCAGCGCATGGGTGCATTCAAGTTCAGAGGCGGCTTCAATGCTTTGGCCAAATTGAACGATGCGCAAAGGCGGGCAGGCGTGGTGGCTTACTCTTCAGGTAACCATGCGCAAGCCGTGGCCTTGTCGGCGCGCATTCTTCAAATTCCCGCCACCATTTTCATGCCGCATGATGCCTCGCCCGCTAAGTTGGCGGCCACACAAGGCTATGGTGCCAAGGTCATTGGCTATGACCGTTATTCTGAGGATGCCAGTGCCCTGGCTACAGCCTTGGCAGATTCCCAAGGCCTCACGTTCATTCCCCCCTTTGATCATCCTGATGTCTTATCCGGTCAAGGTACAGCAGCTTTGGAATTGTTCAAGGAAGTGGGCGAATTGGATGTGCTCTTCGTTTGTTTAGGCGGCGGTGGGCTCTTAAGTGGAAGTGCATTGGCTGCCAAGGCGCTATCACCACATTGTCAAATCGTGGGTGTAGAGCCAGAGGCAGGCAACGATGTGCAGCAATCATTTAGAAAGGGCGAGCGGGTCAAAATAGCAACGCCTGTCACCATTGCCGATGGCGCACAAACGCCCATGGTGGGTGCCATCACTTTTGAAATTATCAAAGCTTTGGTCGATGACATTCACACTGTGACAGATGCGCAGCTTGTGCAAAGCATGCGCTTTTATGCTGAGCGCATGAAAATGATTGTGGAGCCTACGGGTTGCCTATCATTGGCAGCTGCCATTCAAGCAGGTGCTTCGTTGAAGGGAAAAAAAGTAGGTGTGGTCATCAGTGGTGGCAACATCGACATGGCGCGGTTTTCGCAATTGATGACGGCGTATCCATGAACATGCAACCACAGCTTTCAAAACCCTTTTCCAAAACATTCGGATTGCTCATTGCAATGCTGTGTAGCATTCAAGTCGCTTCAGCGCAGCCTGCACCATGGGTTGCAGAAAATTCATTGGGCATGAAGTTTGTTCGAATACCTGCGGGTGAATTTTTCATGGGCAGCGATGAAACAGTGGCCTCTTTGCAAGCCAGCTTTCCGCAATTGGAATTGAAGCGACTCGATGAATTGAGCGATGAAATGCCTTTGCATCGCGTCAAAATTTCGCGTGCTTTCGATTTGGGCCAAACAGAAGTCACCAAAGCACAATTTGAAAAATTCTTAAACCTCTCAGGCTACATCCCCGAGTCCATCAAGGATCAAACTGGCGGCTACGGCTACAGCATTGAACATGACAGAACGCGAGCTGAAAAAGCAGATGCTTTTGCAGGCCGTGATCCTATTTACAGTTGGAAAAATCCAGGATTTGAGCAAGGCCCCGACCATCCGGTGGTCAACATCACGTGGCATGATGCAATGGCTCTGGCGCATTGGCTCAGTCAAAAGGAAGGCAAAGTCTATCGGTTGCCAACGGAGGCTGAATGGGAATACGCTTGTAAAGCAGGCACAAACTCCCGATACCCCCATGGCAACGAGCCTCAAGAATTGTTCAAATGGGCCAATGTATTTGATGCATCTGCCACGCCTCATTGGCAGCGTTGGCAAGACAAGGCCTTGACGGGCAATGATGGTTTTGCTTTCACTTCGCCTGTTGCAAGCTACCCAGCCAATGCCTTTGGCTTGCATGACATGGTGGGCAATGCATGGGAGTGGGTCAGTGATCACTATGGCGAAAATTACTACAAGAACTCGCCCAAGCTAGATCCTAAGGGGCCCGCAAAGGGGCACTTGAAAGTCAGGCGAGGAGGGTCTTGGCACACCTGGCCCATTTACGCTCGCTGCAGTTATCGCAACATCAACGCACCAGACAGCCGTTACACCCTTTTAGGGATGCGATTGTTGCGTGAACTTGCGCCTTGAGAGATTTACGTGCGGCGCTCTAACAATTGGGACGCCAATGCAACCAGTGCATCTTTGTATTCGCCGTCAGGCAAGTGCTGAGCGGCGTCCACCGCACGCTGGGCCTCTGCGATGGCTGCCTTTCGACTTCCCTCAAGTGCGCCCGTATCACGAACGATGGCAATCACACTGCTGAGTTGATCGACTGAGCCTGTTTCAATGGCTTTTTGAATCAAGCCTCTTTGTTCTGCGCTTCCTCGTTGCATGGCCAATATGAGGGGCAGGGTGGCTTTGCCTTCGCGCAAATCATCGCCCAGGTTCTTGCCCATTTCGGCGGCATTGCCTTCGTAATCCAAAACATCGTCAATCACTTGAAAAGCAGTGCCTAAGGCTTGTCCATAGTCTGCGCAGGCCTCTTCCAACTCTGGCGAAGCTTTGGCCAAAATAGCGGCCAAGCGTGCACTGGCCTCAAACAATTTGGCCGTTTTGGATCGAATGACGTGCAAGTAGGCCTCTTCGTTCAAAGAAGCATCGTGCATGTTCATCAGTTGCAGAACCTCGCCCTCTGCAATGATGTTGGTGGCATCTGCCAACACCTGCATGATGCGCATACTGCCCGTATCCACCATCATTTGGAATGCTCGGGAATAGAGAAAGTCGCCCACCAACACGCTGGCCGGATTGCCAAAATTTTCGTTGGCAGTGGGGCGTCCACGCCGCAAAGTCGACTCGTCCACCACATCGTCGTGCAACAAAGTGGCCGTGTGGATGAACTCCACCACAGCGGCCATGCTGTATTTGTGTGCTTCTTGGTAGCCCAAAGCGCCGCTGGTGAGCAACAAAATGACGGGTCTCAGCCTTTTGCCGCCAGCCGAAATGATGTACCGGGCAACTTGACCAACCAGGGGGACCCCCGAACTCAGGCGCTTGGCAATGACCTCGTCGACCTGGGCCAAATCTCGTGCCACCAGAGCCAAGGCTGAGGCTGGAGAGGCTTGAAAGGAGGGTGCGGAGGTGGTCAAAATGGCTTTGAAAACAAGATTGAGGGGTCACAATCACCTGAAAACCAGTGTTTTCTGGGGGATTTCTGTG
>Ga0214921_10004916_pt1 | contig 19247 bp, 17 predicted proteins | sample LL1505_MetaG_FD_177992 | JGI IMG/M metagenome (GOLD analysis project Ga0214921, IMG submission 177992) | Freshwater microbial communities from Lake Lanier, Atlanta, Georgia, United States - LL-1505 | ecosystem: Environmental > Aquatic > Freshwater > Lake | place: USA: Georgia | collected... | reverse complement strand
CGCCCGAGTGCCAGAAAAGCGGCCGCTCGGTCGCTGATCCAGCCCGTGCGCGTCACGTCGTCCACCTTCACCGGCGTGAACTCCGCCAAGGAACCGCGCAGGTAGTCAAAATAATGCTCCGGCGAGTAAACAACATCGCGTGGATAAACATGACGCCACCCATGAGAGCGCAACCTATCAGCCTCAGGATCGTCAAGGTTCATGTGCATTGCCATCTCCCACTCCACTTCAGGTACCGCCGCAGGCAAGTCGAGATAGGGCTCAAATTGCGCCCGCTTCGAATAATCACGGTAAACACCGTCAATCTCGAGCCAGCCCTCCCAATACCACTGCCCGACCGTTGTAAAGCGGTTGCGCGCGGGGCGAGGAGAGGGCTGCAAAAGCTCGGTATCCACGATGGGATGGAACGTTTTCCATTCGACCCCCGGCGGCGGCTTCGGAAGACGGCACTCTGGCGAATGCATGTTCAGCCCGATCGTCCAAAACTCCGTGTGGTAGGACTGGCCGAGCTCGAGTTTATCCATCCAATGGCAGATCTCAGTGGGGTCGATATTGATGTAAATGCGCCGCTCAAAAAGTTGCACAAGCGGCGGACGAATCGAGTAGCTCATGTTCAACAGGCTCGTGGGTCCCGCGAGACGATCCCGAAATTCCCTCTCGCTCATTCCATAAAAATCAAAACCCGAAATATTCTGCTCCTCCGAGGCCTCGCGTTGGTAAAGCAACACATAGTTGAGCCCGTGGCCGCGCATCCGCTCTTCAAAAATCCGGATACACCGCGCATCAAGCGCCGCGTCGCCAGATGCTGGCATCAGCTCCATCCAAAAGGAATCGGCCCCCAGCCTTTTCAATCCCAGAGCCCATTGGAGAGGGACGGCGAAATTGCCTCCGCCCTCAGGATACTTCGCCGCAAATCCACTGCCCAAGAAAACCGTGCCAGCATTCTTCATATCGTAGGCAAGTCATAGCGAATAGCGCGCCAACCGCACGGCGAAAAAAATCAGCTCGGCCGGCGGGCTGTCTTCAAGAATGGCAACAACACCAGACCGCCAAGTAAAAAGGCGGCGGGCAAGGACACGAGCGATTTCGCAAAGAGATCGGTGGAGGAAAGCTCCGGAAATCGACCACGCAAGGAAGCCGTGAATCCTGCAAAGCCGAGACCTGCCATTGCGTAGCCCAAGTTGACGGCCACTCCGCGGAAGCTCAGCACGGTGGCCCGCAAGGAGGAATCGGTCCAAGCATTCAGATAATTGGAGAGAAAATACTGCATCATCGGCATCCCGATTCCAAAGGGCAGGATGACCCACACTCCCCAATACCGAGTGGCAGGAACCAACCCCAGAAGCCCTAGAAAAACCAGACCACCGACAAGGGCAAATGCGAATCCCGCTCCATGCCGGGCAGCAATCTTCCGAGCCAACCCGGCAGCCAAAAAGCCGAGGAGGGCATACGACGAACCCATAAAACCGTTCAGAAATTCCGGCAACCCAACCAAACGGTAGTAATTGCTGGCGAAGGTAAGAAAAACCCGCACCAAGCTATCAAAAAGCACCGCACAGAGGAGCAGGAGCCGGATTTTCGGATTGGAAATAACCAACTTTGCCGCGGCCATGATGTTGTCAAAGGCAGCTCGCCAAGAGTCCTGAGATTGAGGCTCCTGCGATCGCGGAGGCTCGCGCATCGCCAACGCGCAACCCAGAGCCCCAAGCGACATAACAAGCGTCATGTAAACCGGCCAACGCGTCGTCACTGGCTCCGCACCGCTCCACCCCAACACCCCGAGCAAAGAAGTCGCCACGTGACGATCAAAAGCCAGAGCCCCCAAAATCATAGCCACAAAAAATGTGCCTGAGCTCCATTTGACAAGGCGTGCAAGCACGTCGCGCCACTGCGCTTCGCGATCCTCGAGCGGCAGCGAATCATAAGCCAGCGCCTCATCCGCTCCGCTCGCACAGGCCTCCGCCATCCCGCTCAGGACGCGGTTCAGAAGAAGCATAGGGAAAAGCCATCCTCCCAGCGGAGCGAAGGCAAAGACTGCCATTTCAAGAACCATCAAGCAGGCCGCTGAAACAACAAGAGAGCGTCTTCCAACGAGATCAGCCAGCGCACCAGAGGGCACCTCGAGCGCCAAGATCGTGACGGCCCAGACGACGTTCAGCAAAGAGTATTGCTCCAACGAAAGACCCAAATCCAAGAACAAAACGCCCAGCACGGGGTAGTAGAAACGCGCGTTGAATAAAACGCGAAAAGCAATGAAGAGCCGCAAATTTTTCCTCATGCCGATGCGACGCTCAGAAATAGCAGGCGTCTCAATTCGCATCAGGCTGTCCAGGACTCATCCGAGGCAGGGGCTTGACCGGTGAGGTGTTGAGCGACTTGACCCTTTCATGGATGCCGGGAGCGATCTCAGGCAGGCGCGCGTAAGCCATTGAGAGCATTTCCAGTTTGGCGTCGAGATTATCCACCATGTTCAGCGCAATGGCCTCCGGCGTCTTCGGCTCGACAGGGGAGCCGTACTGAAGCTCACCGTGGTGCGACGCGATGAGGTGCAGAAGGTGCAAACGCACGTCTTCCGAACCAGGCTCAATGCCCCGCCACGTCTCAAGGGGAAGCTTCCGCCAGAGCGAGTTCACGACCTCGATGCCGATGCTGATGTGCCCGAGCAACTCACCACGCAACTCGCGGGGAATCTCAAATCCGGCCTCGGGCGGACACATTTCCCAGAGTTTCCCGCAATCGTGAAAAAGAACGCCGGCCAATAAGAGATCCCGATTGAGACCAAGGTAAGCGCTGCAGACAGCCGAGGCCGATCGCATCATTTGCCCGGTATGACGGAGCAGACCTCCACGATGGGCATGGTGGTTGTGACGAGCGGCCGAGGCCCTCTGAAATCGCAGACCGAATTCCTGAAGAAACAACTCGCTGAGCCCGCGCAATCGCGGGTCGGAGATTGTCTGCACAAGCTCGGCGACATCGCTCAAGTCCTTTTTCACAGCAGCCGTCTCCTCCTCACCACCAGCAAAAAGCTCAGCCGCCTCCTGCGGATTCAACACCCGCACTCGCCAGCGCTTGGCATCCAGACCGAAGCTGCCATTGACAGCAAATTCCCCGGCGATCTCCACGCACTCGCCTCGGGAAATTTCCCGGCAGGCTACGAAGGCATCGGTATCCGACCAAGCTCTGAGCGTGAGAACATCGCCAGCATCGCGGACCTTCATTTCCCAATAGGGTTTGCCAGCAGAAGAATCTTTTTTCGTAAGCTCATCAACCTGCCCATGCAGGCGCGCCGCGAGCGAAACGCCCCGGCAGTCCGCGCGGAGTTGAGCGATTGTTTTCAGTCCCGGATCGTCCATTCAAAAACCCAGTTAATCCGCGCTTGGCAAGGCACCGTCTCCTGCACAGCAGAGGATGCCGGTCGCCTTGTGGCTGGTCTGTGAGGCGTAGGCATTCTCGACTGCCACACGCACTGACTCTGCGGCATCGATTTCCACAAGCGCCACGATAGCCCCACCAAATCCACCACCCGTCAGACGCGCTCCCAAGCAGCCTTTCTGAGCGTTGGCCAGGCTGACAAGCAAATCCAGCTCCGGCGTACTGTTTTCAAAATTTTCCACAGAACTGCGGTGGGATGCCGACATGAGGGGCCCCAAATCTTCCGGGCGAGCGGATCGAAGGGCGTCAATCGCCAAAAATACCCGCTCATTTTCACCCACCACGTGGCGCGCACGGCGTCTGGTGGACTCGGGCATCTCGGCAGCTTCAAGTTGGGCGCTGGAGACATCACGGAGAGCAGCCACACCCATGCGCCGTGCGGCTTCAAAACACCGTTCGCGGCGTTCATTATACTCGCCTCCCGTCAGGGCGTGCTTCACCCCCGAATTAATGATCAACAAACCCAGATGCGATGGGAAGGGGATGGCATCCACCGCTTCGCTGCGGCAATCGAGATAAACAAGGTGATCTTTTTTTCCAAAAACCGAGGAGGCTTGGTCCAGCAGGCCGCAATTCACCCCGACAAATTCGTTTTCCGCGCGACGGCAAAGCTTCGCGAGATCCATGCGAGAAATTTCTAAGGGATAAAGCCGCGTCAAAAGCACAGCAGTCGCCACCTCCAGTGCCGCCGAACTCGACAGCCCGGCACCAACCGGAAGGGTGGATTCATAAATGGCCTCGAATCCACCGACCTCCGCCCCGGCTTGGACAAGCATCTCAGCCACACCAAGCGGGTAGTCTATCCATTCTCCGGTTCTCCGCAGGCTGCCTGCTCGCTGGATTTCCGCCACCCGGGGCTCTCCCGAACTGCTCAGCCGTATTTTACCCTCAGAAAGACGCCGCCCTGTAGCGGTGATCCCAAGTTGCAACGCGGCAGAAAGGACGACTCCCCCGTTATAGTCAGTGTGATTTCCGAGAATCTCGACGCGACCGGGCGCGAAAGCTGTCACTTGGGTCATAGACCCTATATCATTCACCCCTCATAGGCACTTGCCAAGGTGCAATTACATGGCAGGATGTGGACAGAGGAGATTAAAATTCCATGTCCGAAACAATTGATAACACCATCGTGAGCAAAAAACTCGAAAGCAGCACCGAACACGCGAAAAAAGCTCTCGACGCAGCGACCGAAGCGGGGCGCGTCGTTGGCGATACCGCGAAAAAGCAGGCAAAAGCCGCCTATGAAACGGGTCGTGAGCACCTCGGTGCCGCAGCCAAAGATCTGGGAGACGCCGCCACAGCCTCGTATGGCAACGTGCGCCACAAGGCAGGTTCGATTTACTCGGATGCCTATGACCGTGCACACGACTACCAAAGCGAAGCGGAAAACTACATTCGCGAAAACCCGCTTCAAGCCGTAGCTATCGCTGCGGGCGTGGGCTTCGTGCTAGGCGTCCTTTTGCGCCGCTAAGTTCCCTATTGGAAACCAAGGCCACGATTAAGCCCCCACGGGGGCTGGCGACAGAGCTCCTGAGTCTCGTTGGCTCCCTCGGTCGCTATGTCCAAGCCATCGGCGCCCTCGCGGGTGAGGAATCGCGGGAGGCAGCCGCTCTTGGTGTTCGCCTTCTTGTGATGCTTCTGGCTGCGCTTTTTTTTGCGGCCTTTGGATACATCCTGCTCATCTTTGCAGTAGCCTTCTTTGCGGCATTTGTTCTAGGCATTTCGTGGCTTTGGATTTTGAGTGCCTTCACTGTGCTGCACGCCGTTCTTGCCTACATTTGTGCCCGGCATGTCAAAATTCACAGCCGCACGCCAATTTTTGAGGAGACTCGCCGCGAGGTCGCCAGCGACTTGGAATCCCTCCGCAAACGCTCCGCGCCATGATGAGCAAAAAGGAAATTTTGGAGGAACTCCGCCTGAGCCGAATCGCCATCGCACGCGACACCAGATCGATTGCGGAAGGACTCAACCTCACCGCAAAAATCCGGCGCTCAGTGACCGCTCGTCCGCTTGCGTGGCTGGGTAGTGCCGCAGCGATCGGCTACATTCTGGCCGGACCAAAGACGCGCAAAGCCCCCGCATCCACACGCTCGAAAAAAGGCACAAGTCCGGAAAAGCCGACTTCCCCTCGCGGCGGCTGGCAAATCCTATTCCACCTGTTTCTGAACTTGGGTCGAATCCTTCTACCGATCCTCCGCCCAGCCATATCGGCCTACGCCGCCCAGCGACTGGCGGACCTTTCGGCCCGTTTTTCCCGCTGATTTTTCTCCTATGCAAGATCCACGTTCTGACCAACTCGCCGCCGTATTGACCCAGCATTCCACCAAGCTCCAACCCGGCGAAAACGTCCTCATCGACATCTTCGATGCCCCAGAGGAAATCGCCATCGCCCTCATCCGCGCAACCCGTGCCTGTGGAGCAGTGCCTTTCATTCAAAACCACCAAGCGCGCATCAGCCGGGAAATGGCCCTCGGCGCGGAACCCCAGCAACTCGACATCGCCAGCTCGCTCGAACTGGCCCGGATGAAAAAAATGCACGCTTACATTGCCGTGCGGGGAAGCCACAATATTACCGAGATGTCCGACGTGCCGGATGAAAAAATGCGTCTCATTTCAGGCGCCATGCGTCCTGTGATGGATTGGCGCATCAACAAAACAAAGTGGGTCGTCCTGCGCTGGCCGACACCCGCGATGGCTCAGCAGGCCCAAATGAGCACTCCGGCATTCGAGGATTTTTACTTTAAAGTTTGCACGCTCGACTACGGCCGCATGGCTCCCGGCATGGCCGCGCTCAAGGATCTCATGGACAAAACGGACAAGGTCCACCTCAAAGGTCCCGGCACCGATCTCCGCTTCTCGATCAAAAATATCGGCTCGGTGACCTGCGGCGGCGATCGCAACATTCCGGACGGAGAAGTCTTTTCCTGCCCCGTAAAAAAGAGCGTCGAGGGCCATGTGAGCTTCAACGTTCCGAGCATTTATCAAGGCCATGCCTTCGACAATGTGCGTTTGGAGTTCTCCGAGGGCCGCGTGGAAAACGCGACCGCCAACAATACCGCTGCCCTGAATCGCATCCTCGATAGCGATGACGGGGCCCGCTACATCGGTGAGTTCGCGCTGGGATTCAACCCGCACATCCTCCACCCGATGCGAGACATCCTTTTCGACGAAAAAATTTCCGGCTCTTTCCATTTCACGCCTGGCCAAGCTTACAAGACTGCGGGAAATGGCAACACCAGCCGAATCCACTGGGATATGGTCTGCATCCAACGCCCAGACTACGGTGGTGGCGAGGTGTGGTTCGACGGCAAACTCATCCGCAAAGACGGGCTCTTCACCCTCGCTTCACTCAAAAAACTCAACCCCGATTTTTTGCTTCGAGGAAAGCAATAGCGAGATCGCTAGGGATTTTCGGTTGATACCATCCTCCCCCCTCCGATAGAAAGAGATCTTTCCATATGGAACAATCCATCGCCCTGCGCGAACTTCAAATCGAACGGAAGCACATCATCATCGAACTTCGCGAGAATGAAAGAGGCCGGTTTCTCAAGATCACCGAAGAAGCCCACGGGCGAAGAAACTCCGTGATTATTCCCAGCACCGGCCTCGACGAATTTGAAGCCTGCCTCGACGAGGTCCTCACCGAAGGCGAGCAAGCCGAGTAGAGAATACGACCCCAATTCATGAATATCCTTGTTACTGGTGGCTGCGGATTCATCGGCAGCAACTTCATTCGCCAGCGTCTCACTGAGAGTGACTCGCCCCTCCGCCGGATCGTGAATCTCGATCTCCTCACCTACGCAGGCAACCCGGCCAATCTGGCCGACCTCGCCACCGACACCCGCTACGTTTTCCAAAAAGGCGATATCGGTGATGAGACCCTGGTAGCCCGTCTGCTCCAAGAGCATGACATCGATGCCATCATAAACTTTGCGGCGGAATCCCACGTGGACCGCTCGATCGACTCGCCAGAGCCATTCGTTCAAACCAATGTCATCGGCACCCTGCGCCTCTTGAATGCGGCACGTCGCCACTGGAACATCCTTCCAGAGCCAAGACGCCATACCTTCCGCTTCCTCCACATCTCAACCGATGAGGTCTATGGAACTCTCAGCCCGAACGACCCAGCCTTCTCTGAGACCACGCCCTTCGCTCCAAACAGCCCCTACGCCGCCTCCAAGGCAGCGAGCGACCACCTTGTGCGCTCATTCCAGCACACCTACGGCCTCCCCACTCTCACGACGAACTGCTCCAACAACTACGGCCCCTACCATTTTCCCGAAAAGCTGATCCCTCTCATGATCCTGAACGCCCTAGACGGCAAGCCGCTCCCGGTCTATGGCGACGGACAGCAGATCCGAGATTGGCTCTATGTGGAAGACCACGCCGCAGCCATCTGGCTTGTTCTACAACGCGGGCGCATCGGCGAAACTTACAATGTCGGCGGCCTCAATGAGCGCGCGAACCTCGATGTCGTGCACACCCTCTGCGCCCTCCTCGATGCGAAATCCCCCCGCCCCGATGGAGCCTCCTACACCGCCCAGATCACCTATGTCGCCGACCGCCCCGGCCACGACCGCCGCTACGCGATCGACTGCTCCAAACTCCAGTCCGAACTCGGCTGGACACCGCTCGAATCCTTCGAAACCGGCCTCGCCAAGACCGTGGACTGGTATTTGAAAAATCGGACTTGGACCGACGACATCACCCAAAATCGCTACAAACGCGAACGCCTCGGCGCGGCCAAGTAGTTTTACAAAGTGGGGCAGGTTGCGGAGAGCCTCGCTCGCATTGTCCATGAAAGATGGGAGCGTTTGCATTCTCTGCACTGATCACGACCCCTCGCTGCAATAGAAACAACTACACCATGAAAAATCGTCCTTTTGGCAAACACGGATTCCACTGTTCGGAAATCGGCTTCGGCGCTTGGGCCATCGGCGGAAGCTGGGGCGCGCAGGCAGACACCGACTCGATCGCCGCCCTGAACAGAGCCCTTGACCTCGGCTGCAACTTCATCGACACAGCCGCCGGCTATGGAAACGGACGCAGCGAAAAACTGATCGCCCAAGTCCTCCGCGAACGCGCTGCCGCAGGGAAAACAGACAAAGTCTTCGTCGCCACCAAAACCCCTCCCAGCCCGGGAATCTGGCCCCCATCACCCTATTGCAAAGCCGATGAACGCTACTCCGAGGCTTACCTGCGAGAAAATATCGCCCAGCGCTGCGCCTTTCTCGGCACCGAGCGACTCGACCTTTTGCAACTCCACACTTGGACGCGCGCATGGAACCGCAATCCCACCCCGTTCAAGCTCCTCCGCGAAATGCAGCGTGAGGGCAAAATCGGCCTCATCGGCATCTCCACGCCTGAGCACGACCAGAATAGCGTGGTCGATCTCATACGCGGCGGATGGATCGACTCCGTGCAGGTCATCTACAGCCTCTTTGAACAAGAACCCGCCGCCGAGTTGCTCGATGTAGCAATGGAACACGGCGTGGGCGTCATTGTGCGTGTGGCCTTCGACGAGGGCGTCCTGACCGGCAAGTTTCAAGCCGACACCCAGTTTCCCTCCGATGACTTCCGCAGTTCCTATTTCGCAGGCGACCGCATGGGACGTGCCGTCCAACGCGCCGAGGCGATCCGCGAGGATATTTCAAACACGGGACTCTCGATGGCACAGGCGGCGCTCAAGTTTGTGCTCGCCCACCCCGCCGTCTCAACGGTCATTCCAGGAATGCGCAATCCCGTACAAGCCGAGGCGAACTGCGGCACAAGCGAACTGCCCGACCTCACCCCCGAACTCTTGGAAAAACTGCACCGCCACAATTGGCGCCGTGCATTCTGGTACAGCGGCAAGTAGCACCCTGCTGGGGGATGCCAGTCTAAGAAGCGTCTAGCTTGTTCTACAGCGCGGGCGCATCGGCGAAGCCTGCGATGTTGGTACTACCGGAGGCCCACAAGAAATGCCTCTGTCTCTTTCGCGTTGTCGTGCATCTCGGCAACGAAGCGCGCGCAGCCAGCCTGCATCAGCTCTAGGGCGGGCGCGTCTTGAATCATACTCCGCGCATCATCCTTCAGCCGCTCAAAGTCCCCCGACGCATAACGCCCTAGCCCAAAGCGCTCGAAAATTCCATCCGGGTTCACAGCCAATGAAAGAAGCGCCGTCCGTCCCAGGCCCGCCTGGATGAAGCTGTTCGGCCACCCCTCCCACTCCGAGGTATTCACAAAAACCCTTGCCACATCGTAGTGGCTTTGGATTTCGTGGTAGGGCACTTTTTCGATGAAACGAAGATTCGGCAAAGTCGCCGCCCGCTTTGCCACGGTGTCCCAGAGCCACACATCCTCCCGGGGACAAACCATCTCAAAGGAACTGCCCGGCATGGCCTCCACCAGATCGAGAAAAATATGCGGCCGCTTCACAGGCTGACAGCGCGAGACCCACAACAAATCGACTTTCTTCTCGCCTGCATGCTCAAACGCTCTCGGCAGGATCAAATTTCGATACATGCCGCAGGTCCAGCCCCTCACCGCAAAAAGCGCACGCTGGTGCTCGGTCATGGCATAACGCAGATCACACTGCGCCACCCCCCACTCAAACAATCCGCCGCGCAGCGGATTCTCCCGCCGGAAGTCACCCGTGAGTTCGCTATCCAAGCCGCAAATAAATCCTGCTCGATATCCGAGCGCCCCCCGCATGGCGACGATTACGGCCATCCAAGCCGTCCACCCCAGGAGAAAAACCCAATCCGGCCGTTCCTCCCAGATCACGGAAAGTACTCGGGGCACCGAAGCCAGCATCGCCGCCGGATTGCCACTGTGAAATTGCCCACCAGAGCGGATTTTCACGCCCTCAATGACGACACCATCCTGCTGCCCCGTATCCCCGCCGACGATCACCACATCCACCCCCCGTGCTGCCAATTCGCGCGCAAGCAAAGCCACCTGCAACTCCGCGCCGCCAGAAACCCTCGAAGTGCTGCGCTCCAAAACAAGATGTGCAAAGCTGGAGAGGAAAAGAATCTTCATCGGCTCCCGCTCCCCTCCACGACCAACGCCAAATTCCGCCCACTCCGGAAAACTTCCCGTTCACCCAGCGGCATGGAACTCCAGCGTTTTCTCAAATCCTCAACGGATATTTTCCCGAGTTTCAACAACCCACGAACCAACGCCAGATCCTTCTCACGCCCCACCACGATCTTCACCACCGCCAAATCCAGAGGCTCCAGCGCAAAGACATTGTCGAACCCCTCCACCGCCACCAAGCGCCCTTCCCAGCCAGGCGGCAGCGTTTCAACAATCGATGGATGCAGGATGTCGGCATGATAGCCCTTCTCCTTTTCAAACAAGCTTCCCTCTCCAATTGCCTCCTTCAAAAGGTCGGAGATGCCCTTGGTGACTGGATCCAGCAGCAAGTCGGCGTCAAAGGTGTTGTCAAGCAAGCCCACCTCGCCCAGTTCGGGAAAACTCGCAAGGAGCGACGAGGAGCCCAAGATAAAAATCCTCCGGCTTTGAGCCAAAGCCAGCGCCGACTGCGCTAAATGTTCTAGTGACTGAACGAGCATTCCAAAATGAGCGGCCTCCGCTCCGCGTTTGTGAGCACCCCCGCAAACGGCGCGAAGTTCCTAAAAAATTCCGCCCGCTCGTTGTCCTCGCGCAGGGCCTTCAGAAGAGGCTCCATGCCCTCTGGCGTCTCTTGGGCCGCCAAGATCATCCGCTCCCATTCGCGCAACTTGTCTTGTTGGGTGGAGCCGTTTGCGATCCAGCGTGCAATATTGTCCAACCCCGTTTGCAAGCAATCCGGGTTCCGCTCGATCTTATCCGCGATCAAGTGGAACATCTTCAATCGGGCCGCATGGGCCGGTCTCGGATCATAAGGCATGGCAGAAAATTCCCACATCCTTGGCGCGGTAGCTATACGAATTTCACAAAATCGAATACCGTCCGCGTGCTCTCAATATCCGCCGCAAAAGCCGCGCCCCGCTCAACCCGTCAATGCAGGCAAACGGCAATACGGCCAGCAAAGCAGGATTTCTGGCGGGAGCAAAAGCCAACGATCTCGCCACGCAAGCCAGCCCCTCACGATTCCTCGAATGCCGAAAAAAACACCGCGCCGCATTCTCCCAATGTTGGGAAATGACATTTCGCCTGTGCGCTGCACCCACGGATGAGAAGGCTCCGTCGTGCTTGGCCAAAAACCTCTCCGTGGAAAGAAAGGTGAAATCTGCGTTCGACGGCGAGTTTTCGTGAATCAATGCGAGCGGTGCACGCAGCACATGGATGCGATGCTTTTGCGCAATGCGCAGCATCCAATCCCAATCCTCCAGCACCCTCAGCGACTCGTCCTGCATGCCGACAAACTCCAGCACACTCCTTCGCACCACCGGCGTGCTGGCTCCATGAAATGGCTGCCCCGATTGCAAACTCACGCCCCAATCCGAGGGGTTCTCCACCATCACCTCCCGCTGTCTTGCGTCGCGCAATTGATAAATATGAGATGTCGCACAGGCCGCCAGCTCGGGATGTTTTTCCAGATAATCCAACTGCGCCGCCAGCTTTCCCGACAACCACTCGTCATCCGAATCCAAAAAAGCCAAATACTCGCCCGTCGCGATCCTCAGAGCCGCATTCCTCGCCGCCGCCGCCCCGGAATTCGTCTGAAGCCGCGCCAGTCGAGCCGAGGGGAATTCCCGCCTCACGACCTCCCAGGTGTTGTCCGTGGATGCGTCATCGCCAATGATCAACTCAAAATCTCCCACCCCCTGTCCCCGGAGGCTCGCCAAGGCACGCTCTATGCAGTGGGCGCGATTGAATACAGGAATAATAATGCTGAGCTGCGGCATGCGATTTATTTGACCCTATCTCTAAACCAGATTCGTATTCGATGCCGCACAAAATAGCTCCCATTTTGCGATGGGAGACGGCAAGGCTGGGTGCTGCTTATGAGCCGCAATCGCTATTTGAAAAGTGAGCGACTGCGACCACTACTATTCCTAAAACAAAATTCCGCTCTGCGGTGATCGAAGCCGAGCCCCATCCCAAAAGCTGAATGCTTTTGGACTTACTGTAGCAGCGGTCTATGACCGCCGATGGTTAACGACTCCGGCGCTCAGAGAGACGCCGCTACAAGTTAAAACGGCACGCTAAAGTTCAGAACCTAATAGGTGTTGGTATGATAGGCTACGACTCGGAAGGTGAGGACGCTTTTTTCTTCGGCTTCGGCTTCGTCTTCTTCTCAGGCTTTTTCTTCGGCTTTGGCTTTTTCTCAGGCTCTTTGAGATAATTATTTTTTCCTTTAGGATATTTTTTCCCTTTTTGCTCATTATCTGCATTAGGCGGCGGAGGCGTTGGTGTCGGGGTCGGCGAAGGCGGCGCACTTACCGTTCCATTCGCCGAAAGCGTGGCGGATGCATTGCCGCTTGTCAGCATCACCGAACCGTTGAGCGCCCCGGCGCTTGCGGTGGCCGCCACTCGGAGGTTGAGCGTGGCGGTCACATTACCGTCGGTGGGTGAGATCTCCAGCGTTTTGGAAAAAGTCCCGTTACCGAGGGCGATCTCGAAACGACCTGAAGCGCTGGCGGTCAGATTGCCCGTCAAATGAGAGGCATTCACCGTAAAATTCTTCGATGCGGAGGCCTTTCCTAGTGTAGTAACAAACCCTGCCAAAACTCCGGGCGTTACGATAATAGCAGGCGCAGGCGGCGCATTTACCGTTCCATTCGCCGAAAGCGTGGCGGATGCATTGCCGCTTGTCAGCATCACCGAACCGTTGAGCGCCCCGGCGCTTGCGGTGGCTGCCACCCGAAGGTTGAGCGTGGCTGTCACATTACCGTCGGTGGGTGAAATCTCCAGCGTTTGAGCAAACGTCCCATTACCAAGCGCGATCTCGAAACCGCTTGAGGCATTGGCAGTCAGATTCCCCGTCAAATGAGAGGCATTCACCGTAAAATTCGCCGATGCGGAGGGTGTCCCTGCCGTCGTAACAAACCCTGCCAAAACTTCGGGTGTCAACAGAATCTGCGACGGGGCAACGACTTTTCCTTGCAGCGTGACAGATTTATTTTCAGCTCCAGATGAGATATTTAAGGAGGCCGTTTTAGAGCCGACGGCATTTTGCGCAGCAAGACGGGCATATAATAAGCCGGAAGCATTTCCTGAAGAAACGGAAATGATCACGTTGGAGCCGAATGTCGAATTGTCCTTCGAAATTTCAAAACCGGAGTCTGAGGAAATAGACGCTGTAATGCTTGATATCAAATTTGTTCCGCTGATCGACAGGGATTGCGAAGGAGAAGCCGTGCCATTGAGGGTTTCAAATCCAGTTAAGCTGTTTGGAGCGACAAGCAATTCTGGATTCACGATGACAGGCACATCGAAGATTGCAGAATTATATATCGCTGAACTCGGCTGAAAAGTAACAGAATAATTGCCCGATTGCTGTACACTCGCGCTGTTATCAGTCCACGAAAAATTTCCTGTCACAGCTGTGCCACTGCTGGAAGCGCTTCCCCCTGTCAATGAGCTTGTAGAGAGCAGACTACCTTTGTTAACGGAAGAAGCCGTCGGAAGGGAATCGATCTGCACAGCACCGGCTTCCATCGACTCCCGCATGTAAGCTTGAACCTTGGCATAATCCTCATCCTTGAGGTACTTATTAAAAATGATAATCTCATAGATGTAGGCATTGTAGAGGTTTTCTTGCCATGCCTGTTGATTAAGACCGGGTCGACCAATGTGTATTTTGCCGGCGCTATTTTGAGCCGCCATGCTGGGATTGGAAATGGAGGTTCCAAGATTGCGGTCAAGAGCAACGGTCATGTTACCATTTCCATCAATGCGATGGCTTAAAACAGTCCAATTTCCGAGAGTATATGTCGGAGATGTCGAGTTTGACCCGTTGGATTTAACCTCAAATTTGTCACCGGAATGATACAACCCCAGAGCGTCATTTGACACCCCGTCTGGATCAAGGATTCTCGAATCAGTATATCTCCAATCCGTGGCAAGAAAAGATAGCACACGAGGCGATGGAGCTCCTCCCTCATATTTTAAAGAAACCAAAACCGTGGAATTTTTGAGGTTAAAGCTACTTGGAATTTCGAAGTAACCATACCCCTCTGAATTCGTATGACCTTTTGGAAAAAAGATTGCGTCTTTGTTATTGGCAATCGTTTGGTTTCCCTCGATGCGAGCCATTTCCGTCGGGCTTTGCGTTGCAGTCAAATTCCCGACTTTAGATCTCCATGTGGCAACAACAGTCCCGTTACCTCCTGGATGACAAAGCAGATTTTCATCAGCTTTGAGCCATAAGGCAGCGCCCATTTCCGCCGGTATATTTCGTGAGGTTTCCGCTCGGGCCTGAGCGAGCATCAAGGAGAGACAGATTCCAGTTAAGAAAAATGGCAGGGGAACGCGAAACATAGGGGGCTATTTGTACAGCTTTCGAACTTTTCTGCCAAGAAAAGAAAGTGATTTTTTGGCAAAAAGTCACGATGCAAACAGCTTTAGTGAACTTAAAGTTTCGTTTGTTAAAATAATCGTCGAGCCTGCCTCGAAGCCGAAAAAAATTTCTTCTTCTTTCAAAACGAAAATTGGATTAGAGTAAGCGCTATGTTCTCAATTTGCGATGACCGCCGCTCCTTGAATGCGATTCTTATTTCGACTTCGTTGGTCTTTCTCTGCGCTTGCAGCGATGAAAAACCAGCAAAGCCGGATGCCCAGACCAAGACCTCGGCGTCACAGCCTCACGCCGATGATTCCGATTACAACCCCTCCGGCAAGCCCAAGGATTTCGCTGCCATCACTAAAAGCATCTCTGCACTTCAAGCCCGCGGCGCGCAGGGGGAGGATGCGGCACAACTCTTGAAAGAAGCGGTCCACATCTCGCCAAAGCAAACTGCCGAGTGGGTGGCAACATTGCCGCCGGGATTGAATAAAGATGCCTGCATCGAAGCCACTTTCAAGCTCTGGGGCTCGGAGTCGCCCAAGGACGCCGCTCAATTTGCCAAGAGCCAACTCCGAGGCGTTGACTACCGCCTCGCCCTCGCCTCCGTGGTCGAAGGAGCCGCCTCTGCCTCCCCGAAAGATGCCTCTGCCTTGCTTACTGGCGAAACCGAACCCCTCATGCGCAGCGCCCTCATCGACTCGCTCATCAATGGAGCCATTGAGAACAACGCCACTTTCTTGGCCGATTGGACATCCTCTCTGCCACAAGGAAACGATCGCTCTCGGGCGATCAGCTCGCTTGTCGAGGAATGGTCCACAAGACAACCGGTGGAATGCGAAAAATGGCTCACACGCACTTTGACTCCGGAAGAGAAAATCGAGCACGGCGTGACCCTCATCACAAACTGGGCCAGCATCAACCCCCGCGAAGCCCGTGCTTGGATTGATGCCCAAAGCAATCCTGAGTTGAAAAACAACGCCTCTATCGCCTTGGCGGAAAGCTGGGCCTTCGTGGATCCAGCCGCCGCCTCCCAGTGGGCCACAAGATTGCAGGACCCGGTCCTGAAAAAATCCGCCCTGGAGGCAATCGCTGCCGCATGGATCGTCAACGACCCAACCGGCGCCGTTGATTGGGCCTCCAAACTTCCAGAAACCAGCCTGCAGCAAACCGCCCTCCAAGCCGCCTTTGAAAACCTCGCGGACGAATCTCCAGCCGCCCTGGAATACTGGATTCAAAACAATCCAGGCCACTCCGCCCAGATTTTCGCCAAAGCCGCCCTCTCAGAGCAGTAGGTACGACGATCTGATACCAATGGCTATCAGGTCTTAAATTTTAGCGAGCCATTTTCACTTGGAGCGGAGTCTCCATGAGCGCTGAATCATTGAGCTTCGGCGGTCATAGACCGCCGCTACAGCGAGCCGCCCACCCCTTTGCCTACTTCTTCTTTGATTTTTTAGAGCCGGATTTCTTGCTTGCTCCACCGGATGATTTTTTTGAACCGCTGGCAGAATCCGACTTTGATTTGGCATTCCCCGATTTCTTGGCGGATCCAGATCCTCCTTTTTTGCCATTCTTGGGTTTCTCACTCTGGTCAGACCCCCCGCCTCCAGAGGGTGCAGACGCGGAACCCGTTGGCGCTGGCGTTGGCGAAGTATAAGTGAACGGCTTGGGCGTATCGATCCCCGCAACAACACCGTCAGCTTGAAATGGAAGAGTCTCTTTCAAATCCACCGTCTTGCCAGATGCGGCGTCATACGCCTTAAACGAAATGGTCGCTCCGTCTGCGGAATCAGTAAGGATTTGTAGCGAGAAGCATTTGCCAGCCGGTCCATCTTCGATTTCCACAACTCCGGCGATTTGAGTACCATCAAAGGCCGACAACCGACTGCCTGCGGCTTCTACTGCCTTGCCGTCGATTTTGGTTGTTGCAAACACCACCATGTTGTTGGCCTTTCCTTGCGGCGCTCTCCAATCCGGCACGGTTGTGGATGCAAGTGTTGCCGTTAGAACTTTCGGCACGGTGTTGGCCACTATCCGAAGAGAGGGGGGCTGCTCCCCATTGCTGTTATCAGCATTCACCATCGCAAGCGCTGGTTGTTCGAAGCGGAAATTCTGCTCCTTCTCCAAACGGAGCATGTAACCCCTGCCAGGCAGAAGCTGTGCGCTCCCCGGAACCCAGGTTCCGTTGTTGAAGCTAACCGATCCGAGCGATTGCCCTTTGATCAAATCCCCATTCACGGCTTGCAACGATGCCAAGGCTTCCCCGACCGCCTTTGCCTGGCCCGGAGTGTAGCCCAGCCAGTTCCAGCCCTTGACCAGCGCGATTTCCTCTGACGCATCCTTTTCTCCGCCAATTACTCCCACGACAGCAGAACCTTCCGCTTGCCTCCTCACGGAATACATCCGCCCGGTCTCCAAAGTAAAATCCTCCGGATACCATTTGCCTTGGAAGAAGGTTGCGAAGCCGTTCGCTCCTTTGACCAGATCGTTATCTGTGAAGGAGTAATCCCCAAACACCCTTTCAACGCTTGCTCTGGCAGGAAGAACCCCGAACGACACCCAGTTCCAGCCCCTCGCGATATTGATTCTCAACTCCACTTCTTCATAAAGCGGAACCAATTCAATCGGTTTTTGAAGCGTTCCCGCTTGGGAATCCTTGGAAAACTCGAGTTCCTCGGCAATGAAATAAATTCTTCCCGAGTCAGCATCGTAGAATTTCAGGTCGATGGCCTCTTTTGTGTTGGCATCTCGCCATATTGTCAGAGCAAAGACCCCATTATCCTCAACAAGAGGAGCCGACGATCCGGCTAAGCCGTTCTTATCAAAGGCCCCGAGAAGATTTTGCGGGTTTGATTTCAGGATATTATCAACAAGAACCTTCGCGTAAACAGCCATGCGGAATTGGCGGTTCGTTGGTTTGCTTTCCAACCAGTCCACGGTGTTCAGGCCGGAACCACCGCCTGAGCTTCCACCGCTTCCAGTGCCGCCGGCTGAAGATCCACCTCCAGTCCCAGCACCACCACCGCTGGGCGGCATCGGGCTTGGCGTTGGGCTTGGCGTTGGGATGGGCGCAAAATAATCTATCTGACCAGTGCTGCGGATGCCAAAGAACCCCTCGTTCGAACCAGTCCCGGCGGCGATTCCATCCACCACCACATTCCCCTCCAAACTACCAGTTGTTCCGTCGACACGATTGATTCGCTGGAGCGTCAGAGCTCCTTCATAATTCGTGCCGCTCAGGCTAGATAGGGAACCCGTACCAAACGCTTGGTTGAAATCAGTCCCAAAATTGAGAAAGTTCGTTAGCAAGGAGCCCGCTGGCATTGTAAATTCCTCGATGGTGTTATTATTAGAGATGGGAATCGAGGCAGAGTTCGAACCGCTCAGCGACGAACTCACTGCGGAATTGTATGTTTGAACCTGCGTGCCCGCAGCACCCAAGGCAGCGGCTGCTGAAGACCAAGCCGTGTAAGTCGTGGCATCCGAGTCCGTGCGCGCACGGCTGGCATAGATCGTGTTGCGAGCGTCACCATTGACCACTGGTCCTCCTTGGTTGGCTGGGCTGTAGCCAGCCTCAGAGTTTCCGATGATGTTCACATACAGATCGCTTCGCTCATACCACTCACCGCCGAAGATGGAACTGAGATTTGAACCTATATTAATAACGTTGGAGCTGTTGGTCGTCGCATCGCGATAGGAATAACCCGTACCAAGATTCACCACATAGGTTGTCGTCGCGCCCTCGCCTCCGGTAGCTTGAAAACTCATGATGAGATCGCCCTTGGCAAAGGCGGCAGAGGACTGTTGGGCGGCTCCCAACGAAATAGCTCCTGCTGCAACTAGAGCGAGTAGTTTAGTGGTTTTTTCACGAAAATAAAAGCGGTTCCTCAGTTGGCGTGGCGCGGGAATCCGCTCCAGAAGCGGCTTGGCAAGTGTTGCACAAAAGCACCGGATGTCTGCAAAGGCGATGAAAAATGCGCCCTGGCGCTGTAAATGCAGATTCATTGGAGAGAGTAGACGCGTGTCTCATACAATGTAAGAGACAATTGTCAATTTTATTTTCATCAAAAATTGCAGCATGCGCAGATACCAGATGGTTGCAAAGCGCCGCTCCGTGAGCATGGCGATTTCTATGAATCAGCGCAGTGTTGTTTTCACTTGTAGCGGCGTCTCTGTGAGCGCCGAATCGTTGCCCATCGGCGGTCGCAAACCGCCGCTAAAACAAGCTCTGCGAGCTTTGCCTATTTCGTCGACCCTTAAAAAGGGGTTGATACTGCTAATTTCTGATGGCCGACGAGATTTTGGAGTAAAAATCGTAGCCAGTAGTAGAGCGCCGAAAGAGCCCTCCTCATCCACAGGCTCAGGTTCGATGCGG
>Ga0214921_10004915_pt1 | contig 19251 bp, 16 predicted proteins | sample LL1505_MetaG_FD_177992 | JGI IMG/M metagenome (GOLD analysis project Ga0214921, IMG submission 177992) | Freshwater microbial communities from Lake Lanier, Atlanta, Georgia, United States - LL-1505 | ecosystem: Environmental > Aquatic > Freshwater > Lake | place: USA: Georgia | collected... | reverse complement strand
GTGCTTCGGCTGGTGCTTCGGCTGGTGCTTCGGCTGGTGCTTCGGCTGGTGCTTCGGCTGGTGCTTCGGCTGGTGCTAGAATTAATGATATATCTAATATTTCATCTAAAATTTTAATTGGAACTTCTACTGGAACTTCTACTGGAACTTCTTCAGGTATTTCTTCAGGTATTTCTTCAGGTATTTCTGAATTAATAAAAGCATTATACACTTTATCAATATAAAATGTATTAATTAAATTATGAAATAAATTTTCTTTATTATTTATTATAATGTTAGTCTTTTTATTTAATATTGATAACATTTTTAAATTAGTATTATATAAAATTTGTTTCCATTTATTTAAATCCTCTGATAATTCCCATTCAAAATTTTCATATTCTTTAATAAATATTTCAGGAATACTTTGATCAGTTTTTATAGATAATTTTATACAATTGTAATTTATATTTTTTGGAAATATAAATACAGACCATTCATAATTTAAATAATTAATTTTATATGTCTTAAATTCTATTACATTTACATTGTTATCAATAAAATTTGGTTGATTATCAGAAAACTCTATTTTACTATTATTAATATAAATTTTAATAAATGGATTTTCATCATCCATTCCTACAATTTTATTACAAATTATTATTTCTATTTGTTTTTGCCAATAATTATATTGTGAATTATTGTAATCATTATTGTAAGATAAATATAAAAAATTAAGAGTTTCCATATTAGTTTTCTTTAAACACTCTACAGACCAATTTTTTCTTTCAAATTCATTTACAATTAAACTATTTTCAAATATTGATTGATATAAATATCGATTAGTTATAGAATTTATAATACTAAATTCGATTTTTTCAATACCATTTAAACTAATACTTTCTTTTGAACTAACTGTAATAGAATTTGGTTTATATTTTTCAAAAATAAAGTTAGGAATTGATAAAAATTTATTTTTAAAATATATTGTTAAATATATTATTAATTGAGATGAATTAGTATATATTTGTTCTGTTAAAACAAAAATATAATTATCATTATTAATTATTGAATGAGTAATAGTTTGTGTATTATTAAAATTTAAATTTATTTTAATTTCATTATTATTAGAAGTATTAAAAGGATAAATTTCTTCTGGAAATGAATTATAAAATAGTTTTATAAATCCATATGCATTAATTATATTGTTTTTACCTAAATTAAATGATTCCATTATATTATATTATATATTATATTAAAATAATAATCAAGTTTTATTTAATAATTTATAATAAATTTTTTTAGTTGCTTCAACATCATTTAATGCATCATGAGCACCATCAAATTTATTTCCAAATAATTTTTCATATAAAGCTTCTAATTTAATTTTAGAACCATTCATTTGCATTGTATCTTTTGATTCAATATTTTTGAATATATTTAATATTGGATTATTATTATCATCAACAATATTAATACCATATGAACGAATATCATTTAATATTGTTGTTAAATCATATTGTAAATTATGACCGACAACATACTTACATTCTGACAAATTATTTACTAATTCATTTATAACTTCTCTAAAATCTATTCCTTCGGCTTTAATTTTGTTAATATCTATTCCGTGAATTTTAGTAGAATCGTTTGTAGGTAATCTATTTTTAACATATTTATTAACTTTTGTTATAACATTACCGTTATCATCACAAATAACATATGCTAATTGTAACATATCTTTATAAAATTCACTTGTTTCTGTATCTAAAATAATAGTATATTTTCTATCTTTTTCAACATAACGAATATATGATTTTTCAATATTATCTGGTTCAAAAAGATATTGTAAACTATTTAATTTTAAAGGATTGTTACAAATTCTATAGTTATTTTGCTCTCGTTTTATCATTAATCCAATATATTTTATAAATGATTTAATATTTAATTCTGGTTTTTTTATCTTATAATATTTACCATTCATTATATTTATAATACCTAAATATTTAATTTTTTCTTGTTCTTTTGATTCTAATAATGTATAATAAATAAGTATTTGAACATACCATTCTAATTTAAAATCCGATTCAGAACATTTAATATCAATTAATGTTTCTTCAGTCCAATCAATTAAATCAATTTCGCCTGTTAAAATTGCAACACCTTTAAATTTATGATAAACTATTTTCTTACAAATTAAATCATGATCGTTCATTATTTCTATGTATTTATCCATTTTATTTTTAATTCCATTACTTAACATATAATTAAATAAATTAAAAATATTTCGATATATTAATCGTCTTCTATCATTATTACAATTTCTACATAATGAAATATTATAAATATCTTTAATTACTAAATTATTAGCTTTTGTAGTTTCACAATTAATATAGGATTCTTTAAGAATCTTTAAAAAATGAGAAGGATATATATTTTGTTTATCTTTATTTTCTTCATTAATTATTATTAATGTATCATTATCTTTAAAAAGAATATTTTTATTTATTATTAATTGACGTGTAATATATCTATCAACAAATTCACCAAAATCAGGTTCATAACCTCCTTTTTTAATTTCTTCACTAAATTCTATTTTATTATCTAAATCAAGGGAAGTAATTAAATCAGTACATTCAATATCAAAATCAATAATAAAATTATTTGTTCTCATTTCATCTATAACTTCGGTATTTAATAAAAGAACAATATCAGTTACACTATATTTTTGTTTAATTGTATTATTATCTATAGTTTCAAATATATCAAAAGATGGTTTAGAATTTTCCGGATTATAAACCATTTTAATATAATCTACATTTTCTTTAATAAAACAAGAGATTGGTATTTCTGAATGAGTTGACATTAAATATAATCTATTTCTAGCTCTTGTAACACCAACATAAAAAAGTCTTCTTTCTTCTTCAATATTTTTAATATTATTATTTAAATGTGATGGAAAATGTTGATTACAAAAACCAAGTATAAAAACATAAGACCATTCTAATCCTTTTGATTTATGAATAGTTGTAACTGTTACTTTATTAGGTTCTAAAAATTTTTTAATATTATCACCTATTTTATCGGTAATACAAGAAACTAATGGTATATTATATTTAGTTAATTCTGTTTCCATAATTTTTAAATGATAACTATTTCGTGATAGAATTACAATTTCATCTAATTTAATACCTTCTTCTATTAATTTATTTATTTTACTAATTATAAATTCATTTTGTTTAGTTTCTGTATCTGATAAAATAAATTTAGGACGAAATCCTATAGTATTATGTGTTTTCATTATTTTCTTTACTTGATTTTCATTAAAATTTATTATATTATTTGCTAATTTAACTATAAGTTGATTACTTCTATAATTAGTTGTTAATGTATATGTTGAACAATTATTAAAGATATTATCAAAATTAATTAAAAAATAATTGTCAGTTCCTCTAAATTGATAAATATTTTGTGCATCATCACCAATAACTGTTAAATAACACCCGTTTTTTACAAATTCATTTAAAATATCAAATTGTTTTGAATTTACATCCTGGAATTCATCAAAAAATATGTAATTATATTTTGATGAAATTTCACTTCCATATTCCATCATTAATTTTCTACCAATTAAAACATATTCAGATAAGGATATATATGATTTTTGTTGATGAAATTTATGATATAATAAACAACAAAAAGCATCAATTGTATAAATATCAATATTAATTTTAAAATCAAATAATTTAATAATTCTTTTTTTAAGATTTTCAGAAGAATCTTTGTTAAAAGTTAAGATTAAAATTCTATTTGGTGTTGTAAAATTATCAACAAGATATTTAACTCTACATAAAATAGTTGTCGTTTTACCTGAACCAGCACCTGCTATAATTCTTATATTTTGATTTGGTTTACTAGTAACTACGGTATATTGTTCATCATCTAAATTAATTTCTTCATCGTCTAAATGAAATGTTTTCTCATTTTTTTTATAGTTTTTCATAATGTTACTTACATTAATTAGTTCTTCTTTTTTTAATTTTGTCGTCCCACCTTCTATAAATGGCGAAAATAATTTTAAATCATTAGATTTAATAATATTATATAAATTCATATATTATATTATTAAATAATTTTTTCTTTACACCTCTTTTGATTTTGTAAATTTAAATAATTATGTTGTTAACTATATAAATTATATTAGTACCTACGGGTGTGGGTAAAACTTCTTGCAGCAGTGGGTTTAAGTTTAGACCTACGATATGATTGTGAAGTGAATGGTTTATACTTTTTTTTTTCTTGTTCTTGTTCTGGTTTCATAGGTTTACTCTACAAACCAAAATTTATTCTAGGCTCTCTACAATTATCATCCTGTTCATTTTGAACACAAAAATCGGCCTTTTGTTTTACAGCCCTAGTAAATATATCTTTCGTTTCCATATTTTTTCTATCAAAAAAACCTGGTGCAAAACCATCAATAGTATCATCTAATCTTAAACGGGTTTTCATATTTGTCATCGAACCATTAAGAAGTGGCTTGTCATCAATCAAAAAAAACCATAATAATGTATATTCTTCAATAATACCTTTGTCTTTATTAATATCATTCTTCTTATAATTTTTTCGAATATCATTTTCACTTAAATCTATATTAAAAAGAAATTTAATATGTGTTAGTATCGGACGTAAATATTTTAAAAATTCTTCTATTTTATCCCCATTTAAGAATTTTGACATTTCTTGTGATAAGTTCCATGTATATATCAATAGCTCTATTAATGTTGTAAAAAATTTGTTTATAGTTAATCCGTTAGTATTAAAATGCTTATTATAATCTATAGGAGAATATGTGTCATCACTCATATATATATTCTTAAGGTCACTGTCATAAATAAAAAAATGGTCAAAAAACATTACACTATGTGTTTTTTTTTCTTGACTTGTGTGATAATAATTTGTTACTCTAAATTTAAAATTTATTTTATGTGAATTAATATTCTGACTTTTGTATGCATTCGCAAATGTTTTAGATGATTTATTTATATCATTAATCTTAGCATTTTCCTTATCAGCACCCTTCTTCTCAGCAGCCGCCTACTCATCCGGCTGGAGATTAATATAGGTTGATAATATGGAAGATATGTCTGTAGAATCATGTTGTATATTTTTTGTATCATACTCTGTTATATATTGTGTATACTCTTTATTATCTTCATAATAAATTACTTTATCTTTTAAATTTTTAAATATTATTTGCGCTATCTCATTAATATTTGATTTTATATAGTACAACCATAAAAGGGTGATTTTATTATAATCAGGTTTAAAATGATTAATAAAAAAATTGTGTATAGACATAGTTGACTTGTTAAAAATATTACCATCAACTGAAATAAAAAAAGACCACGAATGTTGTTCATTTATGTCTAGATTTTGTTTTACCATTTCTAATATTGCTAAATATTGTAGTATAATATCATGAATTTGTAAATTTATATCAAAAATAATTTGGATACATGATAATATTTTTAATAAATATGTTAAAAAATCAGATTTATTTTGTTTATTAAAATTTAAATTGTTTATTAAAATTAATAGTAAATGAAAATATATTAAAAATGCATTTATAAATACATTAGAAATAATTAATTTAGGTGAATAACTAGGGGAACCATTGGAACCAATATAACTCATATATGTTTCATTTTCGTGATAAATAAAATAATGGTCCAATAACATTAATCCTTCATCTTCAGTATCATCAATTGTATCCTTTGATGTAGTAGAATAATCTTTTTTTATGTAAAATTTAAAATTTACAATTTTTGAGTCACTATTTTGTTTTTTATATTCGATTGCAAAGTCTTTACTTTTTATAAATGACGAATATTGTTCTAAACCACCACCTATTTGATTTTTGAGCTCTAAATACTTAGTTTTATATTTTAAATATTTTTCTTTATACATATAAAATATATTATAAAATAATATTTTTTATTGATATATTTTTTTTGTTTCCCAAGAATCTAAATTAGAATTTTTTAATGTAAAATAATCTTCATCAATACTATCAATAATAACAATATTATCGTGATAAACTTTATTATCTTTTAATATTAGTTCCATATTTTCTAAATCAGAATTATTAAATTCTAAAGTTATAAGCTTCGAATTTGAAACTTCAGAGAAATCAGAACCATAATTATATTCATTAACATTTGTTACTATTTTTTCAATACAATTTAATAATTTAGTATTACCTTTTTCTGACATTATTAAATCAGGAACAATAAAATTATTAGTATCTTTAAGATAAAAATTTTTAAATAAATATAATGAAATATTAAATTCTTTTGTTAAATTATAATTTAAATCTATATACGTACCACCATTTTTATATAAAATACAATATTTCCATAAATCTAATTTATTTTTAACATGTTTTAATTTTGTATAAGTTATATAAATTCTAGAATCAAAGTTTTTTCTAATAAATTCACCACAATCATATAAATTAAATAAAAAATATCCAAAATTAGGCAAAATTTCATGAATATTTTTTGATTTATTTTTAACTTTTTGTGTTAAAGCAGAATCTAAATAAACTTGATATATATTAGGTGGAACTAATGTTTTAACATTTTTTATTAAAATAATATCAAATAATAGTTTTCTATCTATTTTTATTTTACTAAATATATTTTTATATATAAGATTTTGTGTCCATAATGATACATAATGTGGTGTGTTTTGATATTGTGCTTGTTCTGAACGATAATTTTCATACATTGATAAAATACTAACACCTTTGTATTGGATATTTAAACCATTTTTTGAAAATTGTAATAAAAATTCATCTGTATTTTTAAAATAATTACCTAATAATCCAGGTCCTGTAGGATACAATGAATTTAATCCTTTATAACCAGAGTTTACATTTTTAATAATATCATTTATACAATTTAAAAAAATAGGATTTTTTGGTTTTGAAATTATAAATCCATTATAAATACCTATTTTATTTACTTCCCAATAACCGTCTCTATCTTTTACAAAATAATCATTATCTGTTAATTGTTTTAAATTAAAATTATTAGTATGAAACTTAATATCAATATAAATGCCACCTTTTTTATATAAAATACAATATCTCCACAAATCTGCTTTATATGCTCCTGGAATTAAATTTTCAAATGCATCATAAACTTTTATTCCAAAATTATCTTTTATAAAATTTTTACAATCATTATCATCAAATAAATAAAAAGTAAATTCTGGATTATCTTTTTTTAATTTATTTATAGAATTAATCATTCCTGGTGGTAAATTTTTAGTAAACCATGTTTGATAAATATCTAATGGAATATTATTATTTACAATTATTTCTTTAATCATTTATATTATATTATATATATACATATATCTTTAAAAAAAATTGATAAAAATTTATATAAAAATAAAATAAAATGATAAAATAATGACACAAACATCAGCAGAATTAAGAGAAAAAGCTGTAGAATTAACACAGAAAGCAGCAGGATTTATGTTAGCATCTGCAAATGCGGCAAAACGAGAAATGAAAAATAAAACTGTCCAAAAAATAAAAGCAGTAGAATTAACACAAAAAGCGGCAGGTTCAATGTTAGCATCTGCAAATGCTGCAAAACGTGAAATGAAGAAAAAAAAATAATATCTAAAAATAACAGATAATACTTATTAAATCTAAAAAATTATTTTATTAAATTTATAATATTTTTTATTTTATTTTCAAGTTCTATAATTGTACTATTATTTTTAATACTATAATTAAATGGTTCTTTAATCCAACTAGTTTCACTTTCATGTAATTCTTTAGGTGGATCTTTTTTACCTAGTTTAACATCATCAAACCAGTCTGGTAAATTACCACGATAAATTTGTATAATAGTTGCATTATATTTATTTAAAATGTTAATTTCATTTGGAAATCGACAATCTGTAATAACAACTTTATCATAATCAAGTAATTTTTTTTCAAGACAATTTATCCAAATATCTTGATGAAAATGATTTCTGAATAAATCAGTTCCTATTTGTTGTAAAATATATCGTGGAGTTAAATTATTAATTCCTAATTTTTCAGACCACCAATCATCGACTTTTTCCCTCCACTCTCTTGATTCTTTAGTATCACCTTCTAACATTTTTCTATCCCAATTAAAAATAATAGAAACAACATCTTTTACAGTACTACCAAAACTTAATTTTTTATAACCATATTTTTTTATTAAAATATTGGCTAGTGTATCTTTACCCGAACCTTGAAATCCACAAATAGCTATAATTTTCATTATTATAATATATTTAATTTTTTATTTATTTTTAAATCAATATTTTTTAAGAAAAAATATCTAAAATATATTATAATGAAGTATTTTGTAATAATTATAATAATTTTAGAAATAATTATAGCTTTAGCTATACCTACTCCTCGTAATGTTAAATGGATGCCATCAAAAGAAAAACCTATTAAAATAGAAGTTGCACAATTAGCTCAAGGAGCAACACAATTAGCTCAAGGAGCAACACAATTAGCTCAAGGAGCAGCACAAGGAGCAACACAATTAGCTCAAGAAACAGCCCAAGGAGCGGCACCATTAGTACAAGAAGCAACACAATTAGCACAACAAGCAGTACAAGGAGCTACACCATTAGTACAACAAGTTGCGCAAGAAACTACACAAGCGGCGCAAGGAGCGACACAATTAGCGCAAGGGTCGACACAATTAGTGATACAAGGAACAACACAATTAACACACGGAGCAATACAAGGACCTGCTCAATTAGCATCTTTAAAAGTTTTTAATTATTAATCATTAATCAATAAAAATATGTTAGTTATCAAATTATTTAATTTGAAAGAATCATAAAATACGAATCTTCCGTTGGACTATAATATTTTTCTTTTATTGTTATTATATGTTCATATCCAAATTTTTTATATAAACGAAAAGCAGGATTACTTTTACGGGTTTGTAAACAAATTAATTCATTTTTATTTTCTTTTAAATGTAATTCAATTAATTTTGAAGCAAGACCTTTATTTCTAAAATCAGGATGAATACAAAGCATTGCTATTCCTTGTATTGGTTCTAAATAAAGTTTTTGTTCTTTAAAAATTTCACCATTTGTATTTATTGGTTCAAATTCTTCATCTGAATTAAATGCAATAATTGGTCCTTGTAATAAAACACCAAATAATTCTTTTGTTTCATCATTTTCAATAACAAAAGAAGTTTTAAGATATTGAATTATATAATTTTTATACCATTGATCTCCTAAATTAAAACATTTAATATGAAGTTCATAAATTTTATTTAGGTCTTCATTATTACTTCTCCTAATTTTTAATTTCATTAATTTAATTTATATTATTTCTTTACACATTTTTTATTTAATAAATATTTTTTATTTTATATATTTATGTATAATATGATTGTTAATAAAATAAAAAAAGTATCGAAAAAGTATCGAAAAGAGTTTTAGAAATGCAAAATGATCCTAAAACAGTTTAGGGCAAAGCTAAAGAACTTGAAAAGTTTTGCTCTGATTTAGCTTCTGGAAAAAATGTAGACAAGACACATAAATATGTAAATTTACCTAATAGATATACTAAAAAATATAAAACATTTTTTACAGATTTTGATAATGATCCTAATATATTAGCTATTTTATCGAGTAATTTATCTCAAGATGCATATGAACTATATTTATATCCAAAAGCCAAAACTAAATCTGTAGATTATGTTATAAAAAATTATACCAAATATTTCAAACCAATAAATAATACAACAAAATTACGAGTTCCTTATTAATCTATATCATTGATATTAGAATGCATTTTTAAAAAAATAGGGGCTTTATTAAATGTTTGATTTATTTTATATATTGTTAAAATTGAATCAATTTTTGATAAATCTTTAATATTTAAAATTAATTTTTCATCATCATATTCATCAGATAAATTATTATAAATACAACTTAAATATTTTATTTTTGACGTTCTAAATGTTTTTGGTAAATTATGTAATTTATTAAAATTAATTGAAATTCCAATAAGATCAGGTAAAGTAAAAAGTTTTTTTGGAAGAAAAGTAATCTTGTTATTATCTAAATCTAATTTTTTAAGTGAATATAATTTATCTATTTTTTTTGGAAGATGAGTTAATTTATTATTTGATAATAATAATTTTTCTAAATTATATAATTCAACTATACTTTTAGGAATTGAAAACAAATTATTTTCTTTTAATTCTAATGTTTTTAAATTTGTTAATTTTCCTATTTCTTTTGGTAAATTACTTATTATATTATAAGATAAACCTAGTATTTTTAGATTTTTTAATTTAGATATTGTTTTTGGTATTAATGATATTTTATTTGAATACATTAATAATATTTCTAAATTAGGTAATTCAATAATTTCATCTGGAATAGTTTTAAAATTATTAAAATTAATATATAAAATTTTAAGATTTATTGGTAATTTAGGTAAACTATCTAAATGATTATGATTTATTGATAAACATGATAAATTTGACAAGTTTATAATTTTTTCTGGTAATGATAATAAATTAAAATTATCAAATTCTAAATACTTAATTTTATTAATATGAGGACTATTAAAAATTTCATCAAATATCATTAATATTATTATTATTTTTTCTTTTAAATAATACAAAATATAAAATAATATTTAAAAATTATATATAAATTATATATATGGGAAATAATAATTTACAAAAAAATTCAAATAGACAAGAATGTGGATGTGAAAATATTAGTGATACTTTTTTATATATCTTTTCAATTTTTATTATTATTATAATACTATTAAAAATGTCAATAAAAAATTGCATCAATTAATTATAAAAGAATAGTTTTATAATAATAATGCCTTTTTGTCATAACGATACTAGTAAAAAATATACAGGAAATGAAAAATCACCATTGGGATTAGGTTATACTGCTTCAGTAGAACCAGTTAATAAAATACTAATTGGAAAAGATAATAATTATTATATTGTTAAACAATATAATAATAATTTAAAAAGATGGAAAAAAATAAATGATTTTTCTACACTTTTTAATGATTTACCTAAAGAATATTTTACCGATGCTTATAAACCTATAACTAAAAGTATAATTACCGAAACTGGTTTAGAAGAAAAATTTGGTGGAGAAATTCCATTTTTTATTAAAGGTGAAAAATGGCCATCTAAAAATGAATATAATATGACATTCTTTTGTCAATTTAAAGACCCTCGTAAAAAAGATAATATATTATATCGTGTATTTATAAATATAGATGAACCTTATGGTATATGTGATGATTATTGGATAAATAAAATTGAATTGTCGCCTCAAAATATTAAAAAACAATTAATAATTAAAAAACCAGAATATAGTGAACAAATCAAAAAAAAAATAGAATTAGAATATATGGAATTAGAAAATAATTTTAAACCATTTGAGATTATTGAGTGGAAAAAACATTCTGAAATAAAATCATTTTCAGAAATAAAAAAATATTTTAATATTCCTGAGTATATTATTAATAATACTAATAAAGAATATAATAAATTACAAGAAGAATATGGAGATTCTCCTAATTCTCCTGAATATGGTGTTAAAGTTGGAGGTACTCCGGTATCAACACAAGATCAAGATTCTGTTTTAGAATATGATTTATTACAGTTATCATACGAACACTATATTAATTATCCGTGGGGTGACGCAGGAATTGCTCATATATCAGAAAATTGTCATTTAATATGGGATTGTTGTTAAAATATTATTTTTGACAAAAAACACAAATATTTTGTCTTGTATCAATTTGAATATTCTTAAATAATTTTTTTAATAAACTTTCATATTTTTTATAATCATCCATAGTATGCATATTAATTAATAACCAACCATCCTTATTTAATTTATTATATCCAGATTCAAAATCATAAAAAATTTTTTTATAATAATGAAATACGTCATCTATAATTATATCATATGTTTTTGATGTATTTTTTAAATAAACGGTTGCATCTGATAAATAATAATGTATCTTATCCGGTTTATTTTCTATTAATGAATTGTATAATTTAAACATACATATATTTATGTCAACACCATCTATTTCTTTAATTTTATCATCTAAAGATAATTTTAATGACATACCACCTAAACCAAATCCTAAAACTAAAATAGTTTCTTTATTAATATTTTTTTGTAATATAAAATCAATAAATACTCCTGTATAGTTATAAAAATTTTTATATGTAGATAATTCAAATTTAGAATGAATTTTATCTAGACTTACCATATCATTTTTTTTTTCTACAAAATTATTTTTACAAATTAAAATAGGATTATTTTTATTTCTTTTTAATATTTCTAAATTATTTAAATTTAGTTCTTCAGGATTATTTATAAATTTTATTGTACTAAAAATTAATAAAGATGATGTTAAAAAATATATACCAATTTTACAAATATTATCCATTAAATTAAATTATATATTAATTTAATCCATCTTTATAAATTTTTAATGATTTTATTCTTTGTTCTGAATGTTCTACAATTGGTTTATAATATTTAATACCACTATTTAACCATTTTTCGTGAATTTCTTTTTTAAACCAATTATGCAAATCAATTGCAGGAACTTCTTTTAATTCAGGAATCCATTTTTTTATATATTCGGCATTTTTATCATATTTTTTACTTTGTGTCCAAGTATTAAAATATCTAAAATATGGTTGAGCATCGTTTCCAGAACCAGCAACCCATTGCCATGATAAATTATTAACCATTGTATCATAATCAACTAAATGTGATGCATAAAATTTTTCAGCATATCTCCAATCAATTAATAAAATTTTAACAACAAAACTACCACTTACCATTCTCATACGATTATGAACAAATCCTGATTGTACTAATTGTCTCATTGATGCATCTATAAGTGGAAATCCGGTAGTTGCTGTTTTCCAATGTTCAAATAATTTCATATTATTCTCCCATTTAATATTATCATATTTAATTTTAAGAGATTGATTTTTTTTTCCTATTTGTCCATTTAAAACCTCGGGAAAATTATGAGCTGTATTCATATAAAAATCACGCCAATGTAATTCATTAATTAATCCACTTTCTTTACCTAAAGATTCTAACATTGCATAGTATTCTTCACGAATACTAACTGTAGAAAAATGATTATGGGCTCCTAAAAAAGTAGTTTTATATATTAATGTATCGCGGTTTTTTTGATAATTTTTAAAATCACCAATATTTTTTAAAATTTTTAAACCATTTGAACGTCCACCATGTACATTAATATTCTCATTTATTTCATAAAAATCATCTATTTCATTTTCATTAATATTATATTTTATTTCTTCCAATTCTTTTAATTTGGAAAATTTAAATTTTTTAAATTTATTAACTTCTCTAACTTGTAAATTTTTCATACAATAGTTTTTAAAAGGTGTAAAAACTAAATATGGTGTTCCATCTATTTTATTAGTTTGTCCATTTAATATATCGTATAATGGATAATCTTCTTTCATATAACAAATAATATTTTTTTTATCGCACCAATCTTTAATTTCACCATCTCTTTTTTTAGCATAAGGTGTATAATCAATATTAAATCCAATTGATTCAATAGTATTTTCTTTATTTAAACTTTTTAATACTTTCATTGTGTCGCCTTTAAAAAAATACATTTTTCCTTCTTTTTTTTTTATTTCTTCAGATAATTCATGCAATGATTCAATCATAAATTGAACTGAATTATTTGAAAAATAACTATTTTTTTTTGGATTAATTTGTTCTGGTGTAAAAATAAAAATAGGAATTACATCTCCCATTTCTTTCATTTGATGAATTAAAGTAGTATTATCAACTAACCTTAAATCTCTATGAAATAAAAATATATTCATTATTAATATAATAGAATTATTCTTTTTTAATATATTTTTTAATATAAATAATTAAAAATATACATACTATTATTATTATAGCATATATTACTAAATTTCTAATTTCCATTAAATCCTTAAAAACATAACGATATTTTAATTCTGGGATTTCTTCTATACAATAATGAATAGCATTTTGAACGGCTGATTCTATAGTAGTAACATAATAAGAACTATTACCATTATGAATTCCAACGTAATATAAATTTGATAATTTACCTTTTGATTTAATAAAACGTTGTTCAGTTGTAATAACATAAGCTGTATCTTCATTTATCCATACATCATTAATTTTTTTTATAGTTGGAGAAATAATAATTAAATCAGGATTAGGGAAAAATGATAATTGTTCTTTAACATATTTTATTATTTCTTCTTTTGTACATTGATTAACCGTTTTTCCTTCTTCATTTGGAATATTTAACATTGATATACAAATACTAATAACTGTTTTTGAAGGTTCGTCTGTTTTAAAATCCATAAAATTAGAAAGAATAACAAACCCAATCCCCCAAGGAGTTCTTGGAAATCCATTTAATTTTGGTAATGTTACTTCATTTTTATAATGAAAAGTTAATGTAATATAATCAAAATAACTATTTTTAACTTTCCATTTTTGTAATTTTTTATTATTACCAAAAATATTTTCAGTTTTAGGATTTGAAGATATTAAATTATAAAATGGTTTAGGTGGTATTGTTAATACATATTTATTTGCGATTATTTCTTTTTCAATTCCATTTTCATTAATAATTAATTTAGATACATTATTATTTTCAACATCTATTTTAACAACTTTTGAATTTAATAATATTTTTACATTATTTTTTAATAATTTTTCAGTCCATATTTTAATTAAACCTCTATCATTTGGTATTTTAGGTTGATATAATGAATAAAAAAATTGTTTATTGATATATTGTAAAAATTGGAATAATGTATAATTGTCAATAGTAGCTCCATCAGATAAAAGACATAATCTTTCTATAAAATCATAAGAATTTTCTGAAAAATTATTTTTTTTCATAAAATCTTTCATTGAAACTGTTCTACCATAATCTTTATTTACTATTAATTTTAAAAAAGCTAATAGTAAAGCCATTATTTCACTAAAAGTAAGATTTAAATTAATTTTATTATTAATTTTTATAGTTTTATTATCTATATCTGTAGGTTTAGATTTATAAGGTATAAATAAATCTGTAAAAGCTAAATCCATATCAGCTAAAAGTTCTATGAACATCAAAAAAGAATTTGAATATATTCGTGGGCCATGTTCAGTAAAATAGCCATTTACACGTAATACTTTATGACATCCTCCTAATACCTCATCTTTTTCTATCAATAATACTTTTTTCTTTTGATTTGATAAAATCCAAGCTATTGTCATTCCTGTCGGACCTCCACCTACAATAACATAATCGTAACTCATTAATTTAAAATATAAAATTATTTAATTATTTAATTATTTTTGTCGTTTATGTTTTTTTAATATATTTTTTAATATTAATAATTAAAAATATACATATTATTATTATTATTGCATCAATTACTAAATTTCTAACTTCCATTAAATCCTTAAAAACATAACGATATTTTAATTCTGGGATTTCTTCTATACAATAATGAATAGCATTTTGTACAGCTGATTCTATAGCAGTAAAATTATACGAACTATTACCATTATGAATTCCAACATAATATAAATTTGATAATTTACCTTTTGGTTTAATAAATTGTTGTTTAGTTGTAACAACATAAGCGGTATCATAATTTATCCATTTATCATTAATTCTTTTTACAGTTGGTGAAATAATAACTAAATCGGGATTAGGAAAAAATGATAATTGTTCTTTAACATATTTTATTATTTCTTCTTTTGAAGATTGATTAACGGTTTTTCCTTCTTCATTTGGATTATTTAACATTGATATACAAATACTAACAACTGTTTTTGAAGGTTCGTCTGTTTTAAAATCCATAATATTAGAAATAATAATAAAACCAATCCCCCAAGGAGTTCTTGGAAATCCATTTAATTTTGGTAATGTTACTTCATTTTTATAATGAAAAGTTAATGTAATATAATCAAAATAACTATTTTTAACTTTCCATTTTTGTAATTCTTTATTATTACCAAAAATATTTTCAGTTTTAGGATTTGAAGATATTAAATTATAAAATGGTTTTGGTGGTATTGTTAATACATATTTATTTGCGATTATTTCTTTTTCAATTCCATTTTCATTAATAATTAATCTAGATACATTATTATTTTCAACATCTATTTTAACAACTTTTGAATTTAATAATATTTTTACATTATTTTTTAATAATTTTTCAGTCCATATTTTAATTAAGCCTCTATCATTTGGTATTTTAGGTTGATATAATGAATAAAATAATTGTTGATTGATTAATTGTAAAAATTGGAATAATGTATAATTTTGAATAGAACCTCCATCAGTTAAAAGTAATAATCTTTTTATAAAATCATAAGAACTTTCTGAAAAATTATTTTTTTTCATAAACTCTTTCATTGAAACTGTTCTACCATAATCTTTATTTACTATTAATTTTAAAAAAGCTAATAGTAAAGCAATTATTTCATTAAAAGTAAGATTTAATTTTTTGTTATTAATATGTGGAGTATTATATTTAAAAGATATAAATAAATCAGTAAAAGCTATATCCATATCAGCTAAAAGTTCTATGAACATTAAAAAAGAATTAGAATATACTCGCGGTCCATGTTCAGTAAAATATCCATTTACACGTAATACTTTATGACATCCTCCTAATACCTCATCTTTTTCTATCAATAATACTTTTTTCTTTTGATTTGATAAAATCCAAGCTATTGTCATTCCTGTTGGACCTCCACCTACAATAACGTAATCATAACTCATTAATTTAAAATATAAAATTATTTAAATTATTTAATTATTTTTTATTTTTTTATATCAGAACGTGTTTTCCAATAGCCATCACCGTATGAAGTTAATATTTCTTCACCTTTTTTAATGTCTTTAGTTGCATACATTTTTATTTGATCTTTAGATAATATAGTCCATAATGCATTATACTCATCAGAATGATTATACATTGAACAAAAACCAAATGCAAGTAATGAATATTTATCATCATATTTAAAAATATAATCTTTTAATATTCCATCAAATTTAGTTGTTTCTTCAGAAATAGTAGGACAAACTTCAATTATATCGTTTTTTTTATAGTCTTTTAATGCAAAAACGCCTCTGCTACCAATTTTTTCAGAATTTTTTATTTCAATAGATGGTATGACATATCCAACAGGTGATAAATTAGATTTGAATAATCTAATTATTAAAATTATTAGTATAAATATTATAATAAATATAACATACTTCATTAATATATTGTATATTTTTAATAATATTTATATATTTTTAATAATATTTATATATTTTTAATTAAAAGTTAATAATAAAGGTATATTATATTGACCATTTACTAATAAAGAACCACCTACATTTGGCCCATTTTGAAATAATTGAGTTTTACTTTTAGTAGTAATACCATTTAAATAAAATGGAAATATTATATTAAAATTACTTATATTCATTGATTGTACATTATTATTTACTTCGGTAATATCATATATACCCATATAATAATTTCCAAATTCATTTTTAATATTATTAAATGCATCATATACTTTTATTGACAATGCATCAGTATCGTAAAAATCGTTATCATTACCAATAGCTGCTCTAGCTTTTGGATGGCCAAATATTTTCATTGCAACAATTTCTAATAATCTTTCACCAAAAGGTTTCCAAGATGTTTCAAATCCATTTGTGTTAACTGATAAATTAGAAGTAGTTGTTAAAGAACGATTAAACGAAAGAAACGTAGATATTTGATTTAAATTTAAATCAATATTAAAAACAGGTGGTATATTAACATTTTGCATCATAAACGTGGCAGTATTAAATAATGATTGTTTTTGACCAATTGTATAAACATTAATATTATAATCAAATATTTCAGGATTATATTTTTCTGAAATTAAAAATGTTTTTGATGTATATGTATTACTATTATAATTTACAATACATCTAATATATAATTTTTGATATTCAAGTCTAATAAATAAATAATTTCTATTATTTGGATTAGTTAATAATATAGGATTAGTAAATGAATTATTAATTGAAGAATACCAATTAAATGAAATATCGACATTAGTATAATTATGAATAATATATAATTTTCCACCAACAAAATTATTGTCTTCATCAAAAGAAAATGTTAATGGGTTTAATGATTCTGATGAAATGGATGGATTTGATGGTCCTACTTCATTTATTGCTACTACGAAAAAACTATATGATAATTCAATATTTAAGTTACTAATAATGATTGATGTGGTTGAACCATTTACAGATTCTAATATAGAATATGCATTATTTACTATATTATAACTAGTTATTACTGATCCACCATTTGATATTGGTGGAGTCCAAGATACTGTAATTTGTCCAATATTTGGTCCAGAACTAACAAGTATATTAGTAGGTGCATTTGGTATAATATTTGGTGTTATTGAAGTAGATGCTGTAGATGCTATTGAATTACCAGCGATATTTGTTGCTACTACTGTAAAAGTATAAGCTGTACCGTTAGTTAATCCTGAAACAGTTGCTGTTGTACCACTAACTGTTGATGTTAATCCACCAGGACTACTTGTAACAGTATAACTTGTTATTGCTGAACCACCATTACTTGTAGGTGCAGTCCATGATACATTAGCATTACCATTACCAGCGGTTGCTGTTACACTTGTAGGTGCATTGGGTATTGTTCTTGGTGTTATTGAACTAGATGCTGTAGATGCTGTTGAATTACCAGCTACATTTGTTGCTACTACTGTAAAAGTATAAGATGTGCCGTTAGTTAATCCTGAAACAGTTGCTGTTGTACCACTAACAGTTGATGTTAATCCACCAGGACTACTTGTAACAGTATAACTTGTTATTGCTGAGCCACCATCAATTGTAGGTGCAGTCCAAGATACATTAGCATTACTATTACCAGCGGTTGCTGTTACACTTGTAGGTGCATTGGGTATTGTTCTTGGTGTTATTGAAGTAGATGCTGCAGATGCTGTTGAATTACCAGCGATATTTGTTGCTACTACTATAAAAGTATAAGCTGTACCATTAGTTAATCCTAAAACAGTTGCTGTTGTTGTTGAACCATTTGCGGT
>Ga0214921_10004914_pt1 | contig 19252 bp, 18 predicted proteins | sample LL1505_MetaG_FD_177992 | JGI IMG/M metagenome (GOLD analysis project Ga0214921, IMG submission 177992) | Freshwater microbial communities from Lake Lanier, Atlanta, Georgia, United States - LL-1505 | ecosystem: Environmental > Aquatic > Freshwater > Lake | place: USA: Georgia | collected... | reverse complement strand
AGCTCCGAATGCCTTCTAGCTGGATGTGCAATTCGGATGAAAATGCCTGAGAATGCATATAAATTGAGGGAAATGTCCTGTCTAAAATTACTTTATTTAATCTTCACTATAAAGGCTTGATGTGAGTGCTACGCCCACCAGTAAGCTGACTGGCAACCTAACAGAGCAAGTAAATAAAGAATCCTTCTATGAACTTCATTGTAGCGACGAAGCCGCTACTGTCACTTTGGTGAAAACATTAGCTCGGGCGGTCTCTAAATCGATTGTTTCTCAACGGAGTCAAAACCCTAAAACGGCTCATCTTCATATCAGCCTGCAAGGTGATTTAGGATCGGGCAAGACCACGGCAGTGCGTTATCTCTTAAAAGAACTGGGCTATACCGGCAAGGTGAAGAGTCCTACCTATAGTTTATGTGAGCCCCATATATTGCAAATCAATCAACACCCCGTCCAACTCTATCATTTTGATTTCTATCGCATGCAATCATCCTCTGAATGGATCGAGGCAGGCTTACAAGAACACTTCGCCGGTCATGAGCCCACGATTTGTATCGTGGAGTGGCCCGAGAAAGCAGGCAATACTCTACCGTTAATGGATCTAAGTGTTGGGATTAAAGCAAGCCATCAAACGGATCATTCAAGCGAGTATGCGCGTTTGATTACATTTCAGGCAAATACCTCAATTGGTCAAGCGCTCCTGAATAATCTAGTCTCCAAGCCTATAACCCTAAATTAGTTCTTGAGTCTTTATCAATATCCATGGATCCAAAACGCCGCTTAGTCCTAGAACACGGTCTGAAGTCTATGGGGTCTTTGGGGGTACTCGTTTTATTACTGACCGAGAGTGAATTAGTTGGTGCCAACACTAGCGCGAAGTTAATTGGTGTGCGCATTTGGCCTTCGGAGGATTACACCCGCATTACCTTAGAGTCTGATCAAGTCTTACCCATTAGCCATCAACTCTTAAGTGGGCCCGATCGCTTGGTGGTGGATATTGAGGGTCTGCAGCTCAACCCCACCCTGAAAGATCTAGTGGCCAAGGTCAAACCCAATGATCCCTATGTGTCCCAAATCCGGGTGGGGCAGTTTCAACCGACGGTGGTACGTTTAGTCTTTGATCTCAAAGAGGCTGTAAAGCCCCAACTCTTTACCTTAGATCCCGTCGCGGAGTACCAATACCGCTTGGTCTTTGATCTCTACCCCACCGATCCCCCCGACCCCCTCATGCAGTTAGTCAAGGAGAGTGCCAAGAAAGAGAAATTGTTGCTCGAGGCTCAAGGCAAGAAAGACGATGATCCCATTGCCGCTTTTGCTAAGTCAGGAAGAACGCCTGAGGCTACATCTGAAAAGGGGGTCAAGCCCTCTGTGCCTCAAGGAAGAGCTAGCCAAACAAATGATCTATCGGGAGCCCAACAGCGTATCCCCTTTAAGCGCCTTGTAACCATTGCACTAGATCCCGGTCATGGCGGTGAAGATCCAGGAGCGATTGGTGCCCGAGGCTCTTATGAGAAACATATTGTTCTGTCCATTGCTAAACGCTTAAAGAGCAAGATCGACCAAGAAGCGTCAATGCGCCCGTTTCTAACTCGTGAGGGTGATTATTTTGTGCCACTGCACCGTCGGGTCTCTAAAGCCCGCCAAGTGGAGGCTGATCTCTTTATCTCGATTCATGCCGATGCTTTCATTGAGCCCCGTGCAAGGGGGGCATCGGTCTTTGCCCTCTCGCAACAGGGGGCAACGAGTTCAACGGCGCGCTGGATAGCCAATAAAGAGAATTCCTCAGACCTCATTGGAGGCATCAACATTAAGGTCAAGGACAAGCAGGTGGCTCACCTACTTCTGGACATGTCGACTACTGCCCAAATTAATGATTCGCTAAGAGTAGGCAACTCTGTACTACGCAATATTGGTGATTTTGCCCCCCTGCACAAGAATAAGGTTGAGCAGGCTGGCTTTGCCGTCCTCAAGGCTCCTGATATTCCATCCATCCTGATAGAGACGGCCTTTATTAGCAATCCCCAGGAAGAAAAAAGGCTCAATGACGAGGGTTACCAAGAGAGGATTGCCGAAGCCATCCTAGCGGGTATTAGGGACTATTTTTCCAAGAATCCGCCCGTGGCAAGGCGCGGCTAATGGACTCACTACGGCTCCTAAAGCGGGGTTAGAGGAGGGTTCAACATCTTGCTATAATTTGAGGTTTACTGGACCAAACTTTACCAAAATTTTTTGACAGCAAACAATCCAACAAAACCTTGGATCATTATTTTGTAGTGCCATGAAAATGGGACGGTAGCTCAGTCGGTAGAGCAGCGGACTTTTAATCCGTTGGTCGCGAGTTCGAATCTCGCCCGTCCTACCAATCTGGAGAGCCCTTTGCAATCCAGTGCTGTGTTTTTGCTGTCGTGCATATCGGACTCATGAAGCTGGGATATTAAGCCTTAGCTATTTTGTAAATTTAACTCTTAGTTTGTGATTTGATTCTCTCCAAGGGAGATACAGAACTTAATGGTTCATTAACCCTTGCCAGCAAGTTCTCTAGTTTTTGCCTTGCCTCTACGCTACCTTTACTGACTGCAAACTCATAAAAATAAATTGCCTTGCTTAAATCTTTGAAGACTGCTCTACCAAGTTCATAAAAATGAGCAACTGCGATATTCGCTTCAATATGACCCTGTTTGGCTGCTTTCAAATAATTTTGAAACGCATACTCTGGACTTAATGGAACTCCTTTACCCCTATCCTGACATTCGGCTAAAAAAAATAAGGCTTCAGGATGATTTTTTCGTGCAGCCATTGCAAAGTACTTAAGGGTATTTGTAAAACTGGGGTGAACTCCTTTACCTTCTTTATACATAAAAGCAAGTTCAATTTGAGATGCCAAATCACCAGAGTCTGCATTTTTTTTAATAAGGTTAAATTGTAGTTTATCTAACATGTAGCATTCCCTTAATATCGCAGACACTTTTCATAAAAGAATTTTGCGTTGATGTTCAAATCTCGCCCGTCCTACCAATTTGAAGAATGAATTGCATTCTAATTCTGTAATTTTTCTTATCCTCGATTCAGTTCTAACTTTTTTAGCATTGGTAGTCGATTTCTCTAGACTCAAGATAAATTAGATAAGGTGAACGCACCTCATCAACGATTAGTCTTTAACAAAATAAGCTTATCATGTCATTTCACATCATAAAAAATCCGTAATCGCCATAAAACCTCTATATTTAGAGGCCCATTTGATTTTAAGCGAATTACAATTTGGGAAAATAAACACTATGTAAGATTTTGCCGTTACTAATAATACGATTGTTACCCATCTTTTAGGATCTTAAGTAGATGCCATTTTCACACCAAGTTTTTTACAACCAAACTATTTTTAACCTGACCCCAACTAAGGTTTTAGGAAACCTTAATGGTGGTAGTTTCACCTCAGGAGTCGTTGCTGGCTGGGCTAGCGGTCCTACCTCAATTGCGACTGTAACTTTTACAAGTTCTTCAACAAATACCAATGTTACCAATTTAACTGCAACAGTCTCTTCACCAACAATAGCCCCAACTATCGTAACTACCGATGGAGGGGCAACCCTTACCGAAACTGCGGCAACAACCTTTAAAGCGTTGGCAGCTGGACAGACCCTTACGATGGCAGGCCTTACCTTTACCGCTGGCACCAGTGGCGCAACAGCAGCCCAAGTTGCTACCGCATTTCAAAGTATTGCAGTCAACACTACAGCGGCAGCCGTCAATGCCGCTAAGACCCTTAATGATGCAGCCGGTGGAACCTTCACATCTGGAACCTCTGCGGGTTGGGCAAGCGCTGCTGCTTCGGGTTCTTCAGTTACCTTTACGAGCTCAACAACAAATTCGAACGTTACCAATCTAAGCAGTACTGTTTCTACCGCAACAAATAGTCCAAGTATTACCACCGTAGAGGGTGTTAATGGCGTGAGCAGTGAAACTGCGGCAACAACCTTTAAAGCGTTGGCAGCTGGACAGACCCTTACGATGGCAGGCCTTACCTTTACCGCTGGCACCAGTGGCGCAACAGCAGCCCAAGTTGCTACCGCATTTCAAAGTATTGCAGTCAACACTACAGCGGCAGCCGTCAATGCCGCTAAGACCCTTAATGATGCAGCCGGTGGAACCTTCACATCTGGAACCTCTGCGGATTGGTCAAGCGGAGCTGCTGGAGGTGCTGGGGGTGCTGTGGTGACCTTTACGAGCTCAACAGCCAATAGTAACGTGACTAATTTAACAAGCAGCATTTCACAAGTGGATGCAACTCCTACGATCATTACTACAGATGGGAGTGCGCAAGCATCTACAGAGTCTGCTCTTGTAACCTTTTCAGCAATGAGTGCTGGTCAAACAATATCGATTGGAGGATTAACATATACGGCAGGGACTGCTGGAGCAACTGCCAATCAGGTTGCCAGTGCCTTTAGCAATCTTACTGTGGGTGCAACTCCTAGCCAAGCCAATAATACTCCTTTTACTTTTGCTTCAGCATATGTGGTGACTCCAGGGGTATTTACCACATCCACCTCCTTATCTGGATTTATTGATAAGCCAGGCGATACTACCTCCTATACCTTTCTTGCCACGGGCACATTTACAATTGCCTCCAATGCTGCCACCAACACTACAATAGCCGCAGTCAGAGGCACGATTACCACTCTTAAAATATTTGCCGATGGTGCCCTTGCAGAGCAAATAAACTATGGAACTGGGATATCGACCTCAAGCTTTGGTGTCACTAACAGCTCAGTCACCCCAATTACTACAGCGATTATTAATGCCCAACGAGCAGAAGCTGTTCTGCAGCAAGATTCAATTTTTAGACTCATTAACGATGGTGGGGGTACGTTTACAGGGTCAACAGCGACCACTGGGGGAGCTGATCAAATGCTTGGGGGATCTAGCAATGATACCTTCACTGGGAATACAGGAAATGATTACATCAATGGCAGCAGTGGAATGGATACATCCGTTTACCGCGGCTTACGATCAAATTACACCATTACAACCACGGCCACAACTGATCGAACTGATCCCAGTGGCACAAGTCAATTGACAGGATTTTTAGTGAGTGACGGCACCTCAAATCGTGACGGTGCAGACACCCTTATAAACATAGAACGACTTCATTTTGCCGATAGTAAAGTTGCCTTAGATCTCGGCGTTACTCAATCGGCTGGTAAGGCTGCACTTTTGCTTGGGGCTGTTTTGCCCGGTCAACTTGTCTACGATAGTTCTAAGCAAGCACTGTTAGGAGTAGTTATTAATTTATTTGATTCGAATTACTCTACCAGGGATCTCGCAGGAGCTTTACTAAGACTGCCGATCTGGAATATTCTCACCGGTGTTGAAAATCCAACAAACGATCATATTGCTAACTATCTGCTGACTAATGTGAATAATGGCGTTGCACCATCCATTACATCCCTTACAAACGGTATTAATGCACTAAATACTGAAAGAATTCAAGGTGAATGGCTCGCCTCACTCGCCACTAGTACTGCTAATCAAACCCATATTAATATAGTTGGCGTACAGTTAACGGGACTCAGTTATATCTAATTGTTTTTACAATTGACGCCTACTATCGGTTGAGCTCTATTCAAGTTTTTATATGAGATGAGTAGTAAATCCTTAAGCACGGCTACACCAATCTAAAGGATGATTCCTCCTTAACTTTTTTTAATAACGTTAAGCGATCTTCTAATTTTTGCTCTTCAGAGAAGCCCAATGTGACATAAAACTCACATCCACTTGTTTCGAAGCTGCCGACAATTGAAACATTTAATAAACCCAAACGCTGTAAGTCGCCAATGATTAACTCAAAACTCTTAGGTGTGAATCGCCAACAGTGAGTATCAATATATTCTTGTTTCGTTTGAACATGTTCACATAACTCTTTCACACTAGTAAAATCGTGCATCAATTGATAATTATTAGTAGGCTCTTTAGAGTCCCAAGCAATCTTTTGATTGAGTTGGCATGCAGACGCAAAATGATCAAAGATCATCCCAAGACTTGGGCGAGTGCGTTTTAGATAATAGGCATCTAAAAAATCACCGGTTGTACTGACACTGCCTAATGAGTCAAAACAGTAGCGCATATCGGGGATTACTAATGAAATAAAGCCGTTGCGTTTAATGAGAGTCTCACACTGCTGGAGATGAGAGACAACATCTGGAACGTGCTCAATCACATGGCTGGAGATAATCCAGTCATAACACCCCGTGCGTCCAATCAAATCGCGTAGGTCTTCGCCATTCCAGACAAAGTCAACCTCTTCAATGTTTTCAATGCGAACTCCAAAACGTGCGTGATCGGCGTATTTTTCGCGCAAGCCAGCGGCGCTCAAATGATCCAAGATATGGACATTAAAACCAAGGCGCTTTGGGGCGATCGGATTATGACTAGGCCCAATCTCCAACCCCAAACCGCTACGGTCCAGATAATGCAGTACCTTTTCTTCGCGCGAGGCAAGCGTTGCAGCATCAGTGCGAGCAGTGGCAACAGGTGCGGACGGGCGCTGAACCATTCTTCTTAGCCACGGTAGATGCACTAATCCACGCTTTAGCCAAGCATTGATGCGCACGGCCCACGCATAACGTTTGATTAATTGCATTGGCTCACTTTTGCGATTCGCATTCACCGCTCCCCTCAACCCCACTCCCAAAGTGTACAGCAAGCACCCTCACCTGCTTGTTATTGGTGAAATATTCGTCGCTTATCCCTGGCAAAAAACCGCGATCAAGATACCCATACGAGCTAAAGAATAGATCCGTAGTCATGGCGAAGCCCCACAGACTGGCAAGAAGCCAACCCCGAAATCGATTGACCTTGGGGTTAGCATTACCTCAATTGTTAAAGAGCAACATTTTTTGGTACCAATAGGCACAAAACTACATCTATCAAAATTACTAAGTCATTGATTAAAAATCAGAATTTACTATTTCGTTTCACTGCGATTGCTCGTTAGCTCTAAAGCAATTTTGAAAGGTAAATTGCATTAAATACTTACAAGGAATTACGAAAACTTAATCGTATCTCCGCTGGTAGCTACCGGTAACACCTCTTTGAGTGCTTTGGCGTATGCATTGCGGGCCGTCTGACAAATTGCCATTTGGGCCTGTAAGCGCGCTAATTCAGAATCCACGAATTGCAAACTGCTCAGTTGAGCTTTGGCTTCTGCCGATAGTGCGTCGGTATCGTACTCTTGGTTATCAATGGTGACTTTCATATTGACCTCGTTAGTGGTGTGGTAAATGGAAAATTGTAAGTGATCTTGGTATTAATGGCTATTGTTTTGACTCGTAAATACATGGTCAAATACAGAGCGGTAGCAATCTTCCAATTGTAAGGTAAACGCCTTGGAATCCATTAACGTTGATCCCTGCATCTTGATTCGCAATTGGGTGCGAAGATTCGATAGGTGATTGAGATCACCAGCGAGCTCTTTTCCAATTTGCACGTAGTGATCCTCATCGCTTGCAAGCGTCTGGGTTATCCCAATCGCTTGTAAAAGACTGGCTGATTGTCGACTCACCACGCGACTCTGAGGAAGAGTGATAAGAGGCAAGCCCATCCATAAAGCCTCGCAACTAGTCAGTCCACCGGAGAACGGAAAGGGATCCAAAGCAATATCAGCGCGGCTATAAGCCGCAAATAGGTCCGCATGAAAACTTGCTGGCTCTAAAGAAATGCGCTGAGGCTCAATGCCCTGCTTTACAAAAAATTGCTTCACTGATGCCGCATATTCGTCATCCACAAATGTGCGCCATTTTAGAAGCAGTCGAGCACTTGGAATCGCTTGTAAGATTCGTGACCAAAGTTGTAAAACGCTCTCATTGAGTTTGGCCGTGTTGTTAAATGAGGCAAAGGTGACGTAGCCATTCGTTTTGGCAGGTAACTCACCCACCGGGGTCTCCTGCGCCCAAGGAACCGGTTGATAACATAACCGGGAGGGCTCCAAGGTCTCAATCCACTCGCTAAAGAAGTCTTGCGTGTTTGGTGTGCAGTGCGCTTTATCCAAAAGGACTGTATCCATATAGGGTAGACCCGTCGTCGCAAAATAACCCAACCAGGTAATCATGACGGGGGCGGGTCGATATGCCAAGGCTTGCAAGCGGGAGCCGGCCGTATGCCCTGATAAATCGACCACAATATCAATCGCGTCCGAGCGTATTTGCGCAGCAAGCGCTTGATCCGTGAGTTGACCGATCATCCGAAATTGCGATCGGGCTCGCACTTGATCAGTCACCCAATCAATTTGGGTGGAATGGCTATAGACGAAGATCTCAAATTGATCATGGCTGTGCTGCTTTACCACCTCTTTAAAAAATAAACCCACCGTATGCTGACACACATCGGCCGAAACATAACCAATCCGTAATTTGCGATAGGCTCGTGGCGTAAGGGATGGCCGTACACGCCATCCTCCTGACTGCTCGACTGCCCACTGACCCCATTGCTTGGCATACTCAAACCGCAATGCATCGCTTATGCCAGGATCATACTCTTGCGCCAGTAAAAAATTTCGACGCACCACCGGATGATTGGGGTTGCGCTCTAGGAGCTGAGCCATAAGCTCCGAGGCCCTACCGCTTTGCGCCATATTGTGATACACATTACTAAGATGCAATAAGGCATCAAAATGATCGGGGTTGCTCGCAAGTACTTGCTCAAAGCAGGAGCGAGCTAGGGTCAAATACCCAAATTTCAACACCAAAGCGCCAAGTTCATTTTGAAAGGCATCGTCATTCAAAAATTGACTGCGCGCCTCTGCAAAAACTACCTGCAGGGGATCATGCGCCCCATGTTGCGCTAGGGCAAGCAGTTGACTCAGATAACCGGGCTTTGAGGAATGCATGTAAGCCCAAAATCAATGCTTAATTCAGCGTTGCTTTATGCTGAGCCAAGAGGTCTTTAAGAGCATTCGCATAGGCGTTACGCGCCGTTTGCATTGCGGCCACTTTGGCTTGCAAGCGCACGAGTTCGCCATCCACAAATTGCATGCTCGTTAGTTGTGCGCGAACCTCATCGGATAATTGCTCAAGCTCATAGTCCATCTCATCAATTCGAATGGTGGTCATCAGGGGTCTTTCGAAGTAAAAAGGAAATTATAAAGTTAATCCCCTGATTTTTCGGAAATATTGCCGCCCTTCCCCGTTACACTAACTGTGAATCCATGACTACCTCCGCTCACTTACCTCCCAAGCCCTTTGCCTATTTTGGGCAGCTCACGGGCCTGCGTTTTTTGGCTGCACTCGGAGTGGTGTTTTGCCATTTTGAAACGGTGATTGCCCCCATCGGGGATTATCATTTTTGGTATGTCTTGGGCGGCAATGGCGTTGCCCTCTTTTTTGTTCTTAGTGGCTTTGTCATTGCCGGCAGCCTAGCAAATCAGCACCAATCCTATACGCAGTATGCACTGCATCGCTTTGCCCGAATTGTTCCCGTCTATTGGCTCAGTCTATTAGTAACTCTCTTCCTCTTTATGCTTGGGGGTTGGCATTACTCCGCAGCGGGGATGAACCCAACGAAGGCACAGTTAATCAGCTCCTTTTTCATTAATGTGTTTGCCATCCAGGCGTGGTTTCCGAGTACCCTCATCCAACAATTTTGGAATGCGCCTGCCTGGAGCATCTCCAGCGAATTATTTTTCTATCTCTGCGCGCCATTTATCTTAATTCGACTAGCGGCTACTAAATTTCTTTTTGTGTACCTCTGGGTTTTAACGGCACTCCTCATAAGCGGCTATTACCTTATCGCCCCAAACTTTCTTGGAAACGCTTCCCCATGGTTAGACTCCTATCCGATTCGCCTACCGCTATTTGGACTGATGCCTTTTCTATTTGGGATGGCACTCTATCAGCACTATGCCAGCAAACCCACCGCCCAAAAAAACCGTACACTGGCAATTTGCTTAACCGGTGCCTTAATCGTTGCAGTCAATTGGTGGATCGCCAAGGAGCAAGGGACTGAAGGCTGGAATTGCAGCGCCATTTTTCTTTTTTACCTACTCGCAGTCCCAGGCTATGCTCTGCTCATTTATTTTTTAATCCATGACCAAGGGATTATTTCTAAAATCCTCAGCCTGCGAAGTATCATTCTCCTTGGCAATGCCAGCTACAGTTTGTATTTATTTCATTGGATCGCACTGCTTGCGATACTGCGCCACGTTGAGTTACCGCTGGGCATTGGGTATACCAGCCTTTATGTGCTCGCGTTAATCATTTTCTCCGTCGGCGTTTATTGCTTTTTTGAAAAACCCATAAAAGACTGGATCACCAGTTACTTAATAAAACGGTAAGCCCGTTTGAGAAATCCCTATTAAATCAATATGCATTTGGGCCTGTTCACTCATGACTAGACTAGTCAGGTAAGCCCCTTGGGTTTGGGTAGACTCAGACTGCATTTGGCGGATAGCAGACCCGACGGTAATGGCAGTTGCGCTCGGATCAATGTTTTGAACTAAGTAGGTTGCAATATCGGCGGCCGTTGGATTGGCTTTTTGAGTCAGCACGTCCCAAATCGGTAAACGCAAAACAGCTCCAGCGAGCTCCTCTAGGGTAAAACCTTGATCAAAAAGCTCGATCACATTACCGAGAAGCTCCCGCTTTGAAATATCCAAGGCCAATTGCCCCGGTAACACCGCACCCAATAGCAAAATTGCCTGCCCCGCAGATTGCTGAACACCAGTATCAAACGCGAGCTGCCGATCAGAAAAGACGAGGCGCTCCACACTGGTGAGCACATCACCAATCTGCGTTTGACCCGTTGGAACCACCACCGTTTGGGAACTTCCCGTTCCGAATACACGATACGCATTGAATGCTCCCTGATATTGCACGGTATCAATACCAGACAATCCATCAATCACATTGCTGCCTGGCAAGTTATGAAATCGATCGCTCAAAACCGTTCCCACCACCACTCTGCTGCCTCCAACCAATTGATCGTTCTGATTGATGGCGGCGATAATGTCATCGTATAAGAAGTCAATATCTGCCCAATAGTTGACCGCGGAATTTCCAGAACTTTTAATTCCCAAAACACTTGGAAAAGGAGTTGTATCAATATAGAGGGGCCCGCCGGAGCTTCCCGGACCCAATAAAGCACTTCGCTCTTGAGAGTAAGCCGAGATTAGAGCCCCATTCGAGGAAAAGGCATAGGAATCACCCATCATCATTCCAGTTCCGTTGCTGGGATAACCAATCTCTTTAGCAGGCTGATTAAAGTTTTTCCCGACAGCTAAACCAAACCAGCCAATCTCTAGGCCAACTGGACGGCTTAAGCCAATGAGTGCAATGTCCCAGGGAATTTCGTCAAAGCTAGTACTGTTGTTATTGGAGTCTGCAAAAACCCGCTGTGGCCAAGCGGTGATGGAGCCGTGGCTCAGAACTCCGAACGGAGCACTCTCTATCACCCCATCCAAGCCACTGTAATCAGCCCCGGGAATGATTTGAATAGAACTAGCATACCCACCGCGACTTGGGTCATAAATGACGTGAGTGGCTGTTAAAACATCATTCTTGCCTACCAATACACCAGAGCCTATCGATACCCGTCCATTAGCAAAAAAAGCTTTGACTAAAACAACCGAGGAATAGGGAGCTTTAGATGTGGAACTTACTTCAATAATCATGAATGAGGCAGTATCTAAATTAATTGAAGGTATATTTTAGGTAGAAAACAAACCCGATACAGGTCAAATCTTTATTAGTATGTGATTTAAATTACAGAATGCTCGAAATAGCAAATTTGGGCATAGCCCGGTTTGCAACTAAAAAAGTTTTCTTTTTAAGGGGCCAATTAAATTTTATTTAAATCAGTTACTTAGAGATAAAAAAGCTTTCAGGGTGGTCCCGGGTATGTGCTTAAAGCAAAGCGTTTAATGTACTTTAAAACGAGTTATAAATTCGTCTGGATAAAAAAAGGTATCTCATGTGAATTTAGTTATCTAAAAAATCCAGGCCATCATATGCACATAACCGCACTAATTTTTTAATCGACTTTTATCAGGATAGAATCAGCAATATGGTTAATTCTGATTCATTTAAATAACTATGGCGACACTCCATTCAAACCCAATAAAAAGCTCTGTCCTTGTTACGGGTGGACTTGGGTATCTTGGATCGCATACGGTTGTTCAATTGATGAATAAAGGCTACTCGGTCATCGTTATTGACAATCTGATTAATTCAGATCAAAACGTTCTAGACCGCATTCAGAAAATTACTGGAACAATACCTATTTTTTGCAAAGGTGATATTCGTAATTCTCATTTTTTAGATCAAGTTTTTAACCAGTACACAATATCAAGTGTTATACATTTTGCTGGACTAAAAGATGTATCCGAGTCACTAACAAACCCAACCGACTATTTCTCAAATAATGTTTCTGGAAGTATTACTCTTTTCGGATCAATGAGAAAGAATAATGTAAATACGATTATTTTTTCATCAAGTGCCAATGTTTATGGCGATCCGATTTCAACACCAATAGCAGAGGATCATCCAATCAACCCAACCAACCCCTATGGCAAGAGCAAATGGATGATTGAGGAAATACTTAAGGACATAAAGACTGCTGAGCCTAACTGGAAAATTGCTATCCTTCGTTACTTCAACCCGGTAGGGGCGCATAAATCTGGTCTCATTGGAGAATGCTTTGGTCCGAATAAGACAAATATTATGCCCGTGCTATGTGATGCTGCATATACAAAAAATTTTGCCATTCCAGTTTATGGAAATGATTACTCCACTAACGATGGAACCCCGATACGCGACTTTATACATGTGGAAGATTTGGCCTCTGGCCACATATCCTGTCTTGAATATCTCCTAAATTCCAAGGGAATTGAGGAATCTCTTACCCTCAACTTAGGCACCGGTAGGCCAACAACTATTTTGCAGTTGTTACATGCTTTTTATGAAGCTACGGGCATTGTTGTGCCGTATGAATTTAAATCACGACGCGAAGGCGATATTTCAGTATCATTTACAAATCCAGATAAAGCCTATCAAGCTCTCTCATGGAGGGCAAACAAAAATATATATGAAATGTGTGAAGATGCGTGGCGATGGAAATTATATGAATCTCAATCTACAAAAAAACTTATCTCCTAATAACAAAAATAATAAAGATATTTTTTTTATCGTGCCTGCTTTTAATGAGGCCAGTACGATTGAGGCTGTCATAAATAGTATTATTGAATATGGATTTACGCCTGTAGTTATTGACGACTGTTCTTCTGATCAAACTGCTAATTTAGCTTTTAATTGTGGGGCAACTGTTATACGGCACCCTATAAACCTTGGGCAAGGTGCAGCATTACAAACCGGAATTGAATATTGTTTAACCAAAAAGTTTAAAGTTTTAGTTACTTTTGACTCGGATGGTCAACATCAAATGAAAGATGCCATTTGTTTAATCAACAGTATCCTAAATGATGAAGCTGATATTGTGTGTGGGAGTCGGTTTTTAGGCACCAATGCGGTTGGAATACCACCAATTCGATCTTTTTTCCTCAAAATTGCAGCCCTATATACACGCCTAACTACGGGTCTTCCTGTCACGGATGCACATAATGGACTTCGAGCTCTATCAAAACGAGCAGCGCAAACAATCCGTCTTACTCATAACAGAATGGCACATGCCTCAGAACTAATGACTCAAATAAAGACTTTGCGCTTCAAGGAATTGCCCGTTGAAATTGTGTACACAGAGCACTCACTGGCAAAGGGGCAAAAATTATCGAATTCAATCAATATCTTAATTGAATTATTTATTGGTAAATTTACAAAATGACAATATTACTTATTTTTATTCTGTCAGTTGTTGCTCTAATTGGTTTACGCATCGCTTTAAGTCGTAGCCGCATTTTAGGGGCTCTCACTTTTATTGTTTCATTTTTTGGTGTTTACTTAGTCATTTTTCCGCAATATTCTACACGTATTGCGAATATCCTTGGCGTAGGAAGAGGCGCTGATCTACTCCTTTATTTTCTATTTGTAATATCAATTCTTGGATTATTTTTCGTTTACATCAAGATTGATCAAAATAATCAATTAATTACTAAACTTTCAAGGTCTATTGCTCTTTTAAATCCCTCAGAAAAAGGTAAGAGCCAATAGACTCTTACAATCTGTACAAATTAACTCTCTAGGTACTTAGTTTAATTTTTAGTCAAGGATTGCTGTCATACGGTTTTAGTTTGGGTGCTTTTTTTATTTCCTAAACCTGTGAATGTATGATGGTCTATACCCATCCATAGGATGCCTAATAGAGGATCTCAACAGTACACGAAGATAGTCATTAAAAGTGTCATTTTAAAAAAACTTTTCAGATTTTTTACCTCCTCCAGCCTAAGAACAATTTGATGGCGTACAACACAGCAAATGAACCCAACAAATCTCCAATGAACCCAATGACAAAAATATCCACAAAAACAGTTTCTGATTTTTGAATTTCAAGATAAAAAAATCGCACAAAACTAGACATGAGGGCACTAATCAATACCAAGGAAATCACTAAACTTGTTGTAATCTTTTCAAAAGCATTGTCAATTTCGTAGTGCCACTTCCAAATCCATAATGAAAGGTATACTATCAGCCCCGATAGAAGACCTAATACAACACTCTCTAAAAAGGTTTGTTCTTCTAAAAATAGATAGCAAAGGATCCACCCGAACAAAATACCAAAAATGCCAAGCCACCCAAAAATACTAACCGCTAACAAACAAATACCAGCTGGCAAATAAATGAGCATGGTGAGATGGTTGTGTGCAAAAAAATCAAGTACATGAAGACTAAGATAGCGAAGTAAAAAAAATGATACGCCAACTCCTAAGATTCCATAGAGATAGAGATAAGCTAGATTCACTTGCAGCCCCCCCCCGAGGTATTTTTAAGTCTGCTGTATTGAATTTGGAACATACATGAATAATTTACGTCTTCGTTAGTGCTTTTTCCATTAATCCAGAGCAAATTCTTAAATAATCCTTACCAAAATCCGATATCACTAGAACGCGCTCGCGCCGATCGTCGCCCATATGCACCTCAATTAATTGATACCGAATCAATTCCTGAACGCGTTTATTTGCAGTTGGTGGCGAGCCAAGCGTTGCACATAGGGTGAAATCACTTACAGTGAGTGACTTTCCTTTAACGGCTGTTATACAGAGTTGCCCCAAAATATAGTCGTACTCCATGCGATGGCGATTGTATAAATTCATGGGGACAGGTAGCTGCTCAATTACTTTTAGTAACTGTGTAAGACGAGCAAATGGTAGTGAGCGTTCCATAATGACCTTAGCTAGGTGATGGGATCAATTGACAATAAAAATGAGACGCCACCGAAGCGCTCTGTCGTAAACGATCGGGTGATAAATGGGAGTATCGCTCGGTTGTTTTGATACTTTGATGACCTAATAATTTCTGTACGTCATAAATCGGAATGCCATGATTTACAAGTGCGCTTGCAAACGAATGGCGTAAATCATGAATTCGCAATCCACTCAGTCCCGCTTTAACCCTAGCGGTATTCCACGCATTAAAGATGGATACGAAGGGTTTATTGGTTTTCGGGTTTGGAAACACCCACTCCACCTCGATTGGACTTCGTTTCTCCAGTAAGGTAGGTAATTTATGATGTAAATCAAGAAGTAACTGGCAGGCCTGATCACTTAATGGAACCAAGAGAGGTCTTCCCGATTTAGTCATGGGGATACGCCATACTTTTGCCTGAAAATCAAAATCATGCCAACGTGCATCTAGTAATTCACGCTTACGAGCCCCGGTAAGCAAGGCCAAAGGAACAAAATATCTCAATAATGGATTGGGACTTTCTTCTAATGCCTTTAAAAGACTTTCAATCTCCCATGCCTGCAAGCAACGTTCGGTTTTATTGTGATTTTTAAGTAGGGCAACGCCTTTGACAGGATTATCTTTGACCCCAGGCACCTCCCACTTCATGGCTAAATTAAAACAGAATCCAAGCAATACTAAAAAGCGATTGCAATACCCAGGTTTGTATCCAGCTAGAACCTTGGATTGCAAAAACTCAACTACCTCATACCGAGTAATCTGGTTTAATCGTTTCCTACCAAAGGACGGCAAAAGGTGATTGTCAAGCAATGTCTCATCGGCGCTAACGCAGCGCTTATACGAACGAATATGAGGAAGATAATGGTTAGTAATAAATTCAGCAAAAGTGGGGCAGTTTCCCTGTCTTGTAGCTTTTAGGACTAAAGCAGGGTCTTTGCCTAACCGAAGCTGTTCTTTAATAGTTAAGGCCAAATGACGGGCCTCATCCAAACTAAGCACATTCGCATCACCTAAAGTAATGCATTGCTGAATTTTTTCATAGCTATAGCGCATTCTCCAAGAAGCACCACCCGGACTTCTTAATTCAATACTCAATCCAGGACATGCTTTATTGCTGACCGTAATACGCGATTTTCCCTGAGGAACTTTTAAATTAGCCAATACGATATTGTCTAAATAAATTTTCATTAAAAATTAGTAAAAATTATTTTTGGGTCTTAAAAAGCAAAAAACCCGAATAATCGGGTCTATTAAAAAATTACTTCTAAATTCTTTAACAAACTATTTATGTAAATAATTTAATAAAGAAAAACACTTATGTCTAGTAAACAAAAATTTATATTATTAGTAAATATATAGCAAACGAAATTTGTATGGTTGATTATAACCTATATATTTATTGAGTTTTTTAATGTATCTCTAAGTACACTCACTACTGGTGTCGATACGATTAATGGCGGAGCCGGTAACGACACAATTACAGGATTTATTGGCACAGGCGCCACTCTTTCGTTGGCTGACATCATCAATGGCGGCGGCGGTGTAAATACATTACGTGTTTTCTCTGATACCACTACTACCCTTCCAACTACCATCACCAACATCCAAAACCTGTTAATCAATGACACAGCTCACGAGTCACGTAACATTGCAACGGGTGACTTGGAAGGCGTTTCTAGCTTGACATTGCAAAGTGGCGTTACGATTGATAATGCTACCGTTACAGTCACATTGGGATCTGGCGACTCTGTAACTTTTGATGGCGTTCAAGACGTGGCAGCTGGTGACGGTGCTGCAACCGTTGCTGACGGTGGTATTTCCATCGCCCAGGCTGCTACCTTAACTTCTACAACTTTGACTGTTAACAACGTCGGAGCAGCTACTGCAAACACCGCAACAACAATTGGCTTGGCTGGAACAGGCGTAACCACTGCAAACTTGACAGTTACTGGTACAAACCACGTTAACTTCTTGAATGCTGGAGGCGCTCTATCCACATTGAATATCAATGGTTCAGGTGCATTGACACTTTACACAGATTTGGACACAACAGTTACCACAATTAACGCCTCAACAGCGACCGGCGCACTCACTTTGATGCTGGCTGGCACCGTTGTTCGAACCGTGACAGGTGGTACTGGAAACGATAACTTCAATCTTGGAGCGGGTTATATTGGCGGCGCAGCATCTACATCTAGCCGAGACATCATTAACGGTGGCGAAGGTACCGATATTGTTACTGTAACGAAAGCGATTGCTCAAGCAATTGCCGTAGCACAGGCTAACATCACAAGTATTGAGACCCTAGCTGTTAGCGATGGTGTTGATGGCAGCTTGAATTTAACATATTGGACTGGCGTAACAAGACTCAATCTTGAAGCGGCTAGAACAGCGGCAGCAGCGACCATTACTGTTAATTCAGGCACTACTGTTCAAATGAAAGTTGATGCTGGTGATCAAGACACAATCTTTGTCGTAGGTGGAACTGGCACTACTGACACAATGACTTTAATATTAGACAGCGGTGTCGATTTTACAGGTACAACCGGTAATGGCGAAACCTTTACTGGCATTGAAACACTGAATATTCAGACTCAATCTACATCCATTGGTACTGTCAATATTTTTGCAGACACTACTATAATGACTGCCACAGCATCAACAGAAACAATGAACATTTCTGGTAGAACAGCGATTACCTTTACTGGTACTGTTACTGCTGACGCAATTAATGGTTCTGGATTAGTTGGTGCAGGCGCTATTTTGACATTAACAGGTGGTACGTCAAGCGCAGCAGTTATTACTGGCGGTGAAGCAGCCGACGTTCTAGCTGGCAGTACTTCAGCCGATATTATTTCTGGTGGTGGCGGTGCTGACTTAATCACAAGTACAGGCGGTACTGATACGGTTACTGGTGGTGCTGGCGCTGACATTTTCTATTTCGCTGCTGCTGCACACGTTGGTAATGTTATTACGGATATGACAGCTGGCACGGGTGGTGATGTGATTCGTATTGACGACAGCGGTTTTGGTGACTTAACCGGTGCTGATACATTAGCATTTAAAGCAATCTCTGCTGGTATCACAGCAGCTGCCACAACAGATAACGTTTTGGTTGTTCAAACAGCAGTAGCAGGAACAAGTGCTGCTGCGGTTGAAGATGCAGTGAATTTAGCTGGTGGCGGAACTGCTAACTTCTCTGGTACTGACGTGATGTACGTCATCTATAACTCGTCTACTGGAAAAATGGAAATGTGGAACGACCTTGACGGCGATACAGACGACAACGGCGTTGGCGTTACATTGACAGCAACGTTTGATAACGTTACTACTTTAGTCGGTGTTCAGGCTCTGGTTGCAGCTAACTTTAACGTTGTTGCCTAATAGTCAATAAACCAATTCACCCCCTCAAAAGGGTGACTGGTTAAAAGGTTAAAAACCCACAGTTCACCGTGGGTTGCAGTACCAGTAATACAGTTAAACCCCGTCCACAAGGCGGGGTTTTTCTTTGGGGATCTGAGAGGGTCCCTTTTTGTATTTGAGGACAGCCAATTTCCAAGTACCGGGGGTAGGTGCGCATGAGTCTCTGAGAAAGACCAAGTTCAGCAATTTTTTGTAATATTTTGGCAAGTAACAGCCTATAGAGTTCTGATCGCTGTAGAAATGCCGTAGTTTTTTTGTGTAATTTTGGGCTAAATCGAGCTTTAACATCAAAATAATCCCCGTAGTGTCAAAAAACTCACTCACATCAAAATTTAGGCTATAAATTGCGTTTAATTGATAAGTCGGGGTTAATATAATTATTCCGCAACTTATTTGACCTAATGAGATGCTTTGGGCAAAACTACTTCGGCACTTAAATGAATCGGTTAATGACAGCCTCATTATTCAAAATCAACTATTAAAAGCTCAAA
>Ga0214921_10004913_pt1 | contig 19253 bp, 37 predicted proteins | sample LL1505_MetaG_FD_177992 | JGI IMG/M metagenome (GOLD analysis project Ga0214921, IMG submission 177992) | Freshwater microbial communities from Lake Lanier, Atlanta, Georgia, United States - LL-1505 | ecosystem: Environmental > Aquatic > Freshwater > Lake | place: USA: Georgia | collected... | reverse complement strand
GGTAAAAGTTTTGAGCGGGATTGGGCTAAGCTTAACAGCCGGGATACCCTTATCGGCGGCACCATTAACTACCGAACGCTCAAGGTAGGTACGGTGGAAGTCTACTCTACAGTAGGGTATTCGATTCCGCTCAACACCAGCTTCGGTAGCCTTCGAGGTAACCTTGGCTACGGAATCACGTTCAAAGTAGGTTTTTAACATGGCAGACACTCCCACATCAACAAAAGCCTCCATTCTTTTGCACACTTTGCGACGTAGAGTTACCGAGTTAACGGTAAAAGACATTGCCGACGTACCTAGACCGCTACATACTCTGATTCTCTCGGAGGCCGGGTATACTCCCGAAGAGATTAGAAAGTACCAGAACTACTCTATTACCGCGTTAGTATGGCTCGCGTACGGTGTGAAATGGACTGAAGTAGTTTGGGAGGAGGAGTCGTTCAACTCTTGTAATGACTTTCTTATAGAGCTTGAAGCGAACCCAGCCTACGCTAAGGAACTGGGGTATCTGTACCCTGTGCCGGAATACGTAAATTTCGTACAAAAGGAAAAACTAGCCTCTTACGTAAACCTTACACACCTGTTAGATAATCTTGAATTTGCCGAGATGGATGCGGCTGCCGGAGCGGTAGGTAAAGCGGAAGCTTCTTGGCAAGCCACCGAGGAGGTATTGGAGCGGTACGTAGAGGCTTACCTTGACTTTATCGACGAGACGACGGAAAACCTATTCGTCTAACGCCTAAAAATTGCAGTACACACTCAAATGTAGTAAACTACGTTTGTTGTGTACTTCATTCGGCTAGTCGATAAGACCACCCAGGTTAGTATAGTAAAAATATACAAGAGCACAGGTGCTGTTGTAGCTATGCTAACCGGATACGAATTTGACAGACTAGTGTGCGGAACCAAACTCAACATTCAGTTTTTAGACGAGTTTCGTCTATCCTCCGATCAATTTGTGTTCCAGCAATCACTAATGGAACAATATGATAGAATCTAATCACATCGGAACACCTAGAACCGTAGAAGACCTAGAGACGTATTACGCTAGCAGGATGTTAGTGACGTTAGGTATCGGATCACTTCCGGCTCACATACATCAGATGAATGTCGGCCTACTTGCCAAACTTTTAACTGAGTTTCGGCTTGCGGTGATTTCCGAACACCGGGAATCTAGGAAGGGGTAAGCATAGTTTGCTGTCGTTTTTATGCTTCGCGCTAGTAACCTTGAGCGTAGAGCCTACTTGTAAGGTGTGCCACTACGCCTATACACCGCGCCAAGCTACGATCACGCGAGAACAGTTATTCAAAGCGTACTACTACGTTACGTCACGAAGCCGCCGAAGGTTTCACGGCTCACGCTCGGCGGTGCTAGGTATCGTACGCAAAGAATCCAGCATGAACCGGTTCGCCCGTTCGCGAGTATCGAGTGCTAATGGTTTGTCCGGCTTCCTACGTGCTACCCGTAAGCAGTATAAGGTACCGCATAATGGGTGTGTGGCATGCGAAGTTTCGGCTATCATACGTTATAGTATAGACCGCTACGGGTCCGTTTCGGGTGCCTACTACCATCACCAAAAAAAGGGATGGTATTAAGGCAAAACCCCTTGACAAACGCCTTGCTACCCCGGTAGATTAAAGAAGATGACACGACGAGATTTAACTAACTTTCCCTCCTCTAACGTGGCGGGCATTTACTACTACCCCCACGAGAAGGTTATGGTAGTCCACTTCGGCAAAACCAACGCTTTCTATGCCTACTACGGAGTACCAGAAGAGCTTTACCAGGAGATGTGGGAAGCTACCGAAGATGCTGGCGGTAGCGTGGGGAAGATTGTGGCGGCTAAGTTGGTCAAAAATGCGCCATATGCGTTCGATAAGCTAGACTTTAGCGCGGAGCAACTTGCAGACCCGGATATTTTCAAGGACACCGATTCCGTTGAAGAGCTTGACATTGTGGCTATGACCGCTAGACTTAGGCGCAACTGTACGTGTGTTTGGAAGTACCAAAGAAGTTGAACTTGTTCAGGGGTTGACGGGCGAGGCCAAAGGCAACCGTGAAACTAGGTTTCGAGTTACTATTGAGGAGATTGAGGAATCGCAATGATTGAGCTATTTCCGTGGGTAGCACTACTTGTTACGGGCTGGTTAGTTGATAAAGCAATTGACGCCTACATTCAGGTTAATAAACCCTCAGACAACGTAGACGTTATTGAACACAACGGTATCGACTACGGCGGCGGGGACTAGCCTAACGAAGTAAGGCCGCTGAACCAGAAGCGCGGGGAGGCGGTCTTACTTCGTAAATGTTCACTCAAACCTTGACTTTTCCCACAACTACCCGGTACGATTATAAATGATGAAACCTTCAAACAGCCTAGTCTTAGACCGACCCACGATTGCCCCCCATCGTTTCGAGGAGGGACCCCTAGACATTGTAGACGCTATATACAAGTACGACTTCCAGAAGCCTATGGCTTTGGTCCTTGTAAATAAGGACCTCGGCCTGTTCGCGGCAAATAGCGAATCGCTACCGCCGGACGGTACCGTGTTCCTCGGCCTAGCATGTTTTCTAACCTACCAAGACGCCGAAGCCTACACGCTCACTTCGAAAACAGGTATTCCCGGAACTATCGTATTCAAAACGCGAGAGGAGGCCCTAGAACTGGCAAAAACTAAACCATCCTTAGACGGTATTCTTGTGTACGGCGAGGACCCTTCTATCCTTTTGGACTACCAATACGTAAAATGATACGCATTGATAAAGCCAAGTACCTGGAGCTAATGACTCGCTACGACAATGACATCTCGGCAGTAGCCGCGCACATTGCCGATGCCGTCGGCCTCCAGGGCCTCTTCACGTACGAAACTACGGGGTTTTCTATCCAGGAGCTAAGAACACTCCAGGAAGCAGTTAGAGCCGCGCAAATGGCACTAAGAGCGGCCTAGGAATGTTTTACGGGGGCTTGACAAAGACGTTAAGCACCGGGTAGTATTCTTAAATGGGAACTAACCACACGTATTTCATTGGCACTCCACTATTCGGCTCTGAGAAAGCCGCCGCTGACCGTAACCAATTCTTTGAAAATGTCCAAGAAATGGACGCAGTTATGATTGAGCGGTGGAACCGCGTAGTCAGACCGTGCGACCATGTAATTGTAGTAGGTACGCTAAACGTAGGTAACAAAGAATTTGCACGAAAACTTCTTGATGAACTTAATGGGTCAATTAGGGTTTGTCAAGCACATCCTGGAGGAGTTAAACCAAGTGACCACAATTCGATTATTGGCGTACACGACACCTACCGATTCTACAATCGAGATGAAGATGCTGCTTTTCCGGGGGTATGGGTAAACTACTGGCCGCAAGTTAATTGGCCCTCAAGGGTTTCAGGTTGGCTACACGTACACGGCGGGTTCGCCGGAGAAGTGCCAGACCACTTCAACCCCTCCCAGAACCGGTTCAATGTTAGCGCACAATTGCTAGACTTTCGCCCTATTGGATACGGAGAGTTGGCAGAATACTACAAACCGTTTGAAGGTGCAAAATCTTAAGCGTAACCGCAATGTGGAACGATTTGTACACCATGCTTAGATGCGTGTACTACAAACTGCAAGAGTATCATGGAAACAAACAATGACAATTGACAGACTAAACAACATTTTCGAAACCCAAGGGGTATTCGTACGCGCCGTGCAAGGAGACGCGCACGTAACGGTGTACGAGAGCGACTTTTTCTACACCGAGAAAGGAAAGGTTCTCGCTATAATTCCTTTTAGCGATAGCACTACCGAGTCTAACGTTGCCGAAGGTCTATTAGATGTACATAAGCTAACGCTAGAGGAGGCGTTAAAGCGGGCGTTAGTACTCGGGTACTCCGATCACTTGCTAGGTAAGCTGGTATTGGAGCGGCTTGAGATAACTCTAGGCACAGGCAATCCGTCGTTAAAGTATGTAGACCTAATGGCTACAACGATAACGCCGGAAGTTTTCGAGGCCCATTTTGGAATTGTGGAGGACCGAAAACCCGGCAACTACGTAACCGTGGAGACTTGGAAACCTACCGATGCATCCTGGGAATTTTTCGACAATCTCGCGGAGGCGTTTGAGGGTTAATATGAAAAGCTGGCATTCACACCCTAAAATATACAACATCGGGCATAGAGCCACAAACACCTTATTTTTTGGAAGCGTGGTTGTTGAGGAGAAAATCGACGGTAGTCAGTTTTCCTTCGGAGTATACGACGGGCAGTTGGTGTGTCGTTCAAAGGGGCAACAACTAGACGTAGATGCACCGGAAAAGCTGTTTACGGCAGCGGTCGCGACGGCTAAACGCTTAGCCCCCTACCTAAGAGATGGTTGGATGTACCGGGCCGAATACCTACTTACTCCTAAGCATAATGTCATAAAGTATGATCGCATCCCTGCGGGACATCTAATCATCTTTGACATTTGTACGGATAAGGAAACATATTTACCTTATCATGAAAAGCGGGATGAGGCTTCACGGTTAGGGTTAGAATGTGTACCTAGACTATTTGAAGGGTTTACATTCTTGAGCTTTGGCATTGAAAGGGCCGTAAAGGAATGGGTACCCGCTACGAGCGTTCTAGGGGGTACACCTGAAGGGGTAGTAGTCAAAGCTTATGGCCGGTTTGACGCCGACGGTAAGATGCTTTGCGGCAAGTATGTTACGGATGACTTTAAGGAAACTAAAAATTCCGGCTGGCAAAAACCTAACCCGAAAAGTAACGATATTATTGCAGTCCTAAGCGATGCTCTAGGCACGGAAGCAAGATGGCGCAAAGCGTATCAACGCTTACGGGATGAAGGTAAGCTTACTCAAACTTCATCGGATATCGGTTTATTAGTTCAAGAAATTCAACGAGACGTTATGGATGAGTGCCGGGAAGACGTTGTTGATGCGCTTATGAACTGGGCCGTACCTCAAATCAACAAGGGAGTGGTTCAAGGGGCCGCGCAGTGGTACAAGAACCTACTGCTAGAGAATGCCCAAAACCCCGCCGATAAACTTGGTTCAGGGGTAGCGGAAACCTCTAAGGCTTAGGTATACTCAAAGAGTAATACCGCCCCTGTGATGGAATGGTAGACAGAGCAGACTTAAAATCTGTTGCCGAAAGGCGTCTCGGTTCGAGTCCGAGCGGGGGCACCAAATTTGCATCTTTAGTTTAACGGTAGAACGGGTACCTTGTAAGTACTTGATCTCAGTTCGATTCTGGGAAGATGCTCCAAAATACAACAACACATGAAACTACAACCATTCGAATACGCTAAAGAACATACCGTACTATCTATTGTAACCGGCCCTACGGCTTACGGGATAGCCGTGGAAGGGTCGGACGTAGATATGCGCCACATCTATATCCCTTCGCCGGGGCAATTGCTAGGAGCTTCCCCCCTTCAAGATGATTTCGTTAGGGAACCGGAGCAATGGCTTAGTGTTACTAAGTTTGTAAACATGCTACGTCTGGGTAAACCTAATTACGTAGAGCTACTTTTCGGAGATAAGCAGTTCGTAACCTACAACCTTGGTTCGCTAAACAAGCTATTCGAACAGCGGGAAATGTTTCTTACAAAAGAGTTAGTGCGCAATGGAGTTTCGATGGCGCGAGGATTAGCCCAGCGAGCTATTCGCATGGACAGGGAAGATGCAAACCCGGATAAGCGGTACAAGAGCGCGATGCATGCTTTTAGAGTTATGTTGGGTATGACGGGTATATGCGACACGGGGGATTATTCGGTATACGTTCCGGATATTAGAGACACGCTTGTACGTATTCGAGAAAAAACGTACGGACTAGACACAATTGAAATAGTGTTGGAAAATAGTGCAAATAAGGTATTGAACGCACTAGATACTTTAACACTACCGGAGAGCGTAGACCCGGAGAAGGTAGACGCTATTGTAGTCCCCGCAATTTTATCGTATTGGGAAACAACACAGACATGCAGATAACCGGTGGAAAGTTTAAGCTATCGAGAACCTTGGTTCAGGTGTTCATTAAGTACCTAACACCGGGACAAACCGTCGTAGAGCCGTTTTGCGGCGGGTGCAACGTCACCTTTCGGCTAGGCGAGTCTAAAGTAGCAGGGCCAATCTATGCATACGATTTCAACCCCTACATTATTGCAATGTGGAAAGCAGTGCAACAGGGATGGCTCCCGCCTATGGAGGTAAGCGAACACCTGTACCGCGCCGTGAAGGATAACAAGGATGAATTCGATCCGGCTTTAGTCGGCTTTATCGGCCATGCAACAACCTTCGGCGGTAAGTGGTTTGGGGGTTACGCTAGACGTAGTAAGGCTAACGAAGGGGACGTGTGCAACTTTGCCGCCATTGGACGTAATGCTATCCTTAAGCAAAGGCAAGGAATACTTCTGGTGAACTTCGAATGTAGGTCCTACCAAAATGTAAGGATTGAACCCGGTAGCTTTGTCTACTGCGACCCACCTTACGCCGGTACCGACATGAATGCCTACGGCGATAAATCGAAGTGGAATGCCGATGCGTTTTGGGCGTGGGCCGAGAAGGTTTCCGAGCACTCCACCGTACTTGTATCCGAGTACAACGCACCGCCTAACTGGGAGCGTATTTTCGCTAAAGAGATTAAGATGACGGCATTCCATGAAGAAGCGCAAACTCGCGTAGATTCATTATGGAAGCTTAGAACGCCGGACCCGCGTACCGCTAAAACGGTACGTTACCAGACGCATGCGTGGAGTAGTATGTTATAAGATGCTTAACCCGCCCCCCCAAATCGCCGTTAGAAAAATTTATACCTATCGCAATAGGGATCACTGCAGAGGAATCTGCGGCGGTGCAAACTTTACCAAACTACGAACAACACCTATGGGTACTAACCGAGGGGTTAAACAAAGATGGTAAAGTTAATGGGCATACCGTCATTGAAGCAGTGGTTGAAATGCTTAAACAAGCTATCAAAGGGGATACACTTAAAGCCACTGACTGGGGCGTGGTTCTTAAAGAGTGCGAGCGGTGACTGCGCTACCCGGAGGACCCTCCGGGGGCTGACCTCAGCGCACTTTGTTGGGCTAGGGAACTAGCTACCATAGAGCTTAACAGGGCCTCGTACGGAGAGAAAAAAGCGGCTAGAGAGCGTATCTTAAATTACTTGAGGGGAAGCGCGGAACTGGAAGCTTAGAGCGTAGGACCGCAATGCGGACTCTTATAGCGGGAGTCCGCTGTTTTTGTTTAAGTTCGGCTAGGTTTCGGCCTATAGCGGGAACGGCGGGAGTCGAACCCGCAACAAACCGCTTAGAAGACGGTTGCTCTATCCATTGAGCTACATCCCCGCTAAGGGATTGGAGGGTCTAAAGGGATTTGAACCCCCATCACGACCAGACATTACTCTGCCATTGAGCTATAGGTCCGAAATATGGCTGGACAGGTAGGATTCGAACCTACAACCTCTTGATTAACAGTCAAACGCTCTACCTTTGAGCTACTATCCAATTTTGGTGGGGGTCCCCAGATTCAAACTGAGTCACTCACGGTTATGAGCCGTACGCTAGAAATTCATACCAGCTTGACCCCCTAAACTTACGCATATCCTACCTGAGTAGGTGCGAACCAAGCCGAAGCGTTCTTCGCTTGATTACGTATACTATACCTCATAAAACCCCCCACCCGCAGTGTCACACGAAGGGGTGACTTACACGACCGCAACATGTAGGTATAACTTTAATTGTGAGTTGAAACGGCCTTATGTTCAACTCCGAAGGAAACAACACAGACATGAATATCACCCCAATCGTCACCAACGCCGAAGCCCAGTTCAATCCGCTTCGAGACACCCCGTTGCAGTCCAGCATCAACGCACTCACCGTAGGACAGTGCTTCGATGTAACCGGAGAAACCCCTGCGGATATTACGCGAGTCCGAAACCGGGTATCGCGCCGAAACACTGCAGAAATCAAGGCAGGAAGCGATATCCGAGTATCCGTGCGAAAGATGAGCGACACCACGGTTCGCGTCGTTGCCTACGCAAAGCCTACCACTGATACCCCCGATATTACCCCTACGGAGTCGGTAGAAGCGGCATCGTAAGCCGTACCGCTAAAGAGGGACGCTACCCCCTCACCTAGAGGGGTACAATTCAAAAGTATGAAGAAAACCACATGAACAACCAACAAAAACGAACGCTCTCGGATCGACCTCAAGCTACTATTGACAAGGTTACCGCGAAGAATCCCCAGCGCACCCGCAAAGGATTAACATATGGAACAGTGGGAGAAAGCTAAACGTGACGAAGACGCTAGAAGCGTGCTAGTGCTTGTTTCGCTCGTTGCGGTTCTTATCGGTATGATCGCGCTTGCAGTCTACCTAACGCCGGATGACTACAAGTACAATCCCATGACAGGAACCTCTACTTGGACAGACGATGATGGACGCAAGTTCATTCAAGGAAAAAGCGGGATACCCGTAGAACTAAAACAATGAAAAAACTTAAACGATTAAACCACTGGCTACATGAAGATGCACGAATACCGACGGAGTTGGAGTCTCACAACTTCGCCGCGCTAGGTAGCTACGACATTGTATGTACCGAGCTTTCCCCGGAAGAGGGTGGCGGGTACCAAGCATACCACGCCGAGCTAGAGCGGTCGGTCGTAGGTTACGGGAAAACCCAATCCGCCGCGTTGGGGGACCTGTACAACGCCACTTTGCTGTTCTTGAAAACCTTGGCGGAAGATAACATCCGACTAACTCCAAAGATTGTGGAGGGTCGTAATGTTTACTGACTTTGATGTACCTTTCTCTCTGCTAATGTTTGTCGGGGTTATGGTGGTTACCTTGTGGGTGGCCCATCACTTGGGAGGACTAGCGGAGCGAAGCCGAGCGGCGCAAGCTAAGGTAGAAGCTTCCCTAGAAGCAGTACACGCACATGAAAAGGCCCAAGCAATAACTTCCGCGATTCTTGCCGAACAGGCCCAGCGAAAGCTTTACGAACCGGGTACACTACCAAAGCGGAAGGGACCTTTCAAAGTTCCTTCCCCAGACAATCAGGAGAACCAAAATGCCTCTTAACCCAGACAACACAGAACCCCCTATCGAAGACATTACACCATACGCGGCGGAACCCGATCCTCTTAAGTACTACGCGGTACAGTTAGAAGTCGTCGGAAGCTACACCGTATACGTCCAAGCCACAAGCCCGGAAGAGGCCAAAGAAAAGGCCGCTGACTTTGAGTACAACTTCGTTAGCGACCCGGCGAATGTGGACGAGCTTGAGTTCCCGCAACAGCATATCTCGCTTAACGACGTAGATGAGTTAGAGGACAATGTAGACGTTAGCATTGCACGACATTGGATCATGGAGCACAGACGTAGATGAGTTAGATGACAATGTAGACGTTAGAATTGCACGACATTGGATCATGGAGCACAAATGACACAAGAAAACGAAATTCACTTTACACTAACCCCGGAAGCTGAAAGCTTAATGCGGGCACTTATGGCACAGGGTAACACTACTCTAGTGGCGCAGTTAGGCTTAGCATTTGCAAGCATTTATCTTAGCGAGAAAACCCGGTATGAAGGAGAGGTTGCCGCTAAGTTACAGCTTCAGCAAGATGTAAATACTTTAGTGGACCAAAAAAGCCAATTGATGCGGGACAACGCTACGCTTCGCAACTGGCAAACACACACAGCTATATACTTTGCGCGTACGTCTGGGAATCATGTAGAAAAATACACGGAGCTTGAAAGTGAAAACAAGGAGTTGACGCGCCTGGTAAAGGAGCTTTCTTCCGATATCCAAAGGTTGAAAGAGAAAGAAGAAAACTACGAAGAATACGTTGCGGACTTGCAAAAAGCACTAAGCGAAAGCCGGGATGAAGGGAAAAGTTTTCTCACACGAATTGCGGAGCTTGTAACAAACAATCAAGAGCTTACAAAGGAACTAGCTAAGAAAACATGCGATGCTACTAACCTAGCCTTATGGCGAGATGTAGACAAACCGTCGGACGCCGAATTAGCGTTCAGCCACGGTTTGCTATCTTTCACCACAGACGTAACAATTGAAGAAGCATTGCTTGAACTAGGAATCAAAGATAACGGTATTATTGCAGAAGTTATCGCGGAGCGGCTTCGCCAAGATGAAAAATGGGGCGGAGAAGATCACGACGACCGATTACCTTTAGAAGTATGGGTGCAACTTATCCAGGATTACGCCGGGTGGGCGCGAGTAATGATCGGTAATGGTAGCTACGACAAAGCCCGTAAACGGTTCCTGCAGGTAGCTGCAATAGCAATCGCCGCGTGTGCGTCTATTGACCGCTTACGCGACACATTAAACGCCGAAGAGTGGCAGTACATCAAAAAAGGTGAAGAGAATTAAGGTTTTCGCAGACCTGGGAAGCGCAAAATCGTGATGAACAATTTCCGAATACCACTAAGGGGATATGTGCATACTGCGGTAGGTCGGTGACCATCGAATGAAACTCGAAATTTTTTCCCAAAACCCTTGACATTCGAGGGTCGCAGGGTGGTATATTGAATAAGTCCGAAGAAAAGGAACCTAATGAAGCTACGAGACTTAATCACCGAAGAATACAACCTACGCTACACCCGCAACTGGGTGCGAGGGGAGAGGGACCTGTGCGACATTTGCGGTAAGGTTCTCAAGGTTCGCAAACATTTCGTATGGGAAGCGGCTGACGGGCTTGTGCCGGTAGCGGCTGACGTAACGTACGACGAGCGCGTTCATAGCACCGTCTACGTCGGATCGGAGTGCGCACGGAAGCTAAAGGGTTACGTTCGCACGGACTAAAAGGAATCAAATGGAAGAAACACCAATCAACTACGCACTAATCGACAATCTCTACACACCTTGGAAGGTACAATCAACACGTAACCAAAGGAAAAACGAAATGCTAACCACGACCTGCGACGTTATCGACTGCCCGGATTACACCATCGTTCGCTACAACCGAAAAACTCAGCGAGATGAACTGACGAATCTAGGTTCGGACGATTTCGAAACGGCAAAAGCGATGCTTTTAGCCGATCCATCTCTCGGCTACGGAATTCGAAATAACAAATGCCCTGGAGCGGTTTGGACCGCGATGCACGGATGGGAAATCGAATGAGCAAGCCGAACGTGACGTTCCGCGTAAACGCCGAGGAGGCCCGGAACATCCGGGCTTTTCTTGCGGACATGCGCCAGCCGCCAGACGTTTCCGGCCAGCCGTTTGCATTCTTTGAAGAGAACAACCGGCTCTGCGCGATACACCGAGCGGTTTAAGTTCGGTTCAGGTTCGGCTCAACTTCGGCCAAAGGCCGGGATACCGCCGAACCTACCCCCAAAATCACCCCCGGCTTTCGCGCCAAAACCCTACAAACTACCCTAAATTCCCCGAAAATCCCGACGCTATGTCGCGGTACGTGTCGCTATGCACAGCTAGGCTATTGTAATTTTATACATAGTCAGAGTAGCTTGTATAGCGTACCTTAACCCTAAGACTCCGTAGGTGTACCTCTTTAACGTGACAGTACCCCACACCGCTAGGCGGTACAATCAATACATAGCCGCATGAAGGGCTAGAAGGAAAACCAATGAAAGTCACACTCGAAAAGAACGAACTCGTCATCCGCATCCCCGTTACTACCCCCCCGGCCATCGGCCAGCGGTAAAACTCTCGTAGTTGCAACCAGCGGCGGCAACGTCAAGACCGGTGTAATGGTTAACGGTAAAGAGCTGACGCTTGGCGTTAACGGCTATATCGGCAAGGACTAGTCTACCGCACCGCCATCGAAAAGCCTATCCCATAAAAACGGTACAGGCTTTTCCCTTACCCGCAGGTACAATCAATACATAAGGAAAAAACTTTGAACCCAAAGAAAGCAATCACACTCAAAAACATGGAAAGAGACTGCGCCGGTAGCTATCACCTGGCGTTCGCGGAAACCGCGCTAGACCACGGTCAATGCCCCGCGAAAGAAGCCGCGAGGCAAGGACGCTGGAACCTTTTTGGATGGCTATGTAATAAAGGTTACAACGTTGATGGGGTATTTAATGCTACATTGCGCATGGATAGCTCGGGGGTTATTAACGCAAGAGTAGGCGACTACGCGGTAGCCTTATCAGGGCCGTGGGGATTGTCGCTAAGCGGCAGATCGGGGGTATCCGTTACCGAAGGCTACGGAAAAGCTAAGTCCGGGTACCAGGGGCATGCCCTAGGGGCTGACTTTGCGGAAGTGGAAGCCGGGGATGCGGGTATAGCGGTTGCAAAGTCCGAAGCAAGGGCAAAATCCGGTAACTTTGGATTGGCCTACACCAAGTATAGAGGTACTTCGATTGCCGGAGATAATAGTATCGCCATTAGCGGTGATTACGGAAATTCCGTATCCGGGGATCAGGGAGTATCTATCGCAGGACCTGCAGGGTTAGCTAGGTCCGGGTGCGGGGGTACTTCGGTAGTAGGGCAAAGCGGGTATGCTATGACCGAAAAGTACGGATGTGCGCTTGCACACATAGGCGGTACCGTTAGCGGTGACATTGGAAGTACTTTGATCCTGTACTACTACGACCAGGATACGCATATGAAGCGTGTGAAGGTTGCCTACGTTGGGGAGGACGGTATTCTGCCTAATACCATCTACAAACTCAACGAGAACCTAGAGTTTGTAGCCACCCAGTAACGCTTTAACGTGACATACACCCGGCATACCGCCGGGTACAATCAATACATAAGCGAAAGCTTAAAGGAAAAACAAAATGCCACATACCGACGAAGTAATCACCGACGACGCATACTGGGACTGCGAATGCCGTACCCGGTACATTCACCGAAAAGACGTTAGCGACCACTGCAATATCTGCGGAGCATGTGCCGAGGATCAACCGGATTCCCGACCTGAAGAAATCGCAATTGAGGAGAACCTGCACTAACATGCCAAACCCTATCACACCTCAAAACTTAGGGCGCGACCTCGCGCCCGACAACCTAGTTAAGATCGTGGAAACGGCACTCCGTGAGTGTAAAGACCCGTTGCAAGAGGTGGTTCGATTAGGCTACTTCATCGGTTTTGCATGGCTAGTACAAAACAATTACGAGGTAGATTACCTTTGTCCCCAGGTTTCGGTGGAACGACCGGGGAGTAGTTACCGCCGAAACCTGGGGACAAAATACCGTAATGGCGGGGGACTGGGGCACCGCGATTAGCGGGGAGTATGGTACCGCGATTATCCAAGGTATTCAAGGCACCGCTAGGGCAGGGGGCCACGGTACCGCAATGGGCGGGGACTTTTGTAAGGTTACCGTAGGCGACTGCGGTAGAGCGAACACGGGCCAAAACGGTACCGCCGTAGGCGGACGTAACAGCATCGTCTACGCCGCCGAAGGTGGAATGGTATCCGCCGAAGCCGGTAGTACGCTTGTGCTTTCATATACTAGCCCTTTAGGCTTCGAACGCATGGTAATCCGGTATGTGGGCGAAAACGGTATTCTTGCAAATACCTTCTACATTTTAAACGACGATAGGGACTTTGAAGTAGCCGAGTTCGATTGACCTTGAAAGGTGTACCGGAAAAACGGTACATCTTTTGTTCGTTGGCCTAGGTACAATCAATACATAACCGCAAAGAGCGGTTCAAGAAAACAAAATGAACACCCAAACTAAACTCGCCCCGCTTCGCAACCTCAACATCCAGACCCACGGGACCAAACACGTAGAAGGTAGGCTTTGCTACCTTATCGCAGAAAGCGACGTGTTGCGATTGCCTACGGGCTTCCGCTACGTGTCCAAGGGACGGAACTACGCCTACATCGTCCACGAGTCCGACGACCGATTTATCGAGTTGCAACCCGCAACGCCGAACGATGCCACGGCCTACTTCCATAGCGATACCCCGGACGTCTACTACGCTTTTGGGGACGACAAAGGCAGTCAAGTTGCTATTGAGACGCACCTAACCGAACACTACCCGGTTAAGGGTAAGCCCCGACGCCCCGTAATCTGGGCAAAGTTGCTAGAAGAGCAAAAGTTGGGTAGGGTGCATTTCTTGAAGGTGGTAGGTTAATGCTAGAAATTCAAATCTACGAACCTACCGAGAACGAGCGGGTTATCGCCAAAGAGTTGAGTTGGGTGTATATGGGCTGGGCCTACACCCTAGGTGTACCCGTAGCGGGGGAAAAACCGAACGAAACGTATTACCAGGACTTGCGGCCTATCTACCCTTCCGTGCAGGTGGTAGAACCCGGAAAATACCGAATTGCGGTATGGTGGGAATGTGAGTTCTTCGTCAACCCTAGAGACGCCGTAAAGTGGCTAAAACAAGTATACCAGCGGCGACTAGAGGACGGATTTGCTTTTGCAACCCGCGATGAAGCGGTGGCGAGTATGAACCTGGAAATCGTATTCCGAAACTACCACGACACTCTGTAACGCTTTAACGTGACACCTACCTCGCACTACGCGGGATACAATCAAAGAGTAAGCGAAAGCTTAAAGGAAAAAAAGAAAACATGGCCGCATCACCCAGATACAAACTTTTCGACGCTCAGGGAGTCTACCAGGCTTCCGCTAAACAACCCGAACTACTCGCCGCATGCATTGGCCTACTAGGCCCCGGCGCAACCATCCGGGACGGACGCCCTAGCCCTATGCGGGTGCTTTGGACCGAAGGGGAAAATGCCGACGGTATCGGATTCGAGTCTTACGACGAGGTAGCCCTTAAATGCTACGCACGGCAGGACCCGCGATTTAACCGGGATTAACGGTACCGGAAAAGCGTGACGTACACCCCGCGATACGCGGGGTACAATCAATACATAAGCGAAAAGCTTAAAGGAAAAAAGAAAACGACATGAACACCACCACCACCGCACAACCGTTTACCCGCCCCTTCTCTTTCGGCGGGCAGGAATACACCGCTACCGAATACGCTTGGCAGGAATTGAAGAGCCGTCCGTTTAGCCCTCTAACGTTTCAGGGGCACTTGTCCGAATTGCTGGAATCCGGCGAAGTCACCGACGAAACCGCCTAACACTACAACCCGGCATTTGCCGGGTACAACTTTTATTACTTTTTACTATTGCAAGATTGTTGCGTTAAAAAATTTGATTGATTCCTTCCTATAAATAGTATACCCGGAGGGTATCGCATAAGGTGTAACGCTTTAACGTGACATACACCCGGCATACCGCCGGGTACAATCAATACATAAGCGAAAGCTTAAAGGAAAATAAAATGGAAGAACTTGAAATCTACTGTGAAATGCACCGTTCGGACGGGTTTACGTTGTCCGCTATCGTTGACGATACCTACTACAAAAAGAGGTACATTGACTATGACCGGGAAGAAGCTGAAGAGGCGTTTCGGGAGTACGTAGATGCCGAAGAGCGTAAGAACAGGGTATTCGTGAACCACCCGTGAAATACGGCACTTTTTTCTACCTGTACGAATGCAAGGTAGTTGACATTATAGGGGTGCAACTACCGCCTCAAGAACCTTTTGAGATTCGCACGATTAGAACCCTTCTAGGACCGGCGGTAGTTAGGGCTTTACCCTTAAACGGTTTAGGTTACGTAAAGGCGTCAGATATTGAGCGTGTTGCAATGCAGTTGGATTTACCCGACTCTCGCATCAGCGTAGAACATGCCGCACTTCGCCTAGGATTGAGTCCTACGACGGTTAGACGCCTACTGCTTAGAAATATGCTCATAGGGTACAAAGTGGCCGGTAAATGGCACGTAGACGCGCAGAGCGTTTGGCACCACCGGTACTACAAGAGCGGCGAACCGGTAAAGGTTGAGTAACGCTTTACCGTGACCCATAGCAAGCCTTACTCAAGGTACAATCAATACATAGCCGAAAGGAAAAACAAAAATGAAAAAAGCATCACTACTTCTATCCGGTACCCTACCGTTGCTCGCCCTAGGCGGGCAAGAAATCCTTACGGCTAAGCCTACGGGTAACATCCTACGCCGATACCGTAAGCGGGTAAACCTTAACGACGCCAAGTTCAGGGCCAAAGCAATTCGACGACATCGCAATCGTATTGCAAGAGCGTCAAGGGTGGCGAACCACTAATGGAAGAACCCTTTCTTCCATCGCGACACGGAAGCAAACATGTAGCAAGAACAAGAACCTTGCACGGTATTACTTTTGCGGAACGCAACGATGTTACCCTAGCGGAACCAAGGAATCCCCAAAAAGCCGAGAATGCGGCTGGGTGGGTGGAGTTAGTGAGAGGTACCACCCAATGGCGGGTTAGTTCAGGGGGTAGGTACCGGGACTACGAAGTTTGCTGGTTTGACACACTAGCGGAAGCGCGAAAATGTTTCCGTAGCATAGTAAAGGACCTGAACACCTACTACGTAGTGCAGACTAAGCCGCCGGAAGAAGGATGGGGCGATTTCTCACACCGCAAGTTTCCGACTAAGGGTAAGGCCGAGTCTTTGGTACTAGATTACTTTATTCAAAACTTCCAAGAAAAGGGTATCAAACACCGGATCGTAGAGCGGCAGTATACCTCTAGCGATACTATTGCAGAAGAGCCGGAAGAGGTGGACGAGGACTAGCGGTACCGGAAAAGGGGGACACTGCGGTAGACCGCTACAAGGTACAATCAATACATGAGACTGAGAGTAGTAGGGGATACACACGGAGAGCGCGAACCTATCACGAAGATGCTTCAAACCTGTAATAGTTATGCCCTAACTATACAGCTAGGAGATTTTGGAGTAGGTTTTGGGGCGGAAGCTTACCTACCCAGAGTTTCCTCTGACAGGTTCAAGGTATTGCCAGGAAACCACGATAACTACTCCCTGCTCGCGCAATATCCTCACAACTTAGGGAGATTTGGTGTTTTCGAATTCGCGGGTTACAAAATATTCTACGTCGGGGGTGCCTATTCGATAGACCAGCACAGCCGAATAGAAGGGGTATCTTGGTGGCGCAATGAAGAGCTAAGTTATGTAGAAGCTGAAGAGTGCCTACAGTTGTGGGAGACTGTTTGTAAAAATGTAGCATTAGTGCTATCTCACGATGGTCCGCCGGAGTTTACGAAACACATTCTCAAAAGCATGCCAGAGGATACCCACACGGGGAGACTACTTCAAGAGATGTACAAAATCCACCAACCGAAACAATGGATCATCGGACATTGGCATAAAAGTTTCCGCAAGAAAATCGGGAAGACTGCTTTTCGTTGCCTAAATATTGATGAAGAAATGGTACTCGATTTCTGAAAGCCTATATTTCCCACACGGGAAATACCCTAAAATTAGGAAACCCTGCGTAACGCTTTAACGGTACACAGGGTTTCCGCTTTTATGGGTACAATACATACATAAGCGAAAGCTTAAAGGAAACCAAGATGGAAAAGATTGACTACAAAGAAGCGATTAGCACCGGGCTTACCAACCCCCACGTCATTCAATGCTACGGCGGTTGCGCCCGTATTTACGTTATGGCCTACGGAAAGGAAGCGGCCAAGAAACTACAAACCGCCGCCAAACAGGCGGGTCTAACGTTCCAGAAGAAAGCCGCGTACGGTCTTACCAACGCCATGTACATTGGATACGATACGGGTAGCAAGACGGTTTACGGGCAGGGAGAGGCTGTTGCGGCTAACCTGCGAAAGCTAGGTATCGAATGCTACGTGGAGGCCGGAGAGGACTAAACTTTACGGCGGTTCAGGTTCGGCTCAACTTCGGCGGAAGATCGGCCAAAGTTCGGTTCAGGTTCGGCTCAACTTCGGCCAAAGGCCGGGGTACCCCCGAACCTACCCCGGAATATTCTAGGATTCCCCGCCGAAAATTCCTAGAAACTCCCCGAAAATTCCCCGTAAAATCACGGACAACAAAAGTAATTTCCCGGCAATTGCCGGAAAATAGCTTTGTCCAACTTATGGTTATCGCAACAAAACGACCCACACCGTAACCACGGGTGGAACTATTGCAATTTTACGTATAGTTTATGTAGCGTGTAAAGCATACCATAACGATACACCGCCGGTAGAGTCACACCGAAGAGGTACCCCGTCTTGTAGATATTTTACATTACCCATATATCTACAATAAGAAAAGATTTTGATCCCTTCCTACTTTCAGTATACCCAACGGCGATACCGCCGAAGTGTCACGTAAAACCGGTACACCTACCCGGCATACCGCCGGGTACAATCATTACATAGCCGGAAGAATCCGGTAAGGAACCCCGAAATATGCACGATATGACCGGTTTGACCGAAGCCCTACAGGCGAAATACGCCGATATGCCGATAAACTCCCTGAATATCGCGGTACGCGATATTCAGGGAACGTTGCAGATATGGCGTGATGAACCCTTACACGCCGAGTACTGTAAAAAACTGTGGCAAGAATTCGATATTGCAACAGCTAGGCGACAAGCGATTTTGAAAGGTGTACCGGAAAAGCGGGACAGCATAACGCACCGCTAGGCGGTACAATCATTACATAGCCGGAAGAATCCGGTAAGGAAAAACCAAAAGATGCCAAATCAGTATGAAACCTACACTGAGTACCTGGATACCGAACCTACGCGATACTGTATCCACAAAGCTGCAAGAATCGCATTCAAGAACCCGGACGGTACGGAACGCGAACCTACTGCCCAGGAGTTGCAATTACCCTGTTTCACTGTTGGCGGAAGCTGGGATTTAAGTTTTGATGAATGGGTACTTATGGAATACGTGCAGGCGTACTTTCCAGATGGTACTTACGCCCTTACGTACGATTCAATCGGCAAACCTAAGAACCTGGTAGCGTTGGGAGATGCTGACGGGGAGTACCGCTGGGGCAATCCAGAGTACCCGCATACCGCCGAAGATGGTACTACCGAGTACAAAAGTCCGGGCGATTTGGTAGAGTACAAATGGGAAAAGGTGGAAGAATTTCTGGAACGCGGTATTCGTACTATGCTACAGGAAGAAATAGGTAACAGATATACCCGCTTGCGTACTTGGTTGCTGGAAGTACTTATGGAAGAGTACCGGGATTCGTACCAGGATTCACTAGTCGCTGGTGGTAAGTTGGTAATACACCCTACCGACCGGGCAGAAATTGTAGCCGAAATGCGGAAGCGAAAGCGACGTTAATGCAATAACAAAATCCCGGCAAATGCCGGGTACAACTTTTATTACTTTTTGCTATTGCAATATTGTTGAATTAAAAAATTTGATTTATCCCTTCCTATAAATAGTATACCCAACGGCACCGGGTTCCGGTGTACCGCTTTAACG
>Ga0214921_10004912_pt1 | contig 19256 bp, 16 predicted proteins | sample LL1505_MetaG_FD_177992 | JGI IMG/M metagenome (GOLD analysis project Ga0214921, IMG submission 177992) | Freshwater microbial communities from Lake Lanier, Atlanta, Georgia, United States - LL-1505 | ecosystem: Environmental > Aquatic > Freshwater > Lake | place: USA: Georgia | collected... | reverse complement strand
GCAACCTCATTGGTAGCAAGTGTCCAGATCTCAATTAACTCTTGGCGACGCTCATCATCAGTAATCAATCCCTTTTCATACTGTGATTGAACCTTATCCGCCTTGGTTTCGTAACCTTCCAAGATTTCGCGCTTGCGACCTGGTGTTACAACATCATTAATCGAAATAGTTACACCAGCTCTAGTGGCCCAGTAGAAACCAAGTGACTTAAGTGCATCTAAGGTTTGTGCAACTGTTACCTTGGCATAACCTTCAGCCAAATTATCAACAATTAAACCAAGAAGCTTCTTAGTTACATCGTAATCAACAAATGGGAAATCAGCAGGTAGTACCTCATTAAATAAAGCACGACCTAAAGTAGTTTCACGAGTCTCAGCCACGCCACTCTTATCAATGCGAAGTTTGATCTTCGCTTGTAGAGATAGTGAGCCTTGATCAAATGCCATTACCGCTTCAGCAATTGATGAGAATGCTCTGCCCTCTCCTAATTGCTTCTCACGAAGTGAGGTTAGGAAGTAGAGACCAAGCACCATGTCCTGAGTAGGAGATGTGATTGGACGTCCTGATGCTGGCGACAAAATATTATTGCTAGAAAGCATTAATACTCGAGCCTCAGCTTGGGCTTCAGCAGATAGAGGTAAATGAACAGCCATCTGATCACCATCAAAGTCTGCGTTAAATGCAGTACAAACTAATGGGTGAATCTGAATAGCTTTTCCTTCAACCAATTGTGGTTCAAATGCTTGAATTCCAAGACGGTGCAGAGTTGGTGCACGGTTTAGTAGTACTGGATGCTCAGCAATTACCTCTTCTAATACATCCCAAACTACTGGACGAGCACGTTCAACCATGCGCTTTGCAGATTTAATATTTTGAGCATGATTTAAATCAACCAAACGCTTCATTACGAATGGTTTGAATAATTCAAGTGCCATCTGCTTTGGTAGACCACACTGGTGCAACTTAAGTTGTGGACCAACCACAATTACTGAACGACCAGAGTAATCAACGCGCTTTCCAAGTAAGTTTTGACGGAATCGTCCTTGCTTACCCTTTAGCATGTCAGAAAGTGATTTAAGTGGGCGGTTTCCAGGTCCTGTTACTGGACGACCACGACGACCATTATCAAATAATGAGTCAACCGCTTCTTGCAACATACGCTTTTCGTTATTAACAATAATCTCAGGTGCACCTAAATCAGCCAGGCGCTTTAGACGATTATTGCGGTTAATTACTCGGCGATACAGATCATTTAGATCGCTGGTTGCAAAACGACCACCATCTAATTGAACCATTGGACGAAGATCTGGTGGAATAACTGGAACACAATCAAGCACCATTGATGCTGGCTTGTTTCTAGTATTTAAGAATGAGTTAACAACCTTTAATCGCTTAATAGCGCGGGTCTTTTTTTGACCTTTACCAGTTTGTGATAACTCATTTAATTTATCAAACTCAGCTTTTAGATCAAAGGTTTCAAGACGAGATTGAATTGCTTGCGCACCCATTGAACCCTTGAAGTAAACACCGTAGCGATCACGAAGTTCACGGTATAAAGATTCATCACCTTCAAGATCTTGAACCTTTAGATTCTTAAAGCGATTCCAAACAGCCTCTAGACGATCTAACTCTTTTTGAGAGCGATCACGAATTGTCTTAAGTTCGCGCTCACCAGCTTCGCGCACCTTACGACGAGCATCTGCTTTGGCGCCTTCATCTTCAAGATCTGCTAAATCAGATTCCATTTTCTTAGTTCTGGCATCTAATTCAAGATCGCGACGAGACTCAATCTTTTTGTAATCTGATGCGTACTTCTTCTCCAAGGTTGGCATATCCTCTTCGCGAGCCTCGGTATCAACCTCAGTGATCATGTATGCAGCAAAGTAAATTACTTTTTCTAGATCCTTAGGTGCAAGATCTAGTAGGTAACCAAGACGGCTTGGCACACCCTTGAAATACCAAATGTGAGTAACAGGAGCTGCTAACTCAATATGTCCCATGCGTTCACGACGAACCTTGGCACGAGTTACCTCAACGCCGCATCGTTCGCAAATGATTCCCTTGAACCGAACGCGCTTGTACTTACCGCAATAACATTCCCAGTCACGAGTTGGTCCGAAGATCTTCTCATCAAATAAGCCATCTTTTTCAGGCTTTAGGGTTCGGTAGTTAATTGTCTCTGGCTTTTTAACCTCACCAAATGACCACTCACGAATATTGTCAGTGGAGGCAAGACCAATTCTTAACTCATCAAAAAAGTTAACATCTAACATGGTTATCTTCTCCTCACACTTCTTCTACAGAGCTTGGCTCAACTCGGGATAAGTTGATACCTAACTCCTCGGCGGTCCTAAATACCTCTTCATCAGTGTCGCGCATTTCAATCGCTACACCTTCTGAAGAAAGCACTTCAACATTTAAACAAAGTGATTGCATTTCCTTAACCAGTACCTTGAATGATTCAGGAATACCTGGCTCTGGAATATTTTCACCCTTAACAATTGCCTCATAAACCTTTACGCGACCTAACACGTCATCAGATTTAATAGTTAACAACTCTTGGAGTGTGTAAGCGGCGCCATATGCTTCAAGTGCCCAAACTTCCATCTCACCAAAGCGCTGACCACCGAATTGAGCTTTTCCACCCAATGGTTGTTGCGTAATCATTGAGTAAGGACCGGTTGAACGAGCATGGATCTTGTCATCTACTAAATGGTGCAGCTTCAAGATGTACATGTAACCAACAGAGATTGGTTGCTTGTATGGCTCACCAGTGCGGCCATCAAATAATTGAGCTTTACCATCTGCACCAATTAAACGCATACCATCTTTGTTTGGCAGAGTTGAACCAAGCAGTCCTGATAACTCCTCTTCCTTAGTTCCATCAAATACTGGTGTTGCCACTTTGGTATTTGCTGGCGCTTCGGCGTAACCATTAGCACGTAATGATTTTTGCCACTCTTCATTTCCTTCTAGCTTCCAACCAGATTTAGCAACCCAACCTAAGTGAGTCTCTAATACCTGACCAACATTCATACGTCCTGGAACACCAAGTGGATTTAATACAACATCAACTGGTGTGCCATCTTCTAAGAAAGGCATATCTTCAACTGGCAAAATCTTTGAAATAACACCCTTGTTGCCGTGACGGCCAGCAAGCTTGTCACCATCTTGAATTTTGCGCTTTTGTGCAACATAAACACGAACTACCTGGTTAACACCAGCTGCTAATTCAAATCCCTCTTCAGAATCTTGAATGCTAACGCCGATTACTTTGCCAGATTCACCGTGTGGAACCTTAAGAGATGTATCGCGAACCTCACGAGCCTTCTCACCAAAGATTGCGCGAAGTAAACGCTCTTCCGGTGTTAATTCAGTTTCACCCTTAGGTGTTACCTTTCCAACCAAAATATCTCCTGGCACAACATCTGCGCCAACGCGAATAATTCCGCGCTCATCAAGATCTGCTAACACCTCTTCTGAAACATTTGGAATATCACGAGTGATTTCCTCAGCTCCCAACTTGGTATCACGAGCATCTACTTCATACTCTTCAATGTGAATTGAGGTAAGCACATCATCTTGAACTAGGCGTTGAGAAAGGATGATCGCATCCTCATAGTTATGACCTTCCCATGACATAAATGCCACAAGAAGATTCTTACCCAATGCCATCTCGCCCATCTCAGTACTTGCACCATCTGCAACTACTGCGCCGGCTTCAATTTTGTCTCCCGCAGAAACAACAACCTTTTGGTTTCGGCTAGTTCCTTGGTTTGAGCGAACAAACTTTTCAACAAAGTAAGTTTCGGTTGAACCATCATCATTTTTAACAATTACCTGGTCAGAGTTAACCTCAGTTACCACACCTGATTTGCGGGCAAGTAAAACATCGCCAGCATCAACAGCAGCACGAAACTCCATACCAGTTCCAACTAATGGTGCTTCAGCTCTTACTAGCGGAACTGCCTGGCGCATCATGTTTGCACCCATCAGCGCACGGTTAGCATCATCATGCTCTAAGAATGGAATCATTGCAGTTGCAACTGAAACCATCTGACGTGGGGATACATCCATGTAATCAACTTCAGATGCTTGAATGTTTTCAACCTCACCACCACGGCGACGTACTAATACACGTGGCTCGGCAAAGTGATTATCTTCTGTTAATGGTGCATTTGCTTGAGCAATAATGTGTTCATCTTCTTCATCAGCAGTTAGGTAATCAATTCGATCGGTAACTTTGCCATCAACAACCTTGCGATAAGGAGTTTCGATAAAACCAAATGGTGTGACACGTGCATATGTTGCAAGGGAACCAATCAAACCAATGTTTGGACCTTCTGGTGTTTCAATCGGACACATACGTCCGTAGTGAGATGGGTGAACATCTCGAACCTCAAAGCCAGCACGTTCGCGAGATAAACCACCAGGTCCAAGGGCAGATAGACGACGCTTATGTGTCATACCTGAAAGTGGATTTGTTTGATCCATGAACTGGGAAAGTTGTGATGTACCAAAGAACTCTTTGATTGATGCAACAACTGGACGAATGTTGATCAGAGTTTGTGGGGTAATAGCTTCAACATCTTGGGTGGTCATGCGCTCGCGCACAACACGTTCCATACGAGATAGACCGGTACGAACCTGGTTTTGAATTAACTCACCCACAGTACGAAGACGGCGGTTACCAAAATGGTCAATGTCATCAGTTTCAACACGAACCTCTTTGCCATACTCCATCAACGCATCTCCGCGATGGAGGTGAACTAAGTATTTAATTGTGCCAACAATATCTTCAATAGTTAATAGACCACGGCTTAGATCTAACTCAAGTCCAAGCTTCTTATTAATCTTAAAACGACCAACCTTTGCAAGGTCATATCGCTTTGGATTGAAGTAAAGGTTTTCGATTAAGTTTTGGGCAGCCTCTTTAGTTGGTGGCTCACCTGGACGAAGCTTGCGATAAATATCTAACAACGCTTCATCTTGTGTTTCAACATTGTCTTTTTCTAAAGTTAATTTGATTGATTCAAACTCACCAAATTGCTCAAGAATTTGTGCGCTGCTCCAACCAAGTGCTTTTAAGAATACAGTTACAGATTGTTTACGCTTACGATCGATACGAACACCGACCATATCCTTCTTATCAACTTCAAACTCAAGCCAAGCACCACGGCTTGGGATAATTTTTGTTGTAAAAATATCTTTATCAGATGTTTTTTCAATTGTGCGCTCAAAATAAACGCCAGGTGAGCGAACGATCTGTGAAACAACAACGCGCTCAGTTCCGTTAATTACAAAAGTTCCACGTGGTGTCATCAATGGGAAGTCGCCCATGAAAACTGTTTGAGATTTAATTTCACCAGTGATGTTGTTAGTGAATTCAGCGGTTAAGAAAAGTGGAGCTGCATAAGTAATATCGCGCTCTTTGCACTCAGCGATTGTGTACTTAGGTGGTTCAAATCGGTGGTCACGGAATGAAAGTGACATCGATCCTTGGAAATCCTCAATTGGTGAGATCTCTTCAAAAATTTCTTCAAGTCCAGATTGCTTTGGCACTTCACCGCGATGTGATTTTTCAGCATCAGCTAGGCGAGCGCGCCATGCTTCGTTACCAAGTAACCAATCAATGCTTTCTAGTTGAAGTGAAAGCAGATTTGGAACCTCAAGTGGTTCACGAATCTTTGCGAATGAAACACGACGTGGAGCATGAGATTTAGTTTTTGAAGCGGCCAAAGTTTCCTCCAGTAATTAACTGCGTTAAAACACACGGCTACCGCTAGGTCTTAGCCGCTATATGCTGTGGACCTTTTGGTTTTTAAAATTGTGAAGGGGCAGAGTATCTAACCCCTGCCCCTTCTGTCTAATTCAAGGTATTTACTTGATTGTGACCTTTGCGCCAGCAGCCTCAAACGCAGCCTTTGCCTTATCGGCGGTTGCCTTATCAGCCTTCTCCATAATGGTTGCTGGGGTGGCATCAACTAGATCCTTGGCCTCTTTTAGACCCAGGCTGGAGTTAAGTGCGCGAACCTCTTTGATAACTGCAATCTTCTGAGAACCAGCATCCTCAAGGATGATAGTGAACTCATCTTGTGCAGCATCAGCAGCGCCTGCGGCAGCGCCACCTGCAGCAGCAACTGCAACTGGAGCAGCAGCTGTTACATCAAACTCTGTCTCAAATGCTTTAACAAACTCTGTTAGCTCAACCAAAGACATATCTTTGAACTGACCTAATAGATCTGCGGTGTTTAGCTTTGCCATTGTTCTTTCCTTTTCTGCTAATCCCGACTCCAACTCTTGGTATGAGTACGGGGGTTGGGGGTCGGTTTAGTTTTCTGTGCTTTCAGCAGCAGGTGCTGCTTCGGCGACAACCTCTGGTGTTGCATCTTGTGCAACAGGTGCTTCAGCAACTGGTGCCTCCGCCTTTACTTCAGCAACAACTTCGGTGGCAACTGGTGCAGGCGCACCGGCCTCCATCTTGATACGAAGTGCGTCAAATGTTCGAGCAGCCTTAGACATTGATGCCTTCAAAGCACCAGCAATCTTGGCAAGCAGAACCTCGCGAGATTCAAGATTAGCTAGTTGCATAATCTCAGCAGTTGTTACTGCCTTGCCGTCAAAGATTCCACCCTTAATGATTAGAAGCGGATTCTCTTTAGCAAAATCACGTAATGCTTTAGCAGCATCAATTGGATCACCCTTGATAAATGCAACAGCAGATGGGCCAGCAAGTAGTGCTGGATCTAAATCAACGCCCGCCTCTTTTGCAGCAATTTTTGTCAAGGTGTTCTTTACTACTGAATACTTGTTTTTTACGCCAAGTGATCTACGTAGTTGCTTCATTAAACCAACGGAAAGACCGCGGTACTCAGTCAGCACAGTTGCATTTGCGGTGCGGAAATCTTCAACGATCTCTGCCACAGCAGCTGTCTTATCTGGGGTTGCCATTTGGCATCCTTTCTAAATAAGAAAAACCTCGGCGCATAAATGCACACGAGGTAATCGCTGGCACCTATGCGGGTTGTTTTTCAACAATTACCTTTTAAAGATTTACTTTAAAAGACCTGCAGTCTTTGGTTTCTAGCCTTACTAATTTCTTAGTCCGACTGGAATATGGCAAGGGTAGGCGATTAGGCCTACCCAAGTCAAAATTACTTCTCTTTATTGGATCTGGGCTCCACCATCACGAGCAACTGAGGTATCTAGTTTTATACCTGGGCTCATTGTGGAAGAGACTGTAGCTGACTTAATAAAACGTCCCTTTGAAGAGGATGGCTTTGATCGCATTACCTCTTCAATAGCAGCTGCATAATTCTCAGCTAACTGTTCGGCAGTAAATGATGTCTTGCCAATTACAAAGTGAAGGTTTGAATTCTTATCAACACGAAACTCAATCTTTCCACCCTTAATATCGGTAACAGCTTTGGCAACATTGGTAGTTACGGTGCCAGTCTTTGGGTTTGGCATTAAACCGCGAGGTCCAAGAACTTTTCCAAGGCGGCCGACCTTTCCCATTAACTCAGGTGTTGAAACCACTGCGTCGTAATCAAGACGACCTTTTGCAACTTCATCAATTAATTCATCTGCACCAACAATGTCAGCGCCAGCAGCACGAGCTTCTTCAGCGCGCTCGCCACCTGCGAAAACTAAAACTCTGGCAGTTTTACCAGTTCCATGTGGCAGGTTTACGGTAGAGCGGATCGCTTGATCAGCCTTCTTTGGATCTACACCTAGAAATAGTGCAACATCAACAGTTGCATCGTATTTAACAGTTGAAGTCTCTTTAACCAACTTCATTGCTTCACCTGGCATGTAAAGATTATCTAATTTAATCTTTTCTGCAGCGGCTTTATATTTCTTGCTTCGCTTCATTTCTTCTCCTCTTAGTTAATCTTGAAAGGGTTTTCAAGATTGGGGTTGTGGTTTTGGCGAACCAGCGAGGTTCTCCCACATTTTTTTCCTTTAGTTAGAGACGGTAATACCCATCGAACGAGCAGTACCGGCAATAATCCGAGATGCCATCTCTAAGTCATTAGCATTTAGATCCACCATCTTTTGCTTGGCGATATCTTCAACTTGTGACTTAGTTAGATTTGCAACCTTATCTTTGTGAGGGATTGAAGATCCCTTTTCAATTCCAGCAGCCTTTAGAATCAAACGTGATGCTGGTGGAGTTTTTGTAATAAAAGTAAATGAACGATCCTCAAATACTGTGATTTCAACCGGGATGATGTTTCCCTTTTGGCTCTCAGTTGCAGCGTTGTAAGCCTTAACAAAGTCCATGATGTTCACGCCATGCTGACCCAAAGCAGGACCAACCGGTGGTGCTGGTGTTGCAGCTCCAGCCTGAATCTGCAACTTAATAAGTGCGGTTACCTTCTTCTTCGGTGCCATGTTTTTTCCTTTTCTCTTTTAGTTAAATCTTCTGAACTTGGTGGAATGAAAGCTCGACTGGAGTTTCGCGGCCGAAAATAGAAACCAATACCTTTAACTTCGCCTGCTCTGGCATGATTTCTGAAATTGTCGCTGGCAGAGTTGCGAATGGACCATCCATAACAGTGATTGATTCACCGATTGAATAATCAACATCCTTCATTGCAATCTTGCCATCCTTCTTCAATGGACGTGGTGCAAGAATGTTCTCAACCTCAGCCAAGGTAAGTGGTGATGGATGATGTGCGTTGCCAACAAAGCCAGTCACTCCTGGAGTGTTTCTTACACATGACCAAGATTCATCAGTTAACTCCATGCGCACCAATACGTAGCCAGGGAATACATTGCGCTTTACAACCTTGATCGCGCCATTCTTAAGTTCACGAACCTCTTCCTCTGGAACCTCAATCTGAAATATGTAGTCCTCCATATTTAAAGATTGGATTCGGTTTACTAAATTTCCTTTCACCTTCTTTTCATATCCGGCGTAGGAGTGAACAACAAACCACTCACCTGGGGCGCTGCGAAGGGCGGCTCTAAACTCAGCATTCTCATCATTTTCCTCAACTGCGATCTCTTCCACCACATCTTCAATTACCGGTGCGATAACCTCTTCAATTACCGGCGCTGTCTCAGTAACTGCCAAGGCTGCTTCAAATGCATCCACTGGTGGATTCGCTGGCGTATCAATTGACATCATTTTTCCTATTCGCCTTAGCCAAAAACCCAGAAAGTTAATTTGGTCAATATAAAATCAAATGTTGAAACTACTAAAATGATAAATCCAACGAAAACTAAAACTACAGCTGTGTACGTTGTGAGTTGATTACGAGTTGGCCAAACAACTTTGCTTAACTCGGAGATAACTTGGCGATAGAACAGGCCAATGCGACCGAAGATGCCCTTGGCTTCTTCAGTTGAGACGATCTCTTCGCTCATCTACCTTTTCCTTTACTCGTTATCTTTCCTTTTACAACTTCTTACCAATTACTTGCAGGGCAGGAGGGACTCGAACCCCCAACCGGCCGCTTTGGAGACGGCAACTCTAGCCAATTGAGCTACTGCCCTTCGTCCCGAATTAAGGCATGAAAAATCATGACCTAATACAAGCGCCGGGGGCGAAATTGTAGGCGGGTTACTCAGAAAGGTAAAACTGAGATAAATGGTAAGCCGATTTTAAGCGTAGATGGCAGACTTAAGCCCCCATGAGCGCATCTGAAAAACCAAGAGTTTCAAAACGAATAGCAGCAATCGCAGAGTCTGCAACTCTTGCCGTTGATAGCAAAGCCAAAGCATTAAAAGCAGCTGGTCGTCCAGTTATTGGTTTTGGTGCAGGTGAACCTGATTTTCCAACTCCTGATTACATTGTTAATGCTGCAATTGATGCAGCAAAACTTCCAGCAAATCATCGTTATACACCGACACCAGGATTACCTGAATTGCGGGATGCAATTGTTAAGAAAACTAAACGAGATTCAAATTATGAAATTACTGCTGATCAGGTGCTAGTTACCAATGGTGGCAAGCAATCTGTTTATCAATCTTTCGCATCAGTTCTAGATCCAGGTGATGAAGTGCTCCTGCCTTCACCTTTTTGGACTACTTACCCCGAGTGCATCAAATTAGCTGGCGGTAAGGCGGTTGAAGTTTTTGCCGATGAATCCCAAAATTATTTAGTCTCAGTTGCGCAGTTGGAGAAAGCTTTAACTCCAAAAACCAAGGTACTTCTTTTTTGTTCACCATCTAATCCAACTGGGTCGGTGTACTCACCGGAGCAGGTAAAGGAAATTGGTGAGTGGGCATTAAAAAATAATCTTTGGGTAATCACTGATGAAATTTATGAACACCTTCTATATGACGGAGCTAAGTCTCCAAGTATTTGTGTGGCAGTACCAGAGCTTGCTGATCGCACCATAATTATTAATGGCGTAGCTAAGACCTATGCGATGACTGGTTGGCGCGTGGGCTGGATGATTGGTCCGAAAGATTTGATTAAAGCTGCTACAAATCTGCAGTCTCACCTATCCTCAAATGTTTCAAATGTTTCCCAACGTGCTGCAATTGCAGCCCTAGCCGGTGACCTATCTGCTGTTCACAAGATGGGTGAAGCGTTTGATCGCAGACGCAAGTTAATTGTTAAGTTACTAAATGAGATCCCCGGCGTTAGCTGTCCAACGCCAACTGGTGCTTTCTATGTTTATCCATCAGTTAAAGGTGTGCTTGGAAAAACTATAAGAGGAAAGACTCCAAAAACTTCAGCAGAGTTGGCGACATTGATTTTGGATGAGGTTGAGGTTGCAGCTGTCCCAGGTGAGGCCTTTGGTCCTTCCGGTTACCTTCGTTTTTCATACGCACTAGGAGATGACGACATTGTTGAAGGAATTGGTAGAGTTAAAAAACTTTTGAGTGAAGCTATTTAATTTAAATCAAGCCCAACTAATTGCACCTCAGCCTCAAGCCTTACGCCAAATTTTTCAAAAACTTTCGCCCTAGCCATTTTGGCTAATTCAATTATGTCATCTGCAGTTGCATCACCTGAGTTTGTTAAAGCTAAAACATGTTTATTTGAAATTTGAGCACCAGCTAATTTTTCACCCTTATTAACTCCGGCGTGCTCCATCAGCCAAGCAGCTGAGGTTTTAACTCTGCCATCTGATTGATGCCAACGTGGGGCATCAGCTGGCAACTTTTCTGCCATCTCTTTAGTAAGGATTGGATTAACAAAAAAAGATCCAGCTGAGTTTGAATTAACATCAGTTGCATTGATCAGCATTCCCTTACGGCCACGAAGTTCAAGAACTGCTTTGCGTACCTTCGCAACTGGCGCTCGATCACCTAAATTCACTGATAAATAATTTGCTAACTCTGCATAGGTAATTGGTAGAGACATCTCACCTTTTCGAAGTTGGAAGGTTACATTTAAAATTACATACCGGCCAGATTCCTCTTTAAACACTGAATTACGATAAGAGAAATTACACTGCTCGTTTGTAAAAGTTATAACCTCACCTTTTTTGCGATCATATGCTTTAACTCTGGCAATAGTTTCACTTACCTCATGTCCATAAGCTCCAATATTTTGAATCGGAGCTCCCCCAACAGTTCCCGGAATTCCACTTAGGGATTCAAGATCAGCAAACCCTCTTTCAATCGTTTGCTCAACAAATTTATCCCAATCTTCCCCAGCTGAAACCTCAATCATTCCGCCGCTGCATGCGTCGTAATCCAGTGCGTTACCTTTACTCTCAACTCGAATCACTGTGCCAGCAAATCCAGCATCACTAATTAATAAATTAGATCCACCACCCAATATCAAAACTTTTTCGCCAGCGCTATCGGCAGCTTTTACAAACTCAACTAATTCATCTTCAGTATGGGCATGGACAATTTTTTGCGCAGGACCACCAACTTTTAACGTGGTGAAATTAGATAACTGCTCCATTAGATAAGCCTAGCGACGTGGTGAGAGGATCTCATTTTTCCCTCTAAACCGATCCAGAATTCTTTGATAATTTTTACGTGAGTTCTTATCTCGGTAATCAGGATCCACGTCGTGATAACCATGATGTCTACCCTGAGATAGTGGTAGATCTATCTGTAGCAGTTTTCCACCGGCAGCCCGGATAGCAAGTGATAACTCTAAATCTGCATTTCGATAGTACTTCGCACTTGGATTTGCTCCGCCAGCTGCAATTGCAAACTTACGATCTAAGGCAAAGTAATAGCCAAATAACACATCCACTTCACCGGCGCCTTTATCGGTAGTTGTTCGCCATTCATCCTCAAGATTTATCAATCCACCTTTCCAGCCAACGCCCTGATACCCAGCTTCTAAGCTGTTAAGAGTTTGTGGAATGGGATCTGCTGTAAAGGTTGTAGAGGTGTCCATAATAAGTAGGAAATCCTCGCTGAAGGTGTTAAGGAAATAGTTAATAACATTTCCCCAGCCAAGTGGGTTTTTCTCTTGGGTTAGGGTTACTTGTTTTGAATCAAATTGATCAGGTGAGATCCAATTACTTTTTCCATTGGCATAAATACTTATCAGCGTTTTAGTATGGCTTGTAATTGAATCAACACAAGTTACTAAATCTTCAGTAAAGCCCTCTGCGATTAAACAGATACGAATTGACCCAGCCATTGGCGGGTTTTAATTAACGAGTTTCGCGGTGAAGTTGTGAAGACTTACAGCGTGGACAGAACTTCTTAAGTTCCAAACGATCTGGATCATTACGACGATTTTTGCGAGTGATGTAGTTGCGCTCTTTGCACTCAACACATGCCATTGTAATTTTTGGACGAACATCTGCGCTTTTACTTGCCATGGTTGAGCTCCTAGCCTTGTAGTTAAATTAACGTAATCGTTAACTCATTCGTTAGGTGAGGTTACCTGACCCTCACCAATTGGTGAAATTGGTGCGTATTTCGATCTGCATTTCTATCTTTAGTTCTGGTAGCGGAGGCGGGATTTGAACCCACGACACAGCGATTATGAGCCGCTTGCTCTACCAAGCTGAGCTACCCCGCCAAACTTAACTTTCAATATTTATTTTTTGTTCGAGCCCCCTAACGGAATCGAACCGTTGACCTTTTCCTTACCATGGAAACACTCTACCGACTGAGCTAAGGGGGCGAAGTGCTGGCTAAGGATACAACCCGGCTTTATTAATTACGAATTGAAGGCTTAATTACTTTAAGTAGGCCTTACTAGCAATCTCGATACGCCTATTTTTGTAAGCAGAAGATGCGCCCAACAGCAGATGTTCAAATGGATTTCCACTTTTTATTAACTTAACTAATTGCTCACTTTCATTTCCTTCAAAGGTTTTAATCTCAGAAGAATTTGTAACGTTCACCTCTTTGTGGGGTTTAATCGTTCGATAGATAACAGTTAGAAGTTGTAGTGCTGAATAAACCGTTCCGCGCCAGCCTCTACCGAAAATTTCTTGTAGTTTTAACTTAAATAATGTTTTTGATATTTCATTTTCATTTTTAGCAGGTCTATTGAGCAAATCTTTAAATATATTTGCCACTTCACGAGCCCCAGTGACTTCAGGAAGATCTCCACATTTTCTAGCCAACTCTTGCCTAACTTTAGAATCGGTAAGTTTAGAAACCATAATTGTTATCTTTTCTAAATTTGATTGATCTACCGTTAAAGCCACCAGGTTATCTGCTGCCCATCTAGCTCTTTCAGCCTGATTATCTGTTCCTCGTATATTTGGAATAAACAAAGTTGGAATATTTGCAGCGAGTTCCTCATGCACACTGTTATAGCCAGCAGCGCAGATCGCAGCATCAAATGCGCTTAGAACATTTGCTAACGGGAAATATCTAATTACTTTTATATCAAGACCTTCGGGTGCAAGATTTTCACCCGTTGAGGTGACAGGTTCTTTTGTTAGTACTACTTGCAAATTTGGCCAAGCAATTAATCCTTTTAATGCCGCAGTCATTTTGGCATTTAAGTCAGCCTCGCCAATTCCGAGCTGGACCAAAACGGCAGGACGGGTTTGATCTAATCCCAGCAAACTTCTTGCAGCAATTTTATCTAATGCGTTTTGTTGATTATAAATTGAGATTGGTTTAACAAAAGTTGAATCTGACCTGCCTGCAGTTGGACCTTTGTCATAACTTTGTCCATAATCACCCGGTGTAATAATTAAATCCATCATTTTAGATTGTAGATTTAGTAAATATCTTTGAGAAGTTTTTTGCCAAAACCCTCTTCGCACCCAAACCAATTTAATCTCAGGTCTAATACTTTTAATTCCTATAATTCCTGGGTAGGGCACAACGCCATCAAAGCTAACAATTTTTGCATCAGTCTCATCTATCAATGCCACAATGCGATCTCGTAAATATCTATCCCATTCAAATCGACCCATCCATTTTCGATCACGTCCTGGGACATACTCAAAATTAACATTTGCAATTTTGGGCACTTCAACTACGCCAGAAGCCATCGAAATGATAATTGGGTTTGCAAACTCCTTTAATTCAGATGCGACCGCACTAGCTCTGGTTAAGTGACCCATGCCTATTCCATTACTTGTCGCTAGAATAATGGTTGGCTTAGACATGAAATTAGTATAACTGCAACCAAAGTTAGGAAGCTCGAATGAGAACCGCACTATTGCTCGTAATTTTGGTGTTACAAATTTTTACACTTTTGTACTTAATTCGCGCAGCACGAAATCTTGGTTCAAAAGCCACTAAACACCAACAACAATTGATGGAAAACATCAACATGCTTCGGTCCAGTGGTAGGAGCAATATTCTTAATCATCTTGCTATACCAAATAGCAAAGAGTTTAGAAGCGTAAGTTGGGATCATGTAATTTCTTTGACTAGCCATCCAGCTAGATTTTCAACCCTTGGCATTGCAATAGATCAACTACTAAATCAACATTTGATACCTAAGAAGATATATCTAAATATTGCTCAGTCAGATTTGGACAAACTGCCCCCTGCAATCAAGAATTTAGAGGCGGGCGGCATTCTTAAAATTAATTCTTGCTCTGATTTAGGTCCCGGAAAGAAGTTAATTCCAACTTTAAAACTAGAGGAAAATCTACCTATTATTGTTGTTGATGATGATTTGTTTTTCGAAACAGATCTAACGCTTAAATTAATGGTTCAGCATCACTTAACACCAAAAAGCATCATTGCTTCCAGGGTTCACAAAATTGCTTATGAATCAGATGGCAGTATCGCCTCTTATAGTAAGTGGGCGAAGAATTACTCACTTTCAAATGGTCCGGATGTAGATTTCTTCGCCACTTCTGGTGCTGGCACTTTATATAAAAAAGAATTTTTCCATAAAGATGTTTTAGATGAAGAAACCTATAAATCATTATCACTGCACACTGATGATCTATGGTGGTATGTACAAAGCAAACGAGCGGGCGTAACAACCAAGCGAATGCCTGGCTATAGCAAATTAGAGTTTATTACTGGGACACAAGAAAATGGATTATGGAACACTGGAAACCAAGATAGAAATGATCCAAATTTGAAATCTTTGCTAAGTAAGTACTCTCTTTAATTTCTTGGTGGCGGGTGAAGGATTTGAACCTTCGAAGGCAGAGCCGGGGGATTTACAGTCCCCTCCCATTGGCCGCTCGGGCAACCCGCCAGGATTGTTAAGCGCGGTGAAGTGTAAAGCCTGACTACTTGTTATGCCAAAAGTTCAATTATTTATCGCTGTATCTTGCAATAAATCGAACATGATCCGGGTTTAACTCCGCAACAGTTCTTGCGCCAAGTAATTTCATTGTTCTAGTAATTTGTGTACGAAGTATCTCTAAAGTGCGATCAACACCAGGTTTTCCACCAGCCATTAAGCCATAAAGATAAGCTCTGCCAATCCAAGTGAATTTCGCTCCACTAGCAAGAGCTGCAACAACATCAGCGCCATGCATAATTCCAGTATCTACATGAACCTCTGCTTTATTGCCAACAGCTTTAATTACCTCTGGCAATAAATGCAATGGGACCGGTGCGCGATCTAGTTGACGTCCACCATGATTAGAAAGAATAATTGCATCAGCGCCTGCTTCTATTGACATCACCGCATCATCAACATTTTGAATACCTTTTACTACAAGATTCCCCTGCCACTGCCCTCTAATCCACTTCAAATCTTCATAGGTAACAGTCGGATCAAACATTGAATCAAGCAACTCGGCAACCGTGCCATTCCAAGAATCAAGGGATGCAAATTTAAGTGGATCTGTGGTTAAGAAATTGATCCACCAGGCTGGGCGTGGAATGGCATTTAAAATAGTCTTAGAGGTTAGTGAAGGTGGAATAGTCATTCCATTTCTAACATCTCTTAATCTTGCACCTGCAACCGGTACATCGACTGTTAAAACTAAGGTATCAAAACCTGCAGCTTTTGCTCTATCAACTAATGCCATGCTCCTATCACGGTCTTTCCACATATAAAGTTGAAACCAATTTCGTCCAGTTGGCGCAGCTTTTGCTACATCTTCAATTGATCGAGTGCCCATAGTTGAAAGTGTGTAAGGAATTCCAGCATCTGCTGCAGCACAAGCTCCTGCGTACTCACCTTCAGTTTGCATCATTCTGGTGAAACCAGTTGGCGCAATTCCAAGGGGCATACTCATTTTCTTGCCAAGCATTTGAACTGATAGATCTACATCTTTAACATTTAATAAGATTTTTGGCTGAAACTCTAATTTTTCATACGCAGCGCGGGCCCTAGTTAAACTTGATTCTGTATCTGCGCCGCCATCGGTGTAATCAAATGGTGCCTGCGGTGTGCGTCGCTTAGCAATATCTCTTAAATCATAGATTGTTAAGGCTCTAGTTAATCTGCGCTTACGAGGACTGAGAATTATTTTTCTAAACCGAAGTAATTGTGCAAGATCCTTTGGGCTAGGTATGCGCCGCTTAACCTTCACTTGGCTCACTACCGCTCCAATCAATCTTGATGAGATCTGTGAAAACTCATTCTAATTAACTAGTAAAGTATAGACATGGCTGACAGTAGTTTCGATATCGTCTCAAAAATAGACCAAATGGAGTTGGATAACGCCTTTAATCAGTGTGACCGAGAGATCGCTACCAGGTTTGATTTTAAAAATACCGATACAAAAATCGAAAAAACTGGCTTGAAAGTTGTTTTGGAATCTGGCACAGAAGAGCGAGCTAAGGCCGCACTTGATGTTTTCAAGGATAAGTTGATTAAACGTAATGTCTCACTAAAACACCTTGATGCGAGTGAGCCAGCCTTAAGTGGTAAAACTTACCGAATTACTTGTGAATTCAAAGAAGGTATTTCAACTGAGAACGCTAAGAAGATTGCTAAGTTCCTAAAAGAAAGTGGTCCAAAATCTCTTAAGACTCAAATACAGGGTGAAGAGCTGAGAGTTTCTAGTAAAAGTCGGGATGATCTACAAACTGCAATCGCTCAAGTCAAAAAAGAGTCATGGGATTTTGCAGTTCAATTTACTAATTACCGATAATTATTTAATTTAAGGATAACTTGAAAACCAATCGGTTAGGCGTTGCATATGGCGTAGGTGCCTATGTTATTTGGGGATCTCTTCCAATCTACTGGAGATGGTTAGATCGCGCTTCAGCATATGAAATTTTGGCCAATCGAGGTATCTGGTCACTAATGGTCTGCTTAATTTTTCTTGCCTTTCAAAAACAACTGCGCTCTACCTTTAAATTGATTAGAAATTTTAAGACTTTCTTTATTCTATTAACTTCATCATTCTTACTGACTTTGAACTGGGGAATATACATTTGGGCGGTATCTGTAGATCGAGTAGTTGAAGCCTCCCTGGGCTACTACATGACACCGTTAGTTGTAGTTTGTTTTGGCGTCCTGATTTTGAAAGAGAAATTACGCGTTGCACAAAAAATTTCTTTAAGTTTTGCAGGCGTGGGAGTAAGTATTTTAACTATAGCTTTTGGGCAGTTGCCGCTTGTAGCCTTTGGCTTAGCCCTAAGTTGGGGAACATACTCGCTAATAAAGAAAAGACTTGATGCCGGATCTTTAGAAACTTTGTCTATCGAGATGATTTTTGCACTAATCCCAAGTGCAACTTACATGTTCTATTTGATGAGCAAAAATGAAGCTCAATATGGATCTCAACTTTGGTTCTCGTTAATACTTATGACCTCTGGCTTGGTAACTGTTATCCCACTTCTAATGTTTAACTCTGCAGCAACTAGCCTGCCATTAACAATTACTGGTTTATTGGGCTACATAAACCCAACAATTATGTTTTTTGTAGGTTTTATCGTTTTTCATGAACCACTTACTTTTTCCAAAATCTTTGGGTTTGTGTTTATCTGGGCCGCACTGATTTTATTGGGAATTGATATGTATCGATCAGGTAGAGCGGTTAACCAAAGCAAAAGTTAAGTTATTCAACGCTTCTTTTGCAGCTCCGGCTGGAAGATCAATTAGTAAATCATTTGCCTCCGTTGCAACCTGACTTAAGTAGTCCTGAACCTTTTTTAAAGCTTTGTGCTTTCGAAGTTCCAAAATAACATTTGGCAAGTCTTGATCACTTATTGGTTTATTTAACTTAAGAATTAACTCTTTATCTGCTGGATCATTATCAGCCATCACAAAAAGAGTTACTAAGGTAGGAATTCCTTCTTTTAGATCTGTGCCAGGTGTTTTTCCAGAAGCTGTTTCATTACTTGCGATATCTAATAAATCATCGGCAACCTGAAATGCAATGCCAATTTTTTCACCGAATTTTGTCAGGGTCTCTACAACGGTTGGTGAGGCTCCCGATAAAAGGGCGCCGAAACGAGCACTTGTTGCGATCAAAGATCCAGTTTTATCAGCCACTACTTTCATATAGTGATCGATTTGTGAAAGACCCTCACTTTTTCCTTGAGTTTCCTTTATCTGACCAATCACTAGACGTTCAAAAGTTTTTGCTTGTAACTTCACTGCCTCAGGTCCGATATCAGCCAACATGTCAGAAACTTTAGAGAATAAATAATCTCCAGTAAGAATTGCAACAGCGTTATCCCATTTTTTATTAGCACTAATAACACCACGTCGTAAAACAGCATCATCCATTACATCGTCGTGATACAAAGTGGCTAGATGTGTTAATTCACAACAGACAGCCGCTTTAATAATGTCATAATTGGTTGGATCACCAAATTGTGCTGAAATTAATGTTAATAAAGGCCTAAGCCGTTTACCGCCAGCTTCAACCAAGTGCCTTGAAGTTTCAACTACAAGCGGGTAATCCCCTTTGATGTGTGATCGCATTAAATCTTCGACTTTTTTCATGTCGGTGATTAATGATGCTTCCAGC
>Ga0214921_10004911_pt1 | contig 19262 bp, 20 predicted proteins | sample LL1505_MetaG_FD_177992 | JGI IMG/M metagenome (GOLD analysis project Ga0214921, IMG submission 177992) | Freshwater microbial communities from Lake Lanier, Atlanta, Georgia, United States - LL-1505 | ecosystem: Environmental > Aquatic > Freshwater > Lake | place: USA: Georgia | collected... | reverse complement strand
TGAGCCACGCTGACTGATTTTAAAGAAGCTATCAAGCATGGAGGTACCTTTCTGTTTTTTATACATGGTGTTTTCGACATGTAGTCAGATTCGGTCTAACAAGCCGTGGGAATGGCTTAAATCTATTAGTTACTTGGCGGTAAGGCGGTCTACGACACCAAGGGATATTGCTACTGATTGGCCTATCAGAAGCGCAAAAAGCAAGGTTCCTACCCCCAATGAGCCACCAAGGATCGCACCACTGGTCGCGGCCACTATTTCGATTCCTAAACGTACCCGACCGACTCGAACTCCAGTTTTGTAATGTAAACCAGTCATCAAGCCATCTCGTGGCCCGGTGCCAAGTCCACAAGTGATGTAAAGAGCTGAACCTGCGCCAACTAACGCAATTCCAAATAATATGTAGAAATATTTAAGAAAAATGTTGTCAACTACAGGAATAAAAAATAATCCAACCTCTATAGCAGCAGCTATTACAGCAATATTTGCAAGAGTGCCAAAACCCGGTTTTTGTCTCAATGGAATCCAAAGCAAAAGCACAAGGAGTGAAACTAGAAAGGTTGATTCACCGATATTTAGAACAGTATGGATTGATATTCCTTCAGAAAGAACCACCCAAGGTGAATTACCGAGTCCAGTGATAACTAAAAAAGCTTCACCAATTCCGAAAATTGAAAGACCGAATATAAGAATTGCTAGCCTTTGAAGATGGTGTTTTCCCGTACCAAGTGACCATGTCGATTCCGCTCGCCATGGGGTGTTTGGAATTGTTTTTGATGGTCGAAGCATATTTACTAATCTTTTATAGAGATTATCGTCATTCGATGGCAAGCTCACTGCTAAACTCTATCTTAGAACCACTAGCGATTGGGTTACATTGAGTTTTACTTACACTCAGGCGGTTATCATTGGATTTATTCAGGGTATAACTGAATTGTTTCCAGTATCAAGCCTTGGTCACGCAATTTTGGTTCCGGCATGGATTGGTGGATCTTTCAAAGATTTTATCAGTGAGGAAAATCAAGCATATTTGTTGATTACAATAGCAATGCACCTTGCTAGTTCAGTGGCATTATTTATTGTATTTAGGAAACGATGGTTCGGTTTAATCGGTGGAAGTTTTAAAGCCTTGAAATCTGGAAATCTTCAGTCAACTCCACTGAGAGTTCTTGGCTATATTGTGATTGCAACAATTCCAGTTGGGGTACTTGGTATTGTTTTGGGCGATTACTTCCAGAGTATTTTTGGTAAACCACAATACTCAGCGGCTTTTCTGGCAATTAACGGATTGATACTAATTACCGCCGAAAGATTATCTAAACGCGATATGGTCCATGAATACGGTGACTCAGATTCTGAGATAGATCACCGAGTAAATGCCAAGAGTGCAGTTGTCATTGGTTTTGGACAGAGTTTGGCTTTATTTGCAGGGATAAGTAGATTCGGAATTACAATGAGTGCTGGACTGCTTCGCAAGCTAAATCATTCAGTTGCCTCTGATTTCGCATTCTTGCTTTCATTACCGGTAATTGTTGGCGCATCAATTCTTAAGCTACCTGAATTGTTTTCTAGTGACGCCAAACAATTGCTTGGCCAGATCTTAATTGGGTCATTGGTGTCATTTGTTGCGACATATTTTAGTGTTTCATTTTTGGTTAGATGGTTTAAAACTAAAACACTGTACCCATTTGCAGTTTACTGCCTAGTTGTTGGAATAGCTTCCTTTGTGAGGTTTGTCTAATGTTTCCAGGGTTTGGAACAGTACTTAATATTCTAGCTATTGTTATCGGTGGAACTCTCGGTGTGTTTATTGGCGGTCGAATAAATGAAAAATTAAGAAATTTAATTACTGATGTATTGGGTTGTGTAACTATTATTTCTGCAGCCGATGCACTGTCGGCATATTGGGATAGAGGTTTACAAGACTCCATGCCCAGAGGTTGGGTAATTTTGGTTATTGTTTTTTCATTACTGGCAGGAGCAGTAATTGGTTCTTTGCTTCGAATTGAGGACCGACTCGAAAATTTAGGCTTCAATTTGAAAAATAAGTTTAGTAAAGATGGTGGGTCTAATTTTGTCGAGGGATTCGTATCTGCGTCATTAATTTTCGCAATTGGCCCGCTTGCGATTCTGGGCAGCATCTCTGATGGCATGGGAACTGGAATTGATCAATTGGTTTTAAAGAGCACATTAGATGGTTTTACCTCCCTAGCATTTGCTGCCTCATTAGGTTGGGGAGTTGCGCTTTCTAGTTTGCCGGTCGGTATCTACCAATTTGCGTGGACCGCTGTTGGATTATTCTTAGGTTCGATTTTGGCTGGATACCAAGTTTCTGCAATGACAGCAGTGGGAGGGATTTTGTTAGTTGGAATTTCCCTTAGGTTACTTAGGATTAAACAGATAGCAGTTGGCAATCTTTTGCCAGCACTTGCACTAGCGCCATTGCTAGCGCTAGCTGCTCATCAATTTATCTAGAAAGTTTGAGCGTCAATCACAAAGCGATACTTCACATCACTTGCAACTGTTCGATCGTAAGCTTGATTGATGTAATCAGATTTGATTACCTCTACATCACTGACTATATTTTTCTCTCCACAGAAATTCAACATTTCTTGAAGCTCAGCAATTCCACCAATCATTGATCCGGCCAGCGACCTTCTTTGGCCGAGAAGCGTGCCTGCATTTATTGAGTATGGCTTACCGGGCAGGCCGATAACAACCAAGGTTCCGTCTAACTTTAATAATTGTAGGTATGGTTCAAGATCTAAATCAGCTGAAACGGTATTAAGAATCAAATCATATGATTTATTTAGTTTTTCCAAATTCTTAATATCTTTTGTCACCACGAAGTGATCTGCTCCCATGGCTTTTGCATCAGATTCTTTCTCAGGTGAGTGAGAAAAAACTGTTGTCTCTGCCCCTAAAGCGTGAGCAAATTTAAGTCCCATATGACCAAGTCCACCTAAGCCCATGATGCCAACTTTTTTACCAGGTCCGGCATTCCAATTCTTAAGTGGTGAATAAAGAGTGATACCGGCGCACATAAGTGGCGCTACACCGGCTAGGTCAAGATTTGCGGGAACATGAACTGCATAATCTTCATCAATAACAAATTTATCTGAATAACCACCCATAGCAACTGTTTTGCCATCTCGTTCCAGAGCGTTGTAAGTACCGGTCATGCCTTCCACGCAATACTGTTCAAGACCAGCGTTACAACTTGCACAGTTGCGACAAGAATCTACAAAAACTCCAACACCAATAGTTTCGCCAACTTTAAATTTACTCACCTGTGAGCCGATCTCAGTAACCTTTCCAACAATTTCATGGCCAGGCACCATTGGAAATATTGATGGACCCCACTCTTCTCGTGCTTGATGGATATCTGAATGGCAGATACCTGCATAGTAGATATCAAGTGCTACATCTCTTGGGCGTAGATCTCTTCTATCAAATTCGTATTGTTCAAGAAGAGCTTTTGCTGATTTCGCGGCATATCCTCTGGTTTTCATGTTGCCCTTCGGTTAGTTATTAAACGGCAGAGATTGTTCTGCCGCTGGATTGGAAATTTTTGAGGTAACTTTTCGCATATGGTGACGGCGACAAAGGACTTCATACGCAACTGTTGAAGCATTGCCTACATCGCCAACAACAACTTGTTCACCTTCGGTAACCATTTTTCCATCGATAGTTCTTGCGTTATGCGTTGCACGCTCACCACACCAACATAATGCCTCAACCTGCAAAGTTTGAACTCGATCTGCTAGTTCAACTAGTCTGGCACTGCCTGGGAACAATTTGGTTCGAAAGTCAGAGAGAATTCCAAAGGCGTAAACATCAATTCCAAGACCATCTACAATCTTTGCAAGCTGTTCAATTTGCTCCGGCGCATAAAACTGTGCTTCATCGCAAATAATAAAACTAATCCGTCCACCGATTGATAACCGTTCAACAATTAATTTATGAATATCGAGATCTGAATCCACCTCTAGTGCCTCGATTTGCAAACCGAGGCGAGAAGAAATTAATCCTTTTCCGGCTCGATCTTTACTTGTAAAGATCACTCCATCACGGCCCCGAGAACGGTGATTATGAGCAGTTTGAAGTGCCAATGTGGATTTACCGCTATCCATTGTTCCGCAGTAATAGATGAGTTCGGCCATGTGGTTATTCTGCCAATATTGTCTTGATTTGTAGACCACTGTGGGCTTGTTTGATTCGTGATCTTCCACCCAATATGGGTATTTCGAGTAAAAAGACCAGAGAAGTCGGGACTAGAGATGCCGCGATTATCAAATCTGTTGCTGCAACAGCGGTCCCTCCGGTAGCCAGCACATCATCCACAATTAGAACCTTTTTGCCTGCTGGAATTAAGTTGGCATGAACTTCAAGGGTTGCCTGGCCGTACTCAAGCTCATAACTTTCTGAAATTGTTTCGCCAGGTAGTTTTCCACTTTTTCGAATCGGTATAAACCCTTTATTGCTCATGGCTGCGACTGCAGCAGCAAAAATAAATCCTCGGGCTTCAATCCCTGCGACGTAATCTGCATCGGTTGCTAACTGAGAAATTTCCGCACAGCAGGCTTTAAATGATACTGGATCTGCCAATAGGGGAGTAATATCTTTAAAAACAATACCTGGTTTTGGAAAATCAGGAATATTCCGAATCAATTTGAGTGCTGAAATATCCATCCGCCGATTGTATTGATATCCATACAAAATCAGTTGTGTCCGAGAGGGGAGTTGAACCCCTAAGCCCTTACGGGCACTAACACCTCAAGCTAGCGCGTCTGCCAATTCCGCCACCCGGACCTACTCGTATTTTAACGCAATCTGAATTGATAGGAAATCGTATTTATGTAGGAGAATAGGCTTATGAAATTGAGCAAAGAGCAGATCATTGAATTGGAGAACGAAACGATCACCCTTTGCCAGGAAATGATTCGAATTCCAAGTGTTAACCATGGCGAAGGCCAAGGCAATGAAAAAGCAATGGCTGAGTATGTTGCAAGTAAATTAGCTGAGGTAGGTATTAAGAGCGAATTAATTGAAACTGCACCTAACCGAGTAAATGTGGTTGCAAAGATCGAAGGAGCAGATAAAAGCCGGCCTGGACTAGTTTTGCATGGACACATCGATGTTGTACCTGCCAATGCTTCTGATTGGTCAGTTGATCCCTTTAGCGGCTTGATAAAAGATGGATTTATTTGGGGACGTGGAGCAGTGGACATGAAAGACATGGATGCCATGATTTTGGCAACAGTTAGAATGTGGCAACGAACTGGATATAAACCGCCAAGAAATATTTTATTGGTTTTCTTTGCTGATGAAGAGGCGGGTTCTAACTATGGATCTCGCTGGCTAGTTAAGCATCGTCCAGAGATTTTTGATGGTTATAGCGAAGCAGTATCAGAGGTTGGTGGATTTTCAGTAACAATTACTGGTGAACACCGTCTTTACTTGATCGAAGCCGCTCAAAAAGGTATCCAATGGATGAAATTAACCGCTAAAGGCACGGCGGGGCATGGTTCATTTATAAATCAAGATAATGCGGTAACAAAGGTTGCAGATGCGGTTTCTAGAATTGGTGCATATGAGTGGCCTCAGTTAGAAACTAAGACCAGTAGTTTCTTTTTCCGAAAAATTGCCGAACTAACTGGGGAAAAGTATGATCCAAAAAATGTGAAGCCACTTCTTCATCATCTTGGCGATGCGGTAAAGATGTTGGGTGCGACAATTTCCAATACCGCAAATCCAACGATGCTAGAGGCAGGTTATAAAGTGAATGTGATCCCGCAAAGTGCAAGCGCAATCGTAGATGGAAGATTTCTGCCAGGTCATGAGAATCAACTACAAGAAACCATCAAAAAACTCGCTGGCGATGAGATTGAGATTGAGGTATTAACTCGAGATATTGCACTCGAGGTTGAGTTTGCTGGACCATTGGTAAAAGCGATGTGTGATGCTATTTCTAGTGAGGATTCTGCTGGTATCCCAGTTCCTTACTTAATGAGCGGAGGTACGGATAATAAAGCTTTACATGATTTAGGAATTGTTGGTTATGGATTTTCTCCTCTTAAGTTACCCAAGGATCTAGATTTCTTTGCGCTCTTTCATGGAGTAGATGAACGGGTACCTATTGATGGCTTAAAGTTCGGTGTTCGAGTTTTGTACGAATTTTTGGAGAATGTTTAGTTAGAGGCTGAAACCTCATTTAATGCTTGTCGAACTTGTTGAGGCAAAGTTATTTGCTCAACAGTGAGAATTCCGCGAAGTTGTGCACCAGTTCTTGCCCCAATCAGCGCACTAGTTACTCCTGGTGCATCTCTTACCCAAGAGAGAGCAACTTCAAGAGGTGAGTAGCCCAATCCTTCTGCTGCTACACATACTGCTTCCACAATTTGTTGAGATCGCTCAGAAAGATATGGTTCAACAAAGTTTGCAAAATGTGGTGAAGCACCTCGAGAATCTGATGGCACACCGCCGCGATACTTTCCAGTTAGCACCCCTCTTCCCAGTGGTGACCAAGCTAAGAAACCAAGGTTTAGGGCTGATGAAGCAGGAATTACCTCTTCCTCTGCTTTTCTATTGAGTAAAGAGTATTCATTTTGCGCGGCGGCAATTGCAGCTTTGCCAAATATTGGATTTTGCAAAGTTGCGCTCCTTGCAAGTTGCCAGCCATTGAAATTGCAGACACTCACGTAACGCGCTTTTCCAGAACTAGTTGCATAATCAAGTGCAGATAAAGTTTCCTCTAAGGGAGTATTTTTATCCCATGTGTGAATCTGCCAAAGATCAACATAATCAACATTCAACCTGTTCAAAGATTTATCTAAATCAGAGATTAACTCATTTCGCGAGTTATTTACTTTGCGATTACCATCTTTAAGTGTTAATCCACCTTTGGTGGCAATAAAAAGATCGTCTCTCTTTACTAACGTTCCAATAAAACCACCAAGAACTCGCTCAGCATCACCATCACCGTAAACAGCTGCGGTATCAACTAAATTGCCACCAGCTTCAACAAAGTACTGCAATTGTTGGGCAGCTTCATTCTCATCAGTGTCGCGACCCCAGGTCATAGTCCCTAGTCCGAGTCGGGAGATTGATAATCCACCTAATTTACGACGTTCCATGGCTGGCAGGCTAGCAACAAGAGAGGTAAAAGATCGGTAACCTTGCCAAATGCCGATTATCTATCTTCTGCGTCATGCCCAGTCCGTGGCCAACGCCAAAGGTATTTTGGCTGGCCAGGATGATTCAGTTGAGTTATCAAAAGCAGGTTTTAAACAAGCAGATTCGCTCGTCTCTCACCTCTCAGCAGTCAAATTCTTAACAGTCTATGCAAGTCCGTTAACTCGATGTATCCAAACAATTACACCTTTCATGGGGAAGAATCCAAGAATCGAATTCCAGATTGATGCAAGATTCATCGAGATGAACTATGGAAAATGGTCGGGTCGAAAACTTGCCACATTGAGCAAGCATGCGAAATGGAAGAATGTTCAAAACAACCCTGCTGGGTTTACTTTTCCAGAAGGAGAAAGTTTTAAAAGTATGCGCAAACGGGTAGATCTTGCACTTGCAGATTTAAAAACAAAAAAAGGCCCGATTTTGGTTGTAAGCCATGGAGACATCATCAAGATGGCTATAACCACATGTCTTGGATTGCCAATTAATCGCTTTCAGAGCTTTGTGGTTGAGCCCGCATCACTCACCATAATCAATTTAAACAAAGCTGGTGCCACTATTTTGCAAAGTAATTTTAAAATTTCTGAGGGTCCGATATCTAAATTTAACGCAAATTTGATTGGTGGCGGAAACAATCTCTCTAGTGGTCGCTGGTGGAGGAAATAGTGCCGCGTATTATTTATCGCCATGAACCTGCAACTAGGTTTATTGTTAGTGCAATTGGTGATCCGGGTCAGCGTCAATTTTTCATCCAAGTGAAATCTGCCGATGGATTAAATTCCGTAACTTTAGAAAAAAGTCAGGTTATTGCACTCACTGAAAAATTTGAGGAGTTAATCCGCGAGTTGCGCCGAGGTAAATTAGCTGCGCCTGAACTGATCTCTGCTTCGCCCGAAGTCGACAACCAGCCAATGGATTTGCCAATTGATGAAGATTTCCAGGTAGGGGTGATCAGTATTACCTGGGAGCATGAGCAAGTTGTAGTGAATATACAAGCGGTTTCGCAGGATGATGATCTTGTATTAGATGACATCGATATGGGACCAGATCTTTTAATCGCCACACTCAATATTGCGCAGGTGAAGGGTTTTTGTGAGCGTGCAATGAGCATTGTCAATGCTGGCCGAGCTGCGTGTCCATTCTGTGGACTACCAATTGATCCGCTTGGTCATTTGTGTCCTCGTGCAAATGGTTATCGCAGATGATAGATGTAACTGAATCAATCTTAAACGGTAATCTCTTGGTGGTTGGCCGTTTAGTAGATGCATCAAACGCAACTTTATTAGCCAATATAGAGGGCAGCGAGCCATCAATCGAAGTTATATACAAACCAGTTGCCGGTGAGAGACCACTTTGGGATTTTCCAGATGGAAACCTTGCCAACCGTGAGTATTCTGCGTATTTATTAAGCAACCTTGCAGAGTTTAATATTGTTCCATTCACAGTATTACGGGAAGGACCATTTGGTTTTGGCATGGTTCAAGAATGGATAAAAGTAGATCAGAACATTGATGTTGTTGAGTTCGGTCAAAGTTTTGATCGTCAACTTCGCAAACTTGCTCTCTTTGATGCAATTATTAATAACACCGATCGTAAATTCGGGCATTTATTGGTGGATGAAAATGGAGTGCTTAAAGGGTGCGACCACGGCGTGGCATTTCATTCTGAGGACAAACTTAGAACAGTTTTATGGCAATTTTCCGACATGCCCTTTTCACCAGAAGAGTTCGCGCTTTTGAAGAACGTTAAATCAATTGATCTCAATAAAGTTTTTTCTAGATATCTAACTGAAGAGGAAATAGATGCAATCTCAAGGCGGACCGATAATTTGATAAGTAGTGCTAAGTTTCCGGAGCCAAGCGAAACTTGGCCAGCCGTTCCATGGCCACCGGTTTAAGCGAAGTAGATGATATGAAAACATGGCCTGATCTTTATTTACCAATTATAGATCCTAGCAATTTTCCAACTCTCAAATTGAAGGACTCTAATTCTGGTGAAGTAAAACCAATTACGGGTGATAGTTTTAAAATGTATGTCTGTGGAATTACTCCTTATGATGCTACTCATCTAGGACATGCTGCAACTTACCTTAGTTTTGATCTTATTAATCGTTATAAACGTCTATCTGGCTCAACAGTAAGTCTTGTTGAGAATGTTACAGATATTGATGATCCACTTTTAGAACGTGCTAATCGAGATAAAACTGATTGGCAACTACTCGCTAACACTCAGATCGATCTGTACAAATCTGATATGACGGCACTGAGAGTTTTACCCCCAACTAATTTTGCAAAGGTGACTGATTCAATCGATATCATTGAGAGGTTTATTCAAAAGTTATCGCATAATGGACATCTTTATGAAATATCCGGTGACTATTATTTCTCGGTTGAATCATTTCTAGAAACCTTGCCATTACAAATTGATGAAGCAATAAGTATCTTTGCCGAACGCGGGGGTGACCCAAATAGATCTGGTAAGAAGCACCCATTAGATCCAGTTATTTGGTTAGCCAATCGTAATAATGAACCGGGATGGCAGAGCAGCTTAGGATTTGGTCGTCCAGGATGGCACGTTGAATGCACCGCTATTGCTTGTGAGTATTTGGATGATAAAAATAGTGATCCAATAATTGATCTACAAGGTGGAGGAAGTGATCTTATTTTCCCTCACCATTTTATGAGCGCTCAAATAGTTAAAGCTGCGTATGGTCGAGATTTCGCAAAATACTTCGTGCATTCAGCCATGATCGGTTTAGATGGTGAAAAAATGAGCAAATCAAAGGGCAACCTAGTATTTGTATCAAAATTATTAGAAGCAAAAGTTGATCCAATGGTTATTAGGTGGGCACTTCTCAAAGGTCACTATCAAGAAGATAGGGCTTGGAGCAATGAATTACTAAATACAGCAGAATCTGAAATTAACCAGATTCGTCGCTCACTATCTAAAAGTGAAGTTAGTGATGCAGCGGAGTTGATTAGTGGTTTGATTCTTGATATTTCAAATAACCTAGATACTCCGTCAGCTTTGAATCGATTATTAGATTGGTCAGAAAAATCTGATAATAATGGTGATGTTAATCAAAGTGGCTTGGTTTCTAGAGCAATTGATTCACTGCTTGGTTTAGCACTTTAATCGAGGTTGTTGCCCATTTATTAAGGTAAACTTGAGCAAATGAACTCCCTGCGCGCTGCTTTAAATCAACGAGTCGTCATCGCCGATGGCGCAATGGGCACAATGTTGCAGGCTCAAAATCCAAGCTTGGATGATTTTCAAAATCATGAGGGTTGTAATGAGATTTTAAATGTAACTAGGCCAGACATCGTAAAAGCGGTTCATGCTGAATATCTAGATGCTGGCGTTGATGCGATAGAAACGAATACATTTGGTGCAAATTTAGCCAATTTAGCTGAGTATGGAATTGAAGATCGAATTTATGAATTGGCTTTCGCTGGTGCAAAAATTGCAAGAGAGGTTGCAGATGAATATTCAACTAAAGAGGAACCAAGATGGGTTCTGGGTTCACTTGGCCCCGGTACGAAACTGCCAACATTAGGTCACACAACATATGAAATACTTAAGCAATCTTATGAAACAGCTGCAAGAGGCTTAATCGAAGGTGGCAGTGACGCGTTACTGATTGAAACAACACAAGACTTGCTTCAGGCAAAATCAGCAATAAACGGAGCACGGGATGCAATCAACAAATTAAAAAAAGATATAGTTTTGATCGCACAGGTGACTGTTGAAACAACTGGCACCATGCTCATGGGTTCAGAAATAGGCGCCGCTTTAAACGCACTAGAACCTCTTGGAATTGATTTGATTGGTTTAAATTGTGCAACTGGTCCGGCGGAGATGAGTGAGCATCTTCGAGTTTTAAGTAAGGGCGCTACGGTAGGGATTTCGGTAATGCCAAATGCTGGATTGCCGATTCTTGGCGACAACGGAGCACATTATCCGCTATCACCAACAGAGTTGGCTAAATCGTTAAAACAGTTTGTCGATGAGTACAAAGTTAACTTAGTTGGGGGTTGTTGCGGCACAACACCAGCTCATCTAAAGGAAGTTGTTACACAACTACGCGGCAGTAATATCGGAAATAGAATTACAAACCGAGAATTTGGTGCCTCTTCTCTTTATCAATTTACTCCGTTTAGACAGCAAAATACCTATCTTTCAATTGGTGAACGTACTAACGCCAACGGATCCCGAGCATTTAGGGACGCACTACTCGCTGAAGATTGGCAAAGTTGCGTCGAGATCGCACGGGACCAGATTAGAGATGGTGCTCACATGTTAGATCTTTCAGTAGATTATGTAGGGCGCGATGGTGTCGCCGATATGAAGGAATTAGCATTTAGATTTGCAACAACATCAACGCTGCCAATTGTGTTGGATTCAACAGAACCAGCAGTTCTCGAAGCCGGACTGAAGCAATTAGGTGGTAGATCAGTAATTAATTCAGTCAACTATGAAGATGGTGATGGACCAGCCTCTAGATTTGCAAGGATCATGCCGCTAGTAGTTGAGCACGGTGCAGCTGTAATTGCGCTGACAATTGATGAAGATGGTCAAGCACGTGATTCAGCTTGGAAATTGAAAGTAGCCAGACGCTTGATAAATGACTTAACAAAAAATTGGGGCATGAAAGTTGAAGACATAATCATTGATTGCCTAACTTTTCCTATTGCGACGGGGCAAGAAGAGACTCGACGCGATGGTATCGAAACCATTAACGCGATTAAATCATTGAAAAATGAGTTTCCTGGGGTACAGACAACGTTAGGTGTTAGTAACGTTTCTTTCGGACTCAACCCTGCAGCTCGAATTGTTTTAAACTCGGTTTTCTTATCTGAGGCCGTTAAGAATGGATTGGATTCAGCAATTGTTCATCCATCAAAAATTACACCCATTAGTCGCATTCCTAAGGATCAACTAGATGTCGCGATGGATTTAGTTTATGACCGAAGAAAGTTTGATCAGAATGGGGACGTCGAATATGACCCACTTTCAAAGTTTCTTCAATTATTTGAGAATGTTGAGGTTACCTCGACTAAGGAGAGTAGGGCTGCTGAACTTGCTGCGCTACCACTCGATGAGCGATTGCAACGACGAATAATTGATGGTGAGAAAGTTGGCCTAACCGATGATTTAAAAATCGCTCTGGATTCTAAGATCTCAGCCCTAACAATAATCAATGAATATCTACTGTCTGGAATGAAAACCGTAGGAGAGTTGTTTGGTAAAGGTGAAATGCAACTTCCGTTTGTTCTTCAGTCTGCAGAGGTAATGAAAACAGCAGTTGCCTACCTTGAACCGTTTATTGAAAAAACTGATGATGAAGGTAGAGGGAAGATACTTCTTGCGACTGTAAAGGGTGATGTGCACGATATCGGCAAAAACTTGGTAGATATTATTTTGTCTAATAACGGATACGAAACAGTAAATATTGGAATAAAGCAAACCGCTAATCAGATTATTGATGCAGCAGTTGCGAATAACGTTGATGTTATTGGCATGTCCGGTTTGTTAGTTAAATCAACTGTAATTATGAAAGAAAATTTATTGGAGTTAGAGTCAAGGGGGCTTTCACAAAAATGGCCGGTCGTTCTCGGAGGAGCTGCGCTAACTAGATCTTTTGTCGAACAAGATCTAAATGAAATATTTCCGGGTACAGTCCGTTATGCGAAGGATGCCTTCGAAGGTCTTAAATTAATGGATACATTGATGGGAATTAAACGAGGAGTACCTGGGGCTCAATTACCGCCACTAAAAGAAAGACGAACAATAAAAACCAATAGAAACGAATCGGCTGTTGTGGATTTTAAAAGAAGCGATGTTTCAGAGAATAACCCACTTCCTATCGCTCCATTTTATGGTTCTAAGGTTGTTAAGGGAGTGGCGCTTGCAGATTATGTTGGAATGCTAGATGAACGAGCATTGTTTCTAGGTCAGTGGGGACTAAAGGGCAAAGATTTTGAAATAATGGCAGAACAACAAGGTAGACCGCAATTGAGATCGCTATTAAATGATGTTCAATCAAATGGTTGGTTAAATGCTGCAGTTGTATATGGCTATTTTCCTTGCTATAGCGATGGTAATGATCTAGTTGTTCTACATCATGAGGGAGATCTAAAGGGAGAAGAAAGAGTTAGGTTCACATTCCCGAGGCAAAGTCGCGATCGCAGATTGTGCCTATCTGATTTCTTCCGAAGCAAGCAGAGCGGCGAAATAGATATTGTTGGTTTTCAGTTCGTTACTATGGGTCAGTCAATTAGTGATGCTATAAATAAGCTATTCACAGCAAATTTATATCGTGAATATCTAGAGTTGCATGGCCTTTCTGTTCAATTAACCGAGTCTTTAACAGAGCACTGGCATTCAAGGGTTCGTGAAGAGCTCAAAATAAACGGGACAGACTCCAAGGATTTAAAAGCGATTTTTGATCAAGGTTATCAAGGGTCTCGTTACTCATTTGGTTATCCAGCATGCCCAGACCTAGAGCAACAAATTCAAATGTGCGAATTACTAGAGCCAGAACGAATCGGGATTTCTTTGTCTGAAGAGTTTCAACTTCATCCTGAGCAATCAACATCTTCAATCATTCTGCACCACCCAGAAGCAAAGTATTTCAACGCATCATGAGTGCAATACTTTTTGATATGGATGGAACTTTAATTAATTCTGAACCGTTATGGTTACAGGCAGAGATTGAGATTATGGCTGAGCTTGGCTGTCACTGGGATCAGCAGGATCAAATTAATTGTCTTGGCGGGCCAATGGAGCGCACTGAGAATTATATGCAAGAACGGAGTAACCATGTGAAACCCTACGGTTATTTTGAGAAAAAATTAGATGAGTTGATGGAGTATAAATTATCAAATGAATTAGAACTTATTCCTAATGCTCGGGAACTGTTAGAAGATTGCAAATCTGCTGGGATTAAAATTGCACTTGTGACAGCTAGCACCGGTAAGCAGATGAGATCTGTACTTACTAGATTTCCTAATGGGTTTTTCGATGCCGCTGTATCTCGTGATGATGTGCAAAAATCCAAACCCGATCCAGCGCCATATTTGTTAGCCGCAAAATTACTAGGCGTTAAAAACGAATTTTGCGTTGTTTTTGAAGATTCTCCGACCGGAGCTGAATCAGGTTTGCGTTCTGGGGCTCAAGTTATAGGAATACCGCATTTAATTCAGATGGCTCCACATGAGAATCTAAGAGTCATAGCCGCAATTGCAGATGTGAATTTTGCTCAACTTATTTCCTGGTACCCATTTCTAACAAGTAGACTGAACTCAAATGATTGATCGCAATTTTAAATATGGAGACCGGGTGCAATTAACCGACGCTAAGGGAAAACTTTATTCAATTACCTTAACAGCGGGTGCAGAATGGCATACTCATAAAGGAATGCTTAAACATGATGAATTAGTTGGGCTCCCAGAGGGATCTATTGTGGCAACTAATGGAGACTTAAAATTTCAGATTTTCCGGCCATTACTTGCCGATTATGTTCTTTCAATGCCAAGGGGAGCGACAATTGTTTACCCGAAAGATGCTGCAATGATTATTGGAATGGCAGATATAAAGCCTGGCATAAGAGTTTTAGAGGCTGGAGTTGGATCTGGCGCACTTAGTATTTCAATTCTTCGCGCTATCGGTAACAATGGATTTTTACATTCGGTAGAAATTCGAGAGGATTTCGCAGAAATTTCAAAATTGAACGTGCAGAATTACTTTGGTTCAGAGACACAAAACTGGCAATTGACTAATGGCGCTTTGCAAGATCAGAAATTTGAAGCCGATTTTGATCGGGTGATTCTTGACATGCTTAGCCCTTGGGATTGTGTAGAAACAGCAGCGAATGCATTAGTACCGGGCGGTGTTTTCATGGCATATGTAGCAACAACAACCCAATTATCAAAGCTTGCAGAGGCTATAAAAGACTCTGGTCATTTCACTGAACCAGAATCTTCTGAAACTATTGTGCGCGGTTGGCATCATGAAGGTTTAGCGGTAAGGCCTCAACACAGAATGATTGGACACACGGGGTTCTTAATTTTTGCCCGCCGAATGGCACCTGGAGTCCCAGTGTTACAACGTCGCCGTCGCCCTTCAAAAGGGTCGTACGACGTTATCGAGTAATTAGCTAACTTTTATTAGATCAACTACGAAAATTAGTGTTTCGTTTGGTCCAATTGCAGCGCCCGCACCGCTTGCGCCATAACCAAGATCTGGTGGAATAACTAATAAACGGCGTCCACCCTCTTTCATACCAGGAATTCCTTGTTGCCATCCTGCAATAACGCCACTCAATGGGAAGGTTGCAGTTTGTCCAGAGTCCCATGAAGACTCAACTAAACTTCCTGTGCTCCAAGCCATCAATGTGTAATGAACTTCTAAAGTAGATGTTGCAACTGCCTCTTTGCCAGTTCCAACGAAAATATCCTTTTGCTGGAGAGTTTTAGGAGCGTTCCCAGATGGAGCTGAAATTGTTGGCTTTGAGCCTTTCGAGCCGCCAACCTCTGGAAGAGCTGTAGGTGATGCTTGTGTTGAACTGGTCATTGGATTTACGCCTCCATCAGTAGAACAGGCTGCTAAGAGCAATACAGGAGCAATTAATAGGGTAATTTTTTGGAATTTATGCATACCAAATCTTATCAAAGATTTTAGTAATGACTAACCTATCACCATGAGTTCTCAGAAAACTGAAAGGTTAATCAACCTCACCTTGGCTCTATTGGCAACCAAACGTTATTTAACTAAATCAGAAATTTTCAAGAGTGTCACTGGATATAGCGGATCACCGGAAACCATGGAGCGTATGTTTGAACGGGATAAAGATGAGCTAAGAAGTATGGGTGTGGAGATCGAGGTTAAAGGGCTTGATCCACTTTTTGAGGATGACCAAGGATATTTGATTCGATCAGAAACCTTCCAATTAAGCGAGAACGAATTCGCTTCAGATGAGCTTTTATATTTAACAATGGCTGCCAACTTATGGCATGACTCGGCTCTAAGCAATGACTCTAATGCTGCACTTCTAAAAATTCAGTCATTAAGTGGTCCTATTGAAATCAATGCATTCAATTCACCGGTAGTCAGAGATAATGAAAACTCGCACATGCTTGCTACGGCTTTTGAAGCGATTGAAAAGTGTAAGAAACTCACATTTAAATACAATGGCAATCATCGTATTGTTGAGCCATTAGGCATGTTTATGAGCTCTGGATTCTGGTATTTGGTGGCGCAGGATGACAAGATAGTGAAATCATTCAAGCTAGTTAGAATCGAATCAAAGATAGAAATGGATGCTGGAACCTTTCAGAAAATGGAAGGCTTTGAACTATCTAGTTATTTGAAAAGATATAGTGAAGAAGAAATAATGCAGGCAGAAATACTTGTGAGGAAAGAGCAAGCGTATTCGCTGAGAAGTAAGTATTTGGTAACGGAATTTGATTCTGAGTGGGACTTAATGTTGATTCCATTTAGTTATGAGCCGGAAATGATTGAAACGTTGTTATGGCACGGTCAGAATATTATTGTTAGAAACCCTCAATCACTTCGGAATTCGATAGTTACTAGATTAGAGGAGTTTATCAATGGTTGATAATGCAGCAATACGCGCACTTAGAACCATGGATCTTATCCCATACATTTTGGAGAATCCTGGGGTATCAATTAGTAGTTTGGCTACAAGGTTTTCTGTTACTCAAAAACAGATTGAAAATGATCTGCAGTTAATTTTTATGTGTGGTCTACCTGGTTACACACCTTACGAGCTCATCGATATAGTTTTTGAGGATGGGATTGTTTCAGTAATCGACCCTCAGGTGCTAGATAAACCACGAAGATTCAACAAGAACGAATTAATTGTGATTGCCTTAGGTTTACAGATATTAATCGAAATTAACAAATCTCATCCCACTCAGCTTGAGAAATTACAATCTTTATCCAGGAAAATCTCAAAATTAGGTAGTAGCAATTCGATAATGTTTAACGCAGTAGGAACGCAGTCCGCTTACCTGGATCTAATTGCGAAGGCTATCTCAGAGAGAAAAAAACTGAGTATCAAATATAATTCTTTAGTCAAGGACAAGAAGACGAACAGGATAGTTGATCCTCAGCGCACCTATTTTCTCAATGGTAACCTTTATTTATCCGCATTTGATCTAGAGGTTAGGTCTGATCGTGTTTTCAAAGTTGACCTAATAGAAGATTGTGAAATTGTTGATTTCGAAGATAATGTGAGTCCACAAAAACCTGAAAAAACTTTCGAAGTTATTTTAGATGTAAGGAAACATCATCGAAGTTTTATCGAGCGAAATTCATCAGTAATTTCTGCCTCGAAGGAACTAGATGATGGATTTGAAGTTCATATTCAGATAAGCAACTTAGAGTGGTTAAAGAGGAGCATTCTTAGTAATGCTCCAGGAATATCTATCTCGTCTCCAAGTCAGTTAGCCAACGAAGTCCTCGAATCAGCTAAAAGCGTTCTAGCCCTATATCGGGCTTAGTTTTGTATTTAGGGTAGGATTTATCCATGAACTCACTTAAGCCCTGGCATTTACTTGTTTTAGCAGTTGTCTTTATTGTGCTCTTTGGATCAAAACGGTTACCAGATTCAGCTAGATCTTTGGGCAGATCACTTCGCATCTTCAAGAGTGAAGTGAGGGAGATGAACAAAGAGGACTCAGCAGAGGATAAAAAATCAGATCCAAGCTCTGATAAATAATCTTTATGAGTATGCGCCGTGGCGACAAAATGCCACTGCTGGATCACGTTCGTGAGTTTCGAAGCCGGTTAATAAGATCCGCTTTCGCGGTAGTGCTAGGTTCTAGTCTCGGCTGGATTTTCTATCAGAACATAATTCGTTTCCTCACAATGCCATTTTGCGACATCGGAGTAGCTGCAACTCCAAATTTTGATAGTTGTGGAGATTTATATGTGAATGGAATTTTAGGTCCATTTAATTTGCAGGTAAAAATCGCATTATTATCTGGCTTAATATTCTCTGCACCCGTATGGATCTATCAACTTTGGGCATTCATAACGCCTGCCTTACATAAGAAAGAGCGACGAGTCACTATCGCATTTGCGTCTGTCGCAACCCCTTTATTTTCCTGCGGCGCTTATCTTGCATATCTGATTCTTCCTCATGCTGTGGATGTTTTGCTTGGATTCACACCCAATAATCTTGGAAATCTTATTCGTTTCGATGAGTATCTTGATTTCGTTCTTAGACTTATTCTTATTTTTGGCATTGCATTTATATTGCCATTGTTTCTCGTAGCGCTCAATCTGCTTGGTGCACTATCGGGCAAAGCGATACTGAAGCCATGGCGCCTTGCAGTATTTTTGTGTTTTGTTTTCACTGCAGCCTTTACTCCTACGCCAGATCCAATCACTATGACGTTACTCGCAATTCCTTTGTGCTTGTTGTATTTTGTGAGTGGTTTTTTTGCTCTCCTAGTTGATAAAAAACGAGATAAAAAACATACAAATAAAGTAGAGCTATCTGCTATTGATGAACCTGAAGAAATCTAATGTGGCTAGTAGTTTGTAACTCAAGTGCAGGCAAGGGAAAGGCAAGTATCCTTGCTAATGATCTAATTCAATTATTATCAAATAACGGTTTAGAAAACAAATTGATCGATTATCACACTTTTGCAGAAACAAAGATCTTGCTAGAAAAAGAGATTCAAACTAATCGTTATAACTACCTAATTGCAGTTGGTGGGGATGGCCTCGTTAATCTATGTCTGCAGATGGTGGCCGAGAGACCGGTATGCCTTGGAGTAATTCCGGCCGGAACTGGCAATGACTTTGCAAGGGCTACCGGGTTTTATGGCAAATCCGTCAAGGAGATTTTTTCAATAATTTCTAAATCGGAACCTACAAAAATTGATCTTGGAAAAGCAGTATCAGCGGACGGGTCCAAATGGTTCGTACAAGTTTTAAGTACAGGATTTGATGCAATTGTTAATTCGCTAGCAAACAGAATGTCTTGGCCGCGAGGTAAGTCAAAATATACCGTTGCAACAATTCTGATTCTATCGAGA
>Ga0214921_10004910_pt1 | contig 19266 bp, 22 predicted proteins | sample LL1505_MetaG_FD_177992 | JGI IMG/M metagenome (GOLD analysis project Ga0214921, IMG submission 177992) | Freshwater microbial communities from Lake Lanier, Atlanta, Georgia, United States - LL-1505 | ecosystem: Environmental > Aquatic > Freshwater > Lake | place: USA: Georgia | collected... | reverse complement strand
AGTTAGAATCAATAGAAAAAGACCAAATGAAAAGCAAGTTGGACGATTTACAATTATCGACGAACTTGAACCACATAAAAGTTATGAAGATTATCCAGATTATATTGATGAACACGGTCAAGAAGTTAGAATCAATAGAAAACGACCAAATGAAAAGCAAGTTGGACGATTTACAATTGTTGATGATGATATTACTTATGAAGATTATATAAATAAAAATGTTAGTAAAATAGTAGGTAAAATAACAAAAAATATTAATTTATATCCAAATAAAAAAGTTGGTCGTTTTACAGTAAAATCAATTACTATAGGTTCACCTCGTCCTAGATCACATTCACCTCGTCCTAAGAGAACATCACGTTCACCTCGTCGGTCTACAAGATCATCGCGTTCACCTCGTCGGTCTGGTATAAAATTTACTAATTTGAGAATTTCTTCATCATCACCAAAAAAGGGTAAAAAAATTGGAAGATTTACATTAACAAGAAAATGATAAAATATCTTATTTAAAATCATAATTATTTAATAAAAAATGGTGCATATAGCAGTTTTATTAATGGTTAAAAATGAAAAAAAGAGACTTCACGTTTCTCTTGAAAGTGTTAAAGACTTTGCCGATTCTCTCGTTATTTTTGATACTGGTTCAACTGATAATACTATTCAGATTTGTAAAGATTTTTCAGAAAAATACAATATTCCATTGAGATTAAAAGAAGGAACATTTATTGATTTTTCTACTTCAAGAAATGAATCACTTGAATTTGCTGATTCCTTTGAAGATATCGATTATTTACTTTTGATGGATACAAATGATGAATTACGTGGAGCCGATAATTTACGACGATTTGCCGACGAATATAAAGATAAAAAATCATCTGGTTTTTTAATGGTTCAAGAATGGTGGTCCGGACAACATGATAAATATTATAATGTCCGTTTTATTAAAGCACATAAAGGCTGGAGATATCGTGGTGTTGTTCACGAATATATAAAAACTAATATAGACGAAGATGAACCTATCGTGAAATTGCCTGATTCTGCCGTTTTATATCAAGATAGAACACAAGATGATGATAAATCAGGTAAAAGATTCAAACGCGATAAAGAATTATTACATACTGAATATGTAAAAGACCCTACCGAACCTCGAACAGTTTTTTATTTAGCCCAAACTTGTTCTTGTTTAAGTGAAAATGAAGAATCTTTATATTATTATAAAATTAGAGCAACATTGGAAGGGTTTCAAGAAGAAAAATTTCATGCATTACTTCGTTCTGGAGAATTGACACAAAAATTAAATCACGAATGGCATGATTCTATGATGTTTTATATCAAAGCATTTGAACATTCTCATCGCGCAGAACCAATATTATTTATCGCGATCCATTATATTCAAATTAAAATGTGGATAATGGCATTTACTTTTCTAAAACTTGCTTGTAGTATTCCTTATCCTAAAGATGCTATATTATTTGTTAATCGACACGATTACGATTATAAACGATGGCATTTAATGGGTATTGTAGCATATTATGTTGGACAGTTTCAGGATGGAAAAGCAGCTTGTTTAATAGCAATTGATTATGCAAAACACGACGGAGGAGTTAAAGTAAATTCAGAAATAGATAAGAATAATTTGAAATTTTACGAAGATAAAGAAGCAGAAGAAACAATGAAAAGAGGTGGAATTGTCCCACAATATGCATACCATAATAACCAACCTTCTGTTGCGAATGAAATAACGACAAAGAAACAATTTATAGAATCTAAAATGAATGATATTAAAAAGGAATGTCCGAATTTAACAGATAAACAAATATATACAAGAGCAAATATGTTATGGAAAAATTTAAAAAAAAAATAAAAAAACTTTTATAATTAAAAATGTCTTCGCCTAAATTGAAAATGTATGAGAAAGCATATAAAAAATGCATAGCAAATTGTGATATGAAAAACAATGATTGTAAAACAAAATGCAGGTCTCCTTTTTTGAAATTGGATTTGAAATTGAAAAAGAGTCCTAAAAAGAAATTGAATGCATATCAAAAATTTGTAAAAAAAGAATATCCAAAACATAAAAATTTAGATAAAAAAGAAATTTTTAAAGTCATTGCCGAAAAATGGAATGAAAAAAAGTAAAGAATTTTTTAATCACAAAAATCGCGATTAAAAAATTTAATTTGTTCTTACGGTGACAATATCAGTTAAATCTTCTTTTGTGTAATCAAATTTTAAATACCATTCTTTTCCATATATTTCTTCTAAAACTTTTTTCTCATCTTCATCTAACATACTTGGATGTAATCCAGATTTTATCGATTCTACAATATATGCTAATGCATCTGACAAATAAGGTGGTATGTTTTCTTTTGATTCAATATTTGATGTTTCAAAGTTTAAATCTTTATACAAACTTTCACCTAACTTTTTATAATGCTCTAAATCCGATGGAGACATTGATTTTAATGCAGAATTTACCATATCATTATTCCATAAGGATGGTTTTTGACCAACACTTTTATTTGACATTTTATTAAAATAATAAAAATTCTTTAAATTAATTTCTTTTTAATTTACAACTTTTATGTATTTGCACTGTATCAATTTTCTTATCATGTGGAACAATTTTCAAAATACATTTTGATTTTTTTCCATAAAATGGTTTTACGCATCCAGAATGTTTTTTCTTTTTACAAGGTGTTTTCTTTGGTTTTTCTTCTATACATTTTGCTCTAAACGTTTCAAATCTTTCTCTTACATCTTCATATGATAAATGTGATTTTTTATTCAACATTGTATTTATAAGTTCGTGGAGGTCATAAACATAACGAGAAAATGTTTCGCGATTTTTCATTTTATCCATCGTAAGTGGTAATTTTTTTATATTTAACTTAAAATTATCTCTGCAATATTTACAAGGTAAAATATCTTTTAAACTTAATATGAAATCTCGGTAATGTTTTTTATTTTCTTCAGTTGGTTTAACAGGATAATTAAAACTCATAGTATGAAGAAAAAACCAAAATACCGGACCCCAAACAGATGTTAACATACCATCTCCGCTATTATAATCTTCTTGAGAAAATGGTGATGATTTACGACGAGGTGATTTACGGGGTGTTCTTCGTTTCATTTCCTTCTTTATTTATAGTCAAGAGAATAAAATTGATTTTTTATTTAAGTATGAAATAAAAAATTATAAAAACCATTATGAACACGATACTAAATCACGATATTTTAAATGAAATAACTCAATTTCTCGACAATGATGATTTATTTTTTTATGTTCAAACTTGTCGTGATTTTTCAGATTCAGTTGGTAAACATAAGAATATATATATTCCTTCTAAATCATTAGTTTTCTCCGATGTAAAATATTTAAAATGGTTAGAAAGCTTTAAAGATTTTAAAGTGAGTAAGTTTGATATGTTTGAATACGGAGTTCAATACGGAAATTGTCATATATTGGATTATATTTATTTTAAAATTGGCAAATATTATATGCCAAGTAAATTATATGATTTTGTAATAAACCAAAATAATATCGATAAATTAAATTGGTTAAAAAAAAATAAATGTTACTACAATGAAAATACAAAATATTTAAATTCATTTCATATACCACTAACGTCTCCTGTTTTTAGATGGATAAAAGAAGAATTGATTTTCGATGATGATAAATTTTATGATTTATTAAAACAAAATGATTATGATACTATTGAATGGGTTTTAAAAAGTATTCCAAGATTCGAAGAAGATTTTTGTGAACTCGCGATATCATTAAACAATATAAATTTATTAAATTGGGGTATAGAAAAACGACTACCAATGACTGCACTTTGTTGTTCTCGTGCCGCTTCTTTAGGAAATTTAAATATATTGAAATTTTTAAGAATAAAAAACTGCCCTTGGAATGAATGGACAACAATTGATGCTTCTTCAAATGGACATATGGAAATTTTAAAATGGGCATATTCTAATGGTTGTCCGTTAGATTCATTTGCACTTGTCGATGCGATAAATAATAATCATACTGAAATTGTCGAATGGTTGGTAGAAAATAAATGTCCAATTGATGATTTAGTAATGTCAATGTGCGACAAATCAAATAATGTTAATATAAAAATGTGTATACACAAAGTTTTTTAAATAACTTTTAAAAAAAAGTTTTTTTTATATTTCAATAAATAAAAAAATGCATTCAACAACTGTAGGAACTAAAGCACAAGTATGGCACGGTACTGCTTTAAAGACACCAGGCGGGCTCAAAAAGTCTGACCTTATGAAGAACAAACACAGTCGTATTGTTTCTAAAAAGAAACATTCTGCGGGTAAAAAATTGATGAAGAAAATGATGAAAAGTCCAAAAATGAGAAAAATCTTCAAGGCTAATCAACAAAATATTAAAAGCAGAAGTAAGAGAAGTAAGAGAAGTAAGAGAAGAAGTAGAAAGTAAGTAAATAAATTTTTAAATTTTCTTATAAAAAATTATCAAGAAAATTAAGTTTTATACTTATTGCAATTACATTTTTTAATTTTTCGATGTCGTTTTATTTTGATATCATCTGGTTCAACTAATGGTAAAATATAATTATATATTTCAAAAAAAGAATGACCATTTTCAGGAATTCTATTATATTTTTTAGTATTGTTACTTATTATTTCTCTCAAATTTATTACAAAATTAACAGATGATGATAAACTTGTGATATTATTTAATTCATAATTATATTTTCTTATCAATTCTACATAATGTTTTTGACAATCTAAACATGGTAAAATATAATTTACATTTAGTAATAGATATACTATATGATTATTATTTTCAGGTGTCCAAAATAAAGATATAATATGTAATAACGACCATATATATTTACCCCATAAAAGAGGATTATTGCTTATTTCCATCGCGTTTTTTAATGAATCATAACCAAATATTTTATTAAACCATTGATTCGGATTTAATAAATCTATTTTATCAATTTTATATGCATCAGTATTCATATTTTTGTTAAACAAAATACATAATTCACATAACCATTCATATCTATCAGGTGTATTTAATATGTTTTTATTTAAACATATTATTGATAATGCAGGGCATATAGAATTGTATTTAAATATAAATGGTTCGGTTATTGTTTCATCTTGAGTTGCTTCTTTGTCTTGAGTTGCTTCTTTGTCTTGAATTGTTACTACATTTTCTTCATTAATTTTCTTTTTAATTTTAAATTTATCAATAAATTTTCTAATATTCATTTTTTATTATATACAATATTAAAATTAATAAAAATTATTAAATATAAATATATATCAATAATAGAAAAATATATTAATAAAATAAAATAATTTTTATTTTTTTCTTGGTATATAATAAAAAATGTCATCAAACGCGAACAATAACGCGAACAATATTAACGATCCTTTACCAACAGGTGGTATTGTAGCTCCTCCTACTAACAACGGTAGACAAGGTATTTTACCTGAAGCTTGTCCTGCGCCTTGTGTTTGTCCACCTGCTCAATGTTATAGATGGTGTATCAAACGTTTAGGAGAATGTTTATTTCAAGCAAGTAATGATACAACAACTTTAATGGCAGATAGTGAATTATCATTATCTAAATTAGTTGAGGCTTCCAGTATAAGACAATATACTACATCTACAGAACCTTGTAATTGTGATACATCATCTGGTTGTAATAATAAAGAATATTCAGCATTTGGTTGTATTTCACGTGAATGGGTCATTCAAGTTGAATATAGACCTGATTGTAATCAATATTTTGGCGGTTGTAATCCTAAAAAAGTATGCAATGATTATTAAAAAACAATTTTATCCATCCGAACTATCATTTTTTTTCATCTCATTTTTTTTAATTTGCAAAAAATTAAAAAATGAATTATTATTTTACATCTAAAACCAAAATATTATATTAATAAAATGGGAATCTTTAATTTTTACAGTTGGTATAGAAAACAATTTTCTAAAGATATTTACAAAATCCAGAAAAGTTTATCTGAAATCAATCCTGATATTAAAATCGATAATTTAATGATCGACTGTAATGGTCTATTTCATACAAGTGCGCAAAAAATTTTTAAATACGGAAACTTTAAACCTCCATACAAAATTGAAATCAAAGAAAACAAATTTACTCATCAACAAGTTTTTATTGACGTCTGTCAAACTATAGAAAATATTTTAATTACTGTAAACCCTGAAAGACGTCTGATTCTATGTGTCGACGGTCCGGCTCCTGCAAGTAAACAAGCACAACAACGTAAACGCCGTTTTAAAGCCGGTGCAGATAGAGAAGAAGGTGATAAATCATTCGATTCTAATAAAATAAGTCCCGGAACTGAATTTATGGATCATCTTTGTAAATATATTGATTGGTTTATTAGAAATCGTTTAACTGAAAATCCATTTTGGCAAAATATTGAAGTAGTTTATTCTTCAAGTAACGTTCCTTCAGAAGGAGAACAAAAATTAACCAGTTTTATCAGAAAATATACACAAAACAATGAAAGTTTCATTATTCATGGATTAGACGCAGATTTAATTATGCTTTCGTTATTAACTCATTACCCAAAATTTTATGTTTTACGAGATGATACTTTCGACCGTAATAATAATTTCCTTCTTTTGGATATTGGGTCAGTAAGAAAACAATTGATAGAAATAATGAGATGGGAACCTGTAGAAGAGTCCGATTATAAATTCAATGAAGAATGGGTTATCAATGATTTTGTATTTTTATGTTTCTTATGCGGTAATGATTTTCTTCCGCATATACCATCTCTTGAAATTATCGAAGGGGGAATAGAAGTAATTTTACAAGTATGTAAAACGATAGGAACAACAAATGGACATATCACAAGAAATACAAAAGGAAATATCGTTTTTTGTAAAGTTGCATTAGGTAAGTTTTTAGAAATAATTGCCGAAAGTGAAAAAGAATTATTTGAACAAAAAATGAAACATCGCGCGCAATATTTTCCAGACGAAATTTTAAATAGTTGTTCTACATTTGATGGCGATAAGTATGTAGTTGACATCGATAATTACCGCGAAAAATATCATAACAAACATTTTGAGGGTGAAAATTTAGAACAAGTTTGCCACGATTATTTAATAGGTATGCAATGGATTTTAAGTTATTATACAAAAGAAGTTCCAAGTTGGCGATGGTATTTTCCTTATCATTATGCTCCATCCGCAAGTATGATGGTGAAATATATTTCTAATTTTTCTCGTCCAAGATACCATCGCGGATTACCTCCTTCGCCGTTTTTACAATTAATGTCTATCTTACCTCCACAAAGTTCATCTCTTCTTCCAAAAGCAATGGAAAAAATATTATCAAATACTAATTTAAAGAAATTCTGCCCTGAAAAATTAGAAGTTGATTTATCTGGTAAAAAACAAGAATACCAAGGTATTGTAATGCTACCATTCACCGATTATGCTGTCGTGAAAAAAGTTTATGAAGAATATATCGAAAAAGTAGATAAAAACGAATTGAAACGGAACATTATGGGAAAAAGTTTAATCTACAAGTATAACCCTGCATTTAACAGAATATTTTATTCTTATTATGGTAATATACCTGAATGTAAGGTAGAATTTAAAGTAATTGATATATAACAAAAAAATTGAATAAAAAATTTTGATGACATATAAAATTTTATATCGTATATAATGAATTCTACAATTGAAAATTCTTTTGATAAGTTTACTATTTTTAATAAAGTTAGATTTAGTACCACTATAGATAAGGTTATATTAAGAGACATGATTAATTACACCGAAGAGAAATTAATGATTTTCTCATTATTGGCAATTGATTTTATATTTACTTATGCAGATATTGCAATTAGATATTATAATGACAATTTCTTCAATATTAATATATTTTTTATGACACTGTTGATATTCTACAAAATTCAACAATTGTACACGAGAATATTATCATTTTCTTCATCTTCTTCAAAATATCAACATATAATTGAAACTTTGACATACGAAAAAGAAATGTTATTAAATGAAAGAGAAAAATTATACAAAAACATAATTTACGGTAAAAATAAAAACAAAGATGAATTATTGATTAATATTAAAAATATTATAAATTCCGAAGATAGAGCTGCTAAAAAAGTTGTACAGATTGGATATCTTATTAAAAAATATAATTAAATTTTTTATAACATTTTTTATAACTTTATTAAGTTATAAAAATTTATTTTAAATTTTTTAACATCATTATTTCGTTTTCCAGTTGTTTTATTTTATTTTCATATTCAATTGATACCAATGAAATCTTTTTATTCATACAAATATTACTATGATATGTAAACATTTGTTTCGATGAAAAATCTTTTTCACAATATTCACATCTATTAGTCGTAATTGTATCTTTAGAACAATTAATTGTCATCAAATGTGTTTTCAATGTCTGCGCCGTAGCAAACGTTTTATTACATTTATGACATTTTTTATCTGATGTTATTATATTATTATTTATCGTTGTCCCGATATTATTGGTATTATTATTAGAATTTATATTTACGTTTGAATTTCTATCACTCATTTTTATATTTTAAATCCAAAACTTTAAATTAAATTTTAATAAATTTTTTCATTTTTTTATTTTTTTCATTTTTTTATATCATGAATGAACGTAAATTCTTATTATAATTTATATTTTTTTGTTCTGATTTTATATATTTCTTAATCCATTCATTATTTATATATTTTTTATTTGTATATATAACATCTGTATCTAAAAACTCTGGTTTTATCAATATCGCCTCATTCATAACAATCGCGCAATCTGGATTTTTTTCATACTCATTCAATATTGTCTTAATAAAATCATAACCATATATATAATCATCGTCTAACATAATTATTATTGTATCCGACTCTTGTTCTCTTAATATTGTCGGAATAAATTTCGTTCCTGGGCCATAATCTCTCCCACAAGTAATTATATTACACATATTTTTCAAATCATCTGGAACATCATATGTTTTATCTTTACACATTTTTGGTAAATTGATTACAATCTGGTCAACTTTAACAGATTGGTCAAGTAATGATTTAATGACCGGTTTTATTAAATTAATTCTTTCCGGAATAGTTGTTAGAGATATTACAATTCTACAATCTTTACATTTTTTCAATTTTCTATAGTTTTTAATATATTCTGATTCGTCATCGAAATGAATTTTAATATATCGATAAATATTGTAATATATTGTTAAGAATACAATTATACCAAATAATAATAAAATTATCGTATTTTTGTTTATATCCATATTTTATAATTAAATTATAAAATAAAAATTTTAATTAAAAAAAAGTAAAAATGGATTACAAATTATTATGTAAAATATTGATGAAATGGTCTTTAGAAAACAAAGAATATGAATTGACAAATTTCATGTACAATGAATTCAATATCGGAATACCTGTTTCTTATCTTTATAAATTACCAACGCAAATGTATTTTTCTTCAATGGATAATTTTTTTAGTAATTCTGATACTAAAAAATCTAATGATAAACATCTGGACGCTTTATTATCCACATTTTCAAATTCAAAATATGGACAATTGACCGAATGGGAAGGTAAATATGGCTACCGGAAGAAAACCCAATCTATTTGAAAATTTAAAGAATTTTTTATGATTACAACCAAACCAGTTAAAAGTTTTACAGAAATTGAGCTCCTGTTATCATCCCATAACCATATTTACAATCCACAACAGCTTGAGCTTAATTTGTCAATACAATTTTTTCTTGAACCAAGTATACTTGGTTCAGGACAAACGTCATCCCATCCTCGTTTTCTTTTTCCACAACAACCTGAACTACATTCATCATTTGTAACACAATTTTGATCATTTTGTTTTTTTGGTTTTGCTGTAGTTGTTGGGTTTCTATATCCTTCACTCATCATATAAGGTGTTGGTTCGGTATCATATTCTTCTGATACTGGTGCCCCCGTAGTAGGCGGTTCCGTAGTATCGTCTTCAGCCATTTCTTTAACTTTATCAAAATGATACATAAGAATAATACCAAAATGAACAACAATAATTGCATAACCTAATATAGATAGACCGTTTACAAGACCTTCATTTGTAAGTCTTTTATTTGCTATAAACCAAGGTACTAATGCAAATAATATTCCGACCACTACATGAAAAACATTAATCTTTTTTTCTATAATAGTATCTTGAATTTCTGAAATCATTTTTGAAATATCTAACATTTTTTTATATATACAAACATTTTTTTCAAAATTTAAAGAAAAAAAATTATAAAAAAAATGACAGAAAATAATGATAAAATTATAGATTTCTTAAGAAATACGGCAGATTTGATTGAAAAAAATGAAATTGATGAACAAAGTTTACAAATTGCAGGTGAATACTATATGAGACATTTATTAAAAACTGAAGTCGATGATAATCAAAATACTACATTAGAAGAAAAAGATTTAGTAAAATTTTTGACCGTCGGATGGTATATTTATAACATAATCTTAAAAGAAAAAAAGATGGATACATCATTGTAATTTTTGAAAGAAAAAAATCTTAAATCATAATAAAATGTCAATAAAATATTTAGGATTTAATGTTCCTGTTTTATTAAAAGATGGCACATCTCGATTATCTCAACATTTAAAAACTTCTGATATTATACATCCTAATAACACTTTAGATAATATTGAAATAATTAATGATAAGTTGTATAAAATCATACCACGATATGGTTCGGATTTCATTATCAGTCATCAAAATAAAATAAATAACAAAGAACTGTCAAAAACATTTATCGATTTTCCTTTGAAACCCATAAAAATTGACCCTTATTTTATCGGATTATGTATCGCAAATAATAATTATGATAATGAGCAAATTGTATTTAATGTTGTAAATACACACGAAGAAATTTATAATTATTTATTATCAATGATAGAATATACAAACATAAAATATATTATCGAAAATGGTTTATTGAAAATAAATGATCCGCGAATAATTGATTATTTTCGGTTTTACGGTCTCTTTAATAATCGAATAATTCCAGATATTTACAAATATAATAAACTTAATTTCAGATATCGAATATTAAGCGGTATTTTAGATGCAAAAGGGCGTTATTTACATTTTTACGGTAATCGCGGTGGGTATTATGAAATTATAGATGATGAAGAATTAATTACAGATATTGATTATATTGCAAAATCGGTAGGATTATATACAATTTTATACAAAAAAAGTCAGTTTTTATTACATATATGCGGAAATAAATTATGCAATATGCAATCATTTGTATCAAAACCAGATATTTTACCAAATCCTGTTTGTGATTATAAAATTGCTCCAATATTATTTGATACTAAATGTATAAAATTAAACATTTCTGGAGAAAATATCACATTGGCAGATTTTACAATGATTTAATTTTTTTTTAAAAACTTATTATAAAGACTTTTTATGTTATTAATATTTTTATCTATATTTTTACTTTCAATAATAATTGATGCATTTACAAGAATAAGATTCTGTAAAAATGTCGATTTTAAACTTATTTCAATATTACTGACTCATCGTTTTGTTTACATATTTATGTATTTCGGTTGGATATTCAATAATAAAATAATACTGATGTTATATATTTTATCTTTATTTTCAGTACATTTATACTGGTATTTTAATAATAATATTTGTGATGTTACCACAATAGAAAATGATTTATGTGATTATGAAGAATATAAATATTTCGATTACTTATATTTCTTTTTCGATGCAAAAACATCTGACATCATTTTGAAATCACTTCTTGTCGTATTTATATCAATTTCTGTTATAAAAATTTTAAATTGAATTTTATTTAAAATATAAATAAAATTTGTATAAAAACTTTTATGTCAATTAAATACGCTATAAATTCGTTATCTAATGAACAACGTGATAAAATTAACAATGAACTAAAGATAGAAATTGAAAATAGTAAATATAATTTGTTTGCTCCTAAAAAAGAGATATATCCTTATCTTATCGATGGCGATAATATTCATTTACCTTTTGCTTATGCAACTACAGAATTATCAATGAAACGTCATGAACGTTCTGAATTTCCGATTATGAAAATTAAATTTGAAGGTTCTTTACGTGAAGAACAAGAAAAAATAAAACAAGAAGCTATCAAACAAATGAACATCACTGGGTCCGTGATTATTAGTCTTTATACTGGTGGTGGAAAAACGATTACTTCTATTAATTTAGCATGTTCTATAAAATTAAAAACATTGGTTATCGTAAATAAAGTGGTTTTGATTAATCAATGGGAAGATTCGATAAAAAAATTCTGTCCTACTGCAAAAATATGTAAATTAATTCCAAAAGCAAAATTTGACGAAGAAGCTGATTTTTTTATTATAAATGCTACAAACGTAGCAAAAAAACCGCGCGGATTTTTCGATAAAATAGGTTTAGTTATTGTCGACGAATTACATCAAATTATGGCAGAATCCTTATCAAATTCATTATTTTATATATCACCACGATATTTAATTGGATTAAGTGCTACGCCTTATCGAACAGATGGATTGGATCCATTAATACATTTTTATTTTGGAGAATTTAAAATTATTCGCTTACTAAGAAGAGAACATACGGTTTATAAAGTCGAAACAGGATTTTCACCTAAAGTTGAATTGACAGAAACCGGTAAAGTGAATTGGAATATTTTGATAAATTCACAAGCACTTGATGAAGACCGAAATGAATTAATTATTAGAATTGCGAAACATTTTAGAGACAGAAATATATTGATAATGTCTAAACGTATAGAGCAAGGTGAATACATATACAAACGATTATTAGAAGAAGGTGAAAGTGTGACTAATCTGATAGGTAAAAAGCAAGAATTTGATAAGGAATCGCGAATTCTTGTAGCAACGGTGACAAAAACAGGAACAGGATTTGACCATCCAAAAATGGATTGTTTAATTCTTGCGAGTGATCTTGAAAGTTATTTTGTACAGATATTGGGTCGAGTTTTAAGAAGACCAGATATTAAACCGATAGTATTTGATTTTGTAGATGATAATCCAATTTTAGAGAAACATTTCAGAACGCGAAAATCAGTTTATACAAATATCGGAGGGAAAATGATTGATTTCAAAAAAGCTTTTCCGGATATGTAAGATTTTTATAACAAATTGTTATAAAAATATTATAAAGATGTTAAAATTGCTAATTTATTTCTAAAAACAGAATTATCCATGTTTAATTCCGTTATTTCAAGATGAGATGGTCCATATTGTTCAAATTTATTAGCATCTATACCGCCATCTTCTTTAGTCCATAATGTCTGTGCAACTTCATAAGATTTACTTGATATACCAGCATCGATTAACATATTTGTTAATTTAACTGCTTTAAAATCTTTTTCTATATTTCCTTCGCTGTTTTTAAATTTGAAAATTTGACGACTCGGGTCAGAACAAATATAATTCTTATTACCATCTTCATCTTTTAATAATGCATCATAAGCAAACTGGGCTACACCTTTTTGTCCATCACAAACATAATCTTCATTTAATTTTTCATTAATCATTCGTTTTATTCGTTCAGGGTCATCAAAGAAATTATTATTAATTCTATTATCATTATTATTTGTAGTTGTATTTTTAGGTTGCAATGCTAACTTTTGAACAAGTTCACGGTCTTGTAAATATATTTTATTTTGTGTTTCCAATTCTGTTATACGCAAACGTAAATTACTAATTTCTTCATCTTTTTCATTTCGTAAATTACTAATTTTTTCATCTTTTTCAATTTGTATATTATTAATTTCTTCATCTTTTTCAATTAATAATTTTTTTAATTTATTAATTTCATCATCTTTTTCATTTAGTGTTTGTTTAATTTCTTCTTTCAATTTCTTTTTACAAGTTTTATTATGCACTTTAATTGTTTGTTTTGTAAATAATTTATCACAAAAATCACATTTAATAAAATCATTTTTATTTTGTAATTCCAAGCATTTCTTATTAGTTTTTTTATGATAATTAAGATTGCTTTTAGTACTAAAACTATTATTACAGAATTCACAGTTTAAATTCATTTTATTATTATAAACATATTTTTAAATTAACATTTTTTTGTTAATGATTAACAATTTTTTATTAATCATTAACAATTTTTTGTTAAACATTAATAAAAAATTGTTAATTTTCGGTATTTTTTGATACTATTTAAACTGAATTTATATCTGTATATAACAAAAATAATTAAACTCAAAAAACAATTTATCTAATTATTTTTTATAAATTTTTAAAAATTGTGTGTGTGTGGACGATTTTTTCCCAATACCTATAAAACGTCAAAAACATTTTTCCGACAAAAACTTTTCCGGAAAAACTTTTTGTCGGAGATTTTTTTCAAATTTTTAGAATAATAAAATTTTTATTTTTGTAAAACTTTTTTTATTTTCTTTAAAATATTTTCCGGATAAAAATTTTTATCTTTAATCTTTAAAACTTCATCATAAAAGAAAAATGTCGGCGTTCCATTTCTCATATGAGTTTTATATTTTTTATATTTCTCATATGGTTCAAACAACTCTTTCAAGAATTCTTTTAATTCTTCACTAATTTTCTTATTATGCCAATGATATAAACTCGCTAAAAATAATCTCATATCTTGTCCTTTGTTATAGGTCTCATTATCTTGATATGAACCTTCTACATACATTTTAGATTTAGCCATATTAATATTTTTACATTTAGAGCTATTAAAATTGACAAAACACATTCCAAAATCAATAATATATGTTTGATATTTATTATAAACATTAAATTCAACATCTTCTGTTATAATCGTCGTCCGTTGTACATCATTTAATTTCTTTAACATTACATTTTTAGAATGAAAATCACGATGCATAAAATTTTTCATACATTTTTGTAAATTATAAACATTATACGCTACTAACGCAATCATTGAAATCTCTTCTTCAAAATTATGTTTTCTATCAAAAAAATAACATAAATCAATATCTAATTTTTCCATAATTAAAATTATTGTTTCAAAACCATTATCACTTACCGCATTTACAACATTATATATTTCTGGAATACAACGTGGAATTGTATTTTTAGTACATACTAACATGGATTCATAAAGACAATATAAAATCAAATGAATAATATTTTCTTTAAGAAACTCGTTATTCAAGAAATACACGACATCTTTGTCTTTCAATTCAGTTTGTGTAAATTTTATATTTTTTAATATTGACTGTCTGTCATTATAAACACACATACTGATATCTCCATAAGAACCCGATGTTAATTTCTTTACATATTTAAAATTATTTTTACCATACGTAATTTTTTTACTCTTTACAAAATTTATTTTATTATCATCCTTTAACATTTTAACCGAATTTAGTATTTGATATATTTCATCTATTAAAATCGTATCAATAATATCCGATTTTTTGTTTTGATTAACTAAAAATAAATCTAAATATCGCGTGAAATCTTTTGCTTTTTCAATTGTTAAACCAAATATGGTTTGAATACAATTCTGTAATTTACTTAAAGTTTTATTTTCTATATTCATACTTTTATTTTATAAAAACTTTTTTTAATTTATCATAAAATAAATGGAATTTATATACACTAAAAATAATTCAATTAACAAATTGTTATGCAAAAATTTAGTTTCTACATTTGAACAAACACCTGATAAATATATGGGTCTGCAAACTACTGAATTTCGTTTAGAGAAAGATAAACGTTATGATATATATGATAAAATATTATTTGAAGAATTGGCTAAAAGTTTTAAAGAGTATAAATCAAATATCGGAGAGAAAGTTAATGTATTTTCTCAAGATGGTGAAATAAAAGATAATGGATTTTTATTACAAAAATACATTAAAAATAAAGGATTTTGTGATTTTCACGACGATTCTTATATTGAGACAAAAGATTGTGTAAGAATATTAACTTATATTTGGTTTCTAAACGATGTTAGCGAAGGTGGAGAAATTGAATTTGGAAACAAAGATTTAATAGTAAAACCAGAAGCCGGAAAATTATTGATATTTCCATCAACATGGACATATTCCTACAAACAAAATTATCCTTTATCAAGTGATAAATATTTAATCATCGGAGGATTTTATAAATTCAATTAAGAGCAAATTAACGTGATGATTTAGGTGATTTTCTGGAAGATGATTTTCTGGAAGATGATTTTCTGGAAGATGATTTTCTGGAAGATGATTTTCTGGAAGATGATTTTCTGGAAGATGATTTTCTGGAAGATGACTTTCTGGAAGATGACTTTCTGGAAGATGACTTTCTGGAAGATGACTTTCTGGAAGATGACTTTCTGGAAGATGATGACTTTCTTTCATCGCTATTTAATTTATAATTTACTGTGTATTTATCCAATATATCAAGTAAATTTTTATTTATATTTTTATTTTTTATCACAAGTATATTATCTTGTTTTATATTAACTTCACCAAATCGTATTTTTTCGATATGATTTAAATTGAACATAATATCCAAATCATATGATGTTATATCAAAACCGTCTAAATATATTGATTTTAAATTTGTGTTTTTTAATACACCAGTATTTTTCATTTCTGAATTATCGTTTGAATCTATCACAGATAAATCTTCAAGATTAAATAAATTTTTAAATATTTCAAAATCAAAGAAGCCTTCTTTTCTTTGACAAAATAATCTAATAGATTTCAAATTTACTAATTTAGATAAATTGTTCATATCAAATGTTTGTGGAACATTTAATTCTACATATTCTAATTTTTTATAATTAGTAATAAAACTAATATTTTCATCGGTATGATGAATATCACCTCTATATGTAAATGATTTTAAATTTGGTGCATTTATATGTGTCGATATTATGTTGTGCAAATTAATTGCTTCTAAATTTTTTAATTCAGAAAGTGGTGTTAAATCAAAAGCATTAGATAATTCATCAGTATAAATATCAAATTCTCTTAAATATTTAGGAATATTTTCAAACATAACATTAATTATTTCAGAATCGGCTTCATTAACAGAAAAGACAATTGCTGTAACATTTTGAATTTTATCGAAAAAATTAACAACTATTTCTTTACTGCCAAAAAATTCAATATTATGAAAATTGATAATTAATTTTTTTACTGTTGATAATAATAATTGAACTATTTTTTTATCTGTATGAGTAATGAAATATGTTATTACTATATCAGATACAGCTTCGTCATAATCCATTTTATCACCGTAATCAGAATAACTTGTTAATATTTTTTTATAAAAACTGTAGACAATATCAAACTCATCTGAATTAATATCATGTAAATCTACAGTTTTTATTTTTGTTCTAGACGATTTTTTTATATTAATATTCATTTCACCATGACCTGGTCTAAAAAATAAAGAATACATATTATTAACAATCATTGAAATAGAATTTTCAGTTGAATTCTCTATTTTGATATCAATAGGTTTATTAGAAATATATTTTATTGTATCAATTATAAACTGTTGCGGGTTTTCTATTTCACATGATTCTCTATTATAAATTAAATTATTTAAAACACACGCTACGTTTTTTACATTATTGTGAATATCACCCGCGTAATTATATATATCTGGTAATTTAAGATTAGAAACAATATCAAGCCATTCTGTCATGATTGTTCTTCCTCCTTTTTCTGAAATTTGACTCATTGTTTTTCCTTCGTAAAATCTAATAATATCATCATTTAATATTTTATCGGTATTAAATGTGCCATCACTATTTATCAGACAATAATTTAAAATATTTAACAAAGTCGTTTCACCGCACGTCGAAAATTGTTTTTTGTTGTAAATATATTGATATAAATATTTCAAGACTCTGAAACTATTGTTAACATCAATATTTGTAAAACTGTTATACAATGAAAAGTCTTTATTTGAATAATTTTCATGACCAAGAACCATTGAAATATTATAATATTCAGCACGATCAGATTTAAAAACATTTAAAATATAATGATTTATAATAATTTTTATAGCATTTTTGTTTTTGATTTGGATTAAATAATATATAAAATATGTTAATTTGATAATTAATTCTTCATATATTTGTTTTTCTACAATTGTTTTTTTTTCTTCACATTTTATCCCCGTTATATCTTTTGTTTTCATTGTTCTATAATTGAGACAAAAATATTCTTTGTATATACGCGTAATATCGGGTATAGTAATGTTTTCATCTACAAATTTACCAACATCATAAGAAATATCATTATAAAGTACAGATGATGGTAAAATTAGTTTTGATGACCATTTATTTGGTATTTCATCATCTACAATGTCATCTACGATTGTTTTTTTAAAAATACCAATATTATTTAAAAATTTCATAAAGACATTATAGTATCCAGAAACAAGCATAAATCCGATTGTAGTTTTTTTCTGAAAATATAAAACAGAATTATCATCATTATCTGCGACAAACAATGAACCCGCTATTAGACTAAGATAATTATCCGTATCTTTGTTTTTTGTGAAAAAATGTATTGTTCTTTTTAATGATATATCATCGAAATAATTAATATCATTGATAAAATCATCAAAAAGCAATTCAATTGGTTCTTCACGAATTCCATCCAACTTTTTATTTTTCATTCTTTATTTCTTTATTAAAATAAATTTTTTATTGATTTATTAAAATTGAAAAAGATTTCTATTTCTGCTAATAATAATGTTGTTATTTGACATAAAAAATACTTAATAGTATAAATTATTGATTATCAAATACTTAATTATTAATGGATTACCAATCCATTGTTACCTGTTAAGGTGTATCATCCAGTAGTGTAATAGATGAAAGAGTTAGCCCTCAGTTAAATTTTTTATTTAGTGAAGATGTTTAAGTGCTATGTTTACTGCACCGTTTACATCTCTATGTATATCAACATTACATTCTTGACAATTATATTTTCTATCATTTGGTTTATTTAAATAACCACAATTACAACATGCTTGAGATGTATATGATTCGTTTACTATATATAATTTTACATTTCTTTCAGTGCATTTATGTTTTAAAAAAGTTAAAAACTGATAAAATCCTAAATTTCTCATTGATCTGTTTACTGTTGAATTTAAATTCATATTTTTGATTCCATAATCAGGTATTATTATATGTTTAAAGTTAGAAC
>Ga0214921_10004909_pt1 | contig 19266 bp, 17 predicted proteins | sample LL1505_MetaG_FD_177992 | JGI IMG/M metagenome (GOLD analysis project Ga0214921, IMG submission 177992) | Freshwater microbial communities from Lake Lanier, Atlanta, Georgia, United States - LL-1505 | ecosystem: Environmental > Aquatic > Freshwater > Lake | place: USA: Georgia | collected... | reverse complement strand
TCTCTTGCTAGGATTTGTATTGGGCCCCATGATGGAAGAGAACTTCCGTCGCGCTCTACTTTTATCGCGGGGGGATTTCACAACCTTCGTCACGCGCCCACTCTCTTTAGGTCTGCTAGTGGCAGCAGCTCTTCTGGTAGTCATTGTGGCCTTGCCTGCCATCAAGAAGAGTCGACAAGAGGTGTTTTCTGAAGAGTTGTAATGGGTAAGATGTAGTTGCTCACTGATTCACTTAGTGATTCACCTACTCTTTTACTTTCATAATGCCCGCTGCTAGCGGGCATTATCATTTTAACTACCACACGGCTTATTGAGACTTAGGCTAGTGCTGCCAGTCTTATCTACAATAGCAGGATGTCTTTTGATAATTCCAAGCCAACCCCAGCTAACCAACCTGCTGAGCTATCGAACTTCTTACGTCAGATCATTGACCATGATTTGAGCAAGGGCACATATCTCAACCGAATAGACCAGGCTAGCAAACCTTTGCCCGCTGTGATTACACGCTTTCCTCCTGAACCCAATGGCTATTTACATATTGGCCATGCCAAGAGTATTTGCCTAAACTTCGGCTTAGCAAATGATTACAACGGCCTTGCTACGGGTGGGCGCTGTCATATGCGTCTAGACGACACTAATCCTACCAAGGAAGAGGTTGAGTATGTCGACAGTATTTTGGATGCTGTACGTTGGCTTGGGTTTGACTGGCATCATGCAGATTACGATCATCTGTACTACGCGAGCGATTATTTTGAGAGCTTATATCAGTTCGCAGCAATATTGATTGAGCACGGTAAGGCCTATGTAGATAGTCAAAGTGCGGATGAGATCCATACCAATCGCGGTAACTTTGCTACCCCAGGTAAAAACAGTCCTTTTCGTGATCGCGCCCCTTCAGAAAATCTAACCCTCTTCCAAAAAATGCGGGCTGGCGAGTTTGTCGATGGTAGCCATGTATTACGCCTCAAAATTGATATGGCTCATCCTAATATTGTGATGCGTGATCCCGTGATCTACCGTATTCGACATGCCCATCATCATCGCACTGGAGATCAATGGTGTATTTACCCTTTATATGATTTCACACACTGCATCTCCGATGCGCTTGAAAACGTCTCCCATTCCATCTGTACTTTAGAATTTGAAAATAATCGGCCTCTCTATGATTGGGTCCTGGGAGCTTTAAAAGAGGCCGACGTGTTTAAAGGACCCCTACCCCGTCAATATGAGTTTGCCCGCCTTAATTTGACCTACACCATGACTAGCAAACGTAAATTATTGCAGTTGGTTGAAGAAAAACGGGTTGATGGCTGGGACGACCCTCGCATGCCAACCATTGCTGGAATCCGGCGTCGTGGCTATACACCAAAGAGCATTCGTTTATTTTGTGAGCGGATTGGTGTCTCAAAAGCAGATAGCTGGATCGATATGAGTGTTCTAGAGCAAGCTCTGCGTGATGATTTAGATGTACGCGCACCCCGAGCTACCGCAGTACTTAAGCCACTGAAACTAATCATTCAAAATTATCCCGACGAGCAAAAAGAATCGTGCTCCGCTCCTCGCCATCCCCAGCAACCTGAGCTGGGTAAACGCGATTTTCATTTTGGTCGTGAGCTTTGGATTGAGGCGGATGACTTTCAGATCACCCCTCCAAAAGGTTTCTTTCGCCTATACCCTCCCAAGGACAGTAACCCAGGCGGGCGAGTTCGCTTGCGACATGGCTTTGTGATTGAATGTACCGGCATGAAATTAGATCAAAATGGTCAAGTGGTCGAGGTATATGCAAATTATTTTCCGGATAGTAAAAGTGGTACCCCGGATTCAAATAATTACAAAGTAAAGGGCAACATTCATTGGATACGTGTCGATGAAGCAGTGCCCGTAGAAGTACGTCTTTATGATCATCTGTTTACTGATCCCCACCCTGATAGTGGTGATAAAAACTTTTTAGACTTTATTAATCCTCGGTCAAAAAACATTATTCAAGCATTTGTAGAGCCTTGTATGGCTAGCACTAAAGCAGAGGAGCAGTTTCAGTTTGAGCGCCATGGTTATTTTGTTGCCGATCGCGTTGACAGCAAACCGGGTCACTTAGTCTTTAACCAAAGTGTTGGTCTAAAAGATAGCTGGAAATAATTACTGCTCTTTAAGAGTCTTTAGGTAATGTGCTACGGTCGGGTAAAGTAAGGGGCGTTTTAACTCGGGCAGCCGTGTATTACGAACACGCCGCGATTCAGACATAAACGACCAAAGCATGGGGCTTACTGCAGAACGAACTTCTTCCCGAGATAAGCGTTTAGGTTTTGGTAAATTTAGGGCAGTTGCAACCTCATCAAAATAGTCCCCCATCTTTTGCTCGCTGCCATCACACGCGTTCACAATCCGTTGAGGTTTTCCAATAAAAAGAGCTCCAAGAACAAGTCTGGCTAAATCATCTGCATGAATATGGTTGGAGTACGCATCCTCTTTACTGTTGAGGGCGGGCGTGTTTGCTTGTAAGCGTTCAATGGGTAAGCGCTGAGGACCATAAATACCAGGCACCCTCAAAATACTAAGACCAATCCCTTGATACACAGCCCAATGGCGCAATACAGATTCAGCATCCAAACGTCGCTTGGAACGCGCACTGGTTGCCAAAGGGGTGCTGGTTTCGTCCACATAATCACCATGACGATTACCGTATACCCCCGTGGTACTTACATATACAAAGCGTCTGACAGATCCTGCCCCCTGAGATAAAATTTGAATGAGATTGCGCGTTCGTAGATCGTTTTCACCTTCATTTTGAGGTGGCGCTAGATGAATCACATTGGATGCCAATCGGGCAATTCGCCACAAGGTCTCTGGGTGATCAAGATTGCCTTCGATGGGTGTGATGCCTTGTTGGCGCAGTGCTGCGAAGCGCTCTGGGCTTGAGCTCAGTGCAAAGATTTTTGGTTTGGCATGTGTTTTGCCTAAATGGGCAACAACGCGTTGTCCAATATCCCCACAGCCAATGATGAGGATTCGGGGACGACGAAATGCAGAAGAAATACAAGTCATACCCAGCATCGTAATGTTTTTATTAGGAGAAGTGGAATTGTCGTATCAAGTTGAGCTAAAGATGAGCGGTAAAACGTTTTTGGTAGAGGGCGACGAGACTGTTCTCGAGGCGGCTCTTCGTCAAGGCATTAACCTACCTTATGGATGTAAAAATGGAGCATGTGGCTCCTGTAAAGGCAAACTCCTCTCGGGAAAGGTATCCCATGGGGACCATAGCCAGAGCGCCCTAAATCCATCGGATGAAACGGCTGGCGCCACTCTATTATGTTGTGCGCATCCTCAGTCTGACCTCCTCATCGATGTGCGTGAGGTTCAAGGTGGTGGGGATATACCGGTTCGTAAAGTTCCTTGCAGAATTAATACAATCCAATTCCCAAGTGACGATGTAGCTATTTTGAAATTACAGCTTCCTGCTAATGAGCGTTTTCAGTTCTTAGCAGGACAGTATCTAGAATTCCTACTCAAAGACAATAAACGACGCGCTTATTCAATTGCAAGCGCGCCGCACGAAGAGGGGCCACTCGAGCTACATATTCGCCATCTATCAGGTGGCTTGTTTACCGACCCCCTTTTTGGACAGGCGAGCGATGGAAAGCAGATTAAAGAAAAAGATGTCTTGCGCTTTGAGGGTCCCCTAGGAAGCTTCTTCTTACAAGAAGAGTCTAAGAAACCCATTATCTTTTTAGCATCTGGAACAGGCTTTGCGCCGATTAAAGCCATGTTGCTTCATATTCAGGAAAAAAAGTTAAACCGAGAAATCTATTTTTACTGGGGCGGCAGACGCCCAAAGGATTTATACATGGATGCCCACTGCCACGAATTTACGCTCTCACTCCCAAACTTTCATTATACCCCCGTCATATCGGAGGCCTTACCTGATGATGAATGGACTGGAAGAACTGGCTTTGTCCATCACGCTGTCATGCAAGACTTCTCTGATCTTTCTAAATACCAGGTCTATGCCTGCGGGGCACCAGTCGTGATACAGGCAGCTCGAACTGACTTTGTGAGAGAGTGTCAGTTACCTGAAGACGAGTTTTTTGCCGATTCCTTTACCAGTGAGGCTGATTTAGTGGGTGTATAGACCTTACTGGAGAGGCTAAATACCCATTATTCGCTGATCTTTTGTATGATTGCATGATGAACAAGCCTATTGACCCTCACCCCGTTGATGCCCATTCGGTGATGTTTATCACCAAACGACCTGACATCGTCATGGTGGAGGGGAAGGGTTCGTGGCTAACCGACCAGAATGGCAAACGCTATTTAGATTTCTTACAAGGTTGGGCTGTCAATTGTTTGGGTCATTGCAATCCTGGAATTGTGAACGCCTTGCATCAGCAAGCCCAAAAATTAATTAATCCCAGTCCTGCTTTTTACAACGAGCCGATGATCCGTTTATCGGATCTATTAACTGAAAGTAGTTGCTTTGATAAAGTCTTCTTCGCAAATAGTGGCGCAGAGGCAAATGAAGGTGCGATCAAACTAGCTAGAAAGTGGGGGCAACTCCATAAAAAAGGGGCTTACGAGATAATTACTTTTGACCATAGTTTCCATGGACGCACGTTGGCAACTATGAGTGCCTCGGGTAAGCCCGGTTGGGATACGATGTTTGCGCCGCAAGTCTCGGGTTTTCCAAAAGCAGAGCTTAACGATATTAACTCCGTGAAGAAATGCATCACTGATAAGAGTGTGGCGGTGATGCTGGAGCCAGTTCAAGGTGAAGGTGGTGTGATTCCATGTGATGATCAGTTCATGCGCGATTTACGCCAATTGACTAAAGAACATAATCTGCTGTTAATTGTTGATGAAGTTCAAGCGGGCTTTGGCCGAACTGGTAAGTTGTTTGCCTATCAAAATTATGGGATTGAACCTGACATCATGACCTTGGGCAAAGGAATCGGTGGAGGCGTGCCATTAGCTGCGCTACTTTGTAGGGATGAGGTTGCCTGTTTTGTGCCGGGAGACCAAGGCGGTACTTATAACGGAAATGCCTTAATGACTGCAGTCGGAATTAGCGTAATCGAGCAGCTGCTAGCTCCAGGATTTTTGCAATCGGTTACCACTAAAGGCGCATTACTCCAATCTGAATTACTGAAGCTGTCTTCTGAGTTCGGCCTTCAAGGTGAGCGGGGTAAAGGCTTACTGCGTGCCTTAATGCTGGGTAAGGATATTGGTGGAAAATTGGTTGATTTAGCGAGAGAGCATCAACCGGAGGGCTTGCTGATTAATTCTCCTCGTCCCGATCTTCTTCGTTTTATGCCCGCTCTCACGGTCTCTAATGAAGAAATCATGACGATGTGTGTAATCTTAAGAACACTTCTTAAAAAAGTAGTTTGAGCTTCAATACTGCTGCTCTTAACTTGGGGGGGTTAAATTCTTAGGCAGGGAGAAAGTCACATCTTCCACAACGCCATCCAAAGATCGCACTTTACGTGGGCCAAACTCTTGAATGCGCGCTACGATCGCTTGCGCTAGACTCTCTGGCGCTGAAGCTCCTGCTGTAAGACCGATACGCTTCTTGCCTACAAACCATTCTGCCTGAAGCTGCTCTGGGGCATCCACCATGTAGGCCGGTACGCCAAGTTTTTCAGCCAATTCTCGCAGGCGATTAGAGTTCGAACTTGCCTTACTACCCACGACAATCACTAGCTCTACTTGAGGAGCCATGAACTTGACCGCATCTTGGCGGTTTTGCGTGGCATAGCAAATATCTTGTTTCTTAGGTTGAATGATTTTAGGGAACTTCTTCGTGAGTGCATTCACAATTTCTTTAGTTTCGTCTACCGATAGGGTAGTTTGCGTGACAAAGGCTAAATTCTCATTGGCTGAGAAAGTAAGCTTTTCTACATCCGTAATACTCTCAATTAAGAAGATGCCTTTATCGACTTGGCCCATGGTGCCTTCTACTTCAGGATGTCCAGCATGACCAATCATAAATACCGTGTAGCCATCTTTGCACAACTTCACGACCTCGACATGAACTTTAGTTACCAAAGGGCAAGTTGCATCATACACTTGCAAGCCGCGACTCTCGGCTTCTTTACGGACCTCTTGCGAGACTCCGTGTGCACTGTAAATGACAATCGATCCTTGTGGAATTTCTTCAATCTCATCGACAAATATTGCCCCCTTCTCGCGCAACTCATCCACCACGTATTTGTTATGAACAATTTCATGGCGAACGTAAATGGGGGCGCCAAAACGACTCAATGCCTCATTCACGATATTGATAGCACGGTCAACGCCTGCACAAAACCCGCGCGGTTGTGCCAACAAAATTTCAGGGGAGTTGTGTGATGTACTCATATTTGACATGGCTTGGTATTTACAAAATAGCGACTATTTCAGCTTCAAAACTGAGGTCTTTACCTGCTAAGGGATGGTTGAAATCGAACCACGCGCCCTCCTCATTAATCGACTGCAATACTCCTGCGTATTGTGCCCCGCCTGGTGCATTGAATTCAACAATATCGCCAGGTTTAAATTCTGAGACTTCGTCCGTATTACAGACCAAGGTCTCCATGGAAACCCATTGCACTAATTCGGGCTTAGATTCCCCAAAGCCATCTTTGGCGGAAATTGTGGCAGAGAGTTTCTCGCCGACTTTTGCACCAATTAATACCTTTTCAAAACAGGGGGCAAATTGACCCGTTCCCAGCTGCATGGTCGCAGGGCGTTCCTCAAAGGTGTTGATGTAGTCCTCCCCGTTGGGCAAAGCCAAGCGGTAATTAAGGGTCAAAAAAGCGTTGGGGGTAACGATAAGCTCACTCATATAGCAATTGTAGCGAGAGAGCCCCAACACCATCCAATCCCCTCTTGGCCCAAAGCTCAACAGCCTCGGGAGAAATTACGCCTCCAGGGGGCCCACTCCCTATCGGATGCGGAGTTACTTGCCATTTTTTTAAGGGCAGGCGTAAAGGGTAAAAGTGCTGTTTCTCTAGCCCAAGATCTCTTAGCCCGTTTTCAGGGAATGCATGGTCTGGTGCATGCAAATCCTGAAGACATTTGCAACTGCTTCGGTATGGGGCTCTCAAAATGGGCTCAAATTCAAGCTGCTTATGAACTTGTCAAGCGCTGTCTTCAGGAAACTCTTTATCAAGGTGCTATTTTTAGCTCCCCCCCTCCAAGTCAGAGAGTTCTTGCAGACCAAAATTGGACGATTGCCCCATGAGGTTTTCTTATGTCTTTATCTAGACTCTAGCAACCGACTCATTGAGTGCCAGGAGCTTTTTAGAGGGTCAATTGACCAAACCGCAATTTACCCAAGAGAGATTATTAAAGAGTCCCTAGGGCGAAATGCCAGCGCCCTGATCGTGGCCCATAACCACCCGGGGGGCAACCCTCTACCAAGCCCTCAAGACGAATTGATAGCCAAAGACCTTCAAGAGGCCCTCTCTTGGGTTGACATTAATCTACTGGATCATTGTATTGTTGCAGGGCATGGATTTTTCTCATTTTCAGACGCCGGGCTTTTAAATAAACCAAATAATGATAGTGAATGCTAACTTATAACTACCGTGCTTAAGCACACCTAGGCAATTTCTAGCCCTAATCTCTCGATGCCTGCTACAATCTTGTTTTTTCGTAATAAAGGAGTGTGTCATGGCAAAAGTTTGCCAAGTCACTGGGAAAAAGCCGATGGTTGGCAACAATGTTTCCCATGCAAACAATAAGACCAAACGTCGCTTTTTGCCTAATTTGCAAAATCGTCGCTTTTGGGTTGAATCTGAAAATCGTTGGGTTAGCCTTCGTTTAACGAATGCTGGTTTACGCATCATCGACAAGAACGGAATTGATTCTGTTTTGGCCGATCTTCGTGCTCGCGGTCAAGTTTAAGGAATATCTAGATGGCTAAGGGCGCAAGAGAAAAAATCAAGCTGGAGTCCAGTGCTGGCACTGGTCACTTCTACACCACGACAAAGAACAAAAGAACTAAACCCGAAAAAATGGAGATCATGAAGTTTGATCCCAAGGTTCGTAAGCACGTTGCTTATAAAGAAACGAAGATCAAATAATCTTGATCCTTTAAAAAGAAACCCGCTTAGTGCGGGTTTTTTTACATCCTAGTTGGAGTAACGTCGCAGACGTAAGGAGAACTCTTTCAGAGACTTTGGGCCAGCCTCTTCCGCTCGATGGCACCAAGAACGTAACTGACCTAAAAGTTGCTCACGGGTCGCATTGGACCGCCCCCAAATAGCTTGGAGCTCACGACGCATCTCAATCATCTTGCGTAACTGAGGGTTAGTCTTCATCAACTCCTCCAGTTTTTTCTTTTCACCAGCAGTCAGCTTCACCTCATCTTTATAGAGCCAGTCACGGGCATCCTTAAGGTGCGCAGCAAACTCTTGCATGTTTTGTAGCTCATTAGAAATACAGCGGTGCAAGGTTTTGCTGTAGCGAGCCATGATCTCGTATCGATTGGTAATAACAGCCTCAAGAGTTTGATCATCGGCAGGGCGAACTTCTGAAAGTACCGGCTTTGGGGGCACTTTCTTCACCTTAGCCATTCCTAGGTAGCTTAAAACACAGATATACATCCAGCCAATATCAAACTCGTACCACTTGTTAGAAAGCTTTGCGCTAGTAGCATAGGTGTGATGATTATTGTGTAACTCCTCACCGCCAATTAGGATTCCCCAAGGAACAATATTGGTCGAAGCATCTTCGCAATCGTAGTTGCGATATCCCCAGAAGTGGCCAATGCCATTAATAACGCCTGCAGCAGTAATCGGGATCCACAGCATTTGGACTGCCCAAACAGTTGCACCAATTCCGCCAAACAGGAATACGTCGATGATTAACATGAGGCCAACACCCTGCCAGGAGAACTTCGAATAGATGTTGCGCTCCATCCAGTCGTCTGGCGTTCCATGCCCAAACTTATCGAGGGTCTCTTGCTTAGTAGCCTCGATCTTATAGAGCTCCGCGCCGCGCAACAGCACAGTATCAATACCCAAAATTTGTGGGCTATGGGGATCGTCTACAGACTCGCATTTAGCATGATGCTTACGATGAACGGAAGCCCATTCTTTGGTCACCATGCCAGTGGTTAACCATAACCAAAAGCGGAAAAACTGGGATGGAAGTAGATGCAGATCCAAGGCACGATGGGCCTGGCAGCGGTGTAAGAAAATCGTCACACTAGCAATAGTGATATGGGTCATCACGAGGGTGAAAATAACAATCTGCCACCATGCCCAATCCAGATAGCCATTTGCCAACCATTGCATCAATGAATCATGAAACGAAGTGAGTCCGCTAATTTCCAAACAAGTTCTCCAAAAGGAATTGGCTGTAAAAGACCAGATAAGCCTTTATTTTAAGGCTTTCGGCGTAATACTGCCCCGAAGAACCCGTCAGTTCCATGGATATGCGGCCAAACCTGCCACCAGGGCTTGGCATTACTGCTTCCCAAGGGTATTCCATCATGTAAAAAATGTTGGCCAAGAGCTTCTGCTGCTGGAAAAACCTCAAATTCTGGGTATTTATCTAGAAAAAGATCCACAAGTCCTTGATTTTCTTGCTCTAAAAAACTACAGGTCGCATAGACTAAGCGCCCTCCAGGCTTTATTAACCTACTAGCAGATTCCAGGATGGCCAGTTGAGTTTGGCCTAATTTCTTGATTTCCTCAGGAGTCTGACGCCATTTGAGGTCGGGATTACGCCGAATGGTTCCCAAACCACTGCAAGGGGCATCTACAAGCACTCGATCAATCTTGCCAGCTAGGCGCTTAATTTTGGGATCGTTTTCACTGTCAATCCAAACCGGATGAACATTCGATAAACCACTGCGCGCAAGACGTGGCTTGAGATTTGCAAGGCGCCGTTCGGACGTGTCAAAGGCATACAGCCTGCCCGTACTTCGCATCATTGCGCCCAGCGCCAATGTCTTGCCGCCTGCACCCGCACAAAAATCGACCACCATCTCACCCCGCTTTGGCGCAAGTAAATGGCACAGAATTTGACTACCCTCATCTTGCACCTCAAAGAAACCCTCTTTGAACCAGGTCGAAGTTTGCAAGGAAGGCTTTCCAAAAATACGTATGCCATCTTCGGAATAAGGAGTAGGAATCGCCTCAAAGCGATTCGTGCTGGCATTCATTTGTGCCAATAAATCGTCCCGATTAATCTTCATGGTGTTCACACGTAAATCCAGAGGTGCGGGTTTCATGAGCGTCTCTGCTAATTGCTCACACTGCTCTTTACCCAATGATTTGGTTAACTCATTCCACAGCCATTCTGGTAAGTTATTTTTAATCATGGGAGCAAGCGCATGACGATCAACCTGACCGTGGCGCTGCAACCACTCATACTCATCCGTTTGTAATACAAACGCTAAGTCAGCAAGGGCACTCTCCAAGCGGTTACCCGAACCAAGCCCACCCTCCGAGAGCGCTGAAACCAAGCCCAGCAAAGCTAGTCGGCGTGCTTGCGGCCCGCTGCCACTAGCCGCAAACTGGGAGAACTCATTCTTACGTCGTAATACTGCAAAAGCAGCCTCTGCAATTAAGGCCCGATCTCGATTCCCTAATTTTGGATTTGCCCGAAAGTAACGGCTAACCACACGGTCTGCTGGTTGATTAAAAAGCAGCAGCTCTGGAATGATGTGCTCTAGATGAAAGGCGTGCTGTGGCAAAGCCTTGGCATGCGAATAATTTTTTTGCCCCTGGGGATTAATGGGCTCATTCGGTTTAGCGTTCTTTGATTTTGCGTACTTCTTTTCCCCCGCTAGACGTTTGGAAGAGCCATACGATGATGACGATTTAGAAGTATTTTTCATGCAAATGAAATGTACTGTGATTCGGGTGGATGGACATGCACGGTATTCCCCTCAATCTGTAAACGTTGATTAATAAACCATTCAACCGCCAAGGGGTAAATGTAGTGTTCCATTTTTAAAACACGTGCCGCCAAACTACTCGCGTCATCATTGGGCAGAATCGGTACTTCGCCTTGACAAATGATGGAGCCCTGATCAACTTCGGCACTCACAAAATGAACGGTGGCACCATGCTTCTGGTCACCCCCATCTAATGCACGTTGATGGGTATGCAAACCAGGGTAAAGAGGTAGTAAGGATGGGTGAATATTGATCATACGCCCCTCATAATGCTTGATAAAGGCGGGGGTAAGGATTCTCATAAAACCTGCTAAAACGATTAAATCTGCCCCCAAACGGTCAATTTCGCTCATCAGGGCATGGTCAAAAGCCTCCCGACTTACAAAATCCCGGTGATTGACGACTTGTGTAGAAATACCCTGAGATCGAGCAACCTCAAGGCCCTTTGCCTCTGGATTATTGCTAATGACCCCTGCAAATTGCACATCCCATGACTTTGCTGTGGCGGTCTTGACGATTGCTTCTAAATTAGAGCCGCGCCCAGAAATTAAGGAAACAATTGCATGCATGACCAACAATATAATTCAAGGCTAGCCTGAAAGCGAACTGTGAAGGTATTTAGACGTTTTTATCCATCCTCTTTTCGTCCTCCTTGTGCCCTCACAATTGGTAATTTTGATGGGGTTCACCTAGGACATCAAGCATTGCTCCAAGAACTGGTGCAGGGTGCTCGTGCGCGCGGACTATCTAGCTGTGCATTAACTTTTGAGCCGCATCCGCGTGAATTCTTTGCTCCAAATGATGCCCCTCCTCGCATCCAAAATATGCGGGACAAATTAATGGCATTAAAAAGTCTTCATCTAGATTCAATTGTGATTGCTGAATTTAATCAGGTATTTGCCAGCCTAAGCCCCGAAGAATTTGTGGCTGAGATTTTAGTAAAGCAACTGAATGCTAAATGGATTTTAGTGGGCGATGATTTTTGTTATGGCGCAAAGCGCGCTGGTAATTTTGCAAGCCTGCAGATCGCTGGTCAGAAATATGGCTTTGAGGTAACTAGTATCTCCACGGTACTTCAAGAGAATGAGAGAATTTCAAGCTCTTTAGTGCGCCGCGCTCTTGAACAAGGAGATATGCAGCTAGCCAAGAGTTTGCTTGGTCGTCCATACTCCATTTCTGGTCATGTCTTATATGGCAAAAAACTGGGGCGTCAGTTAGGTTTCCCAACGCTCAACCTAGCGGTATCGACCCTGCGGCCCACCTATCAACCGGTCACCAGCGGTATTTTTGTAGCGCAGGTGCATGGACTTGCCAAAAAAGTCTTACCCGCGGTAGCCAGTCTAGGTGTTCGACCTTCTGTAGAAAGTTCTGGTCAGGTCTTATTGGAGGCTAATGTATTTGATTTCAATCAATCAGTCTATGGGAAGTTAGTTTGCGTAGAATTGCTAGAGCGACTGCATGAAGAGCGAAAATATCCTGATCTAAAAACCTTACAAGCTGCAATCCAACACGACGCGCATATGGCGCGCAACTATTTTCATAAGAAAAATATGTATGTCTGATAAATCCTCTGCTTACCCCGTTAATCTCCTCGAGACTCCATTCCCTATGCGGGGAGATTTACCCAAACGCGAGCCTCTGTGGGTTGAAGAGTGGCAGCGCAATAAAGTATATGAGGCTATTCGAAGTGCGCATGCTGGGCAGCCTAGTTTTATTTTGCACGATGGCCCTCCCTACGCCAATGGAGATATCCATATTGGTCATGCAGTCAATAAAATCCTTAAGGACATGATTGTCAAGTCACGTTGGCTAATGGGCTTTGACGCAATTTATGTGCCCGGCTGGGATTGTCATGGCATGCCGATTGAGATCCAAATAGAAAAACAATTCGGTAAAAATTTACCTACTGCCCAAGTGCAAGCCAAGGCACGTGAGTACGCCAAAGAGCAAGTAACGAAACAGAAAAAAGATTTTCAACGCCTGGGCGTTTTAGGTGAGTGGGATGAACCTTATCTCACGATGGACTTCCAAAACGAGGCTGATGAGATCCGCGCACTAGGAGAAATCTGGAAGAAGGGGTATATATTCCGGGGACTAAAACCGGTTAATTGGTGCTTTGATTGCGGCTCCGCGCTAGCTGAGGCAGAAGTCGAATATCAAGATAAGACGGATCCTGCTGTTGATGTCGGCTTTGCCTTTGATGCTGCCCAATTCAATGCATTAGCAAGCGCTTTTGGATTAAAAGAGTTGCCCAATAAATCAGGTATGGCGGTGATATGGACAACAACCCCCTGGACCCTACCTGCCAATCAAGCGCTGAATGTGCACCCTGATTTAAATTACGCCCTAGTAGAGACTCCTCAGCACATCCTGTTACTTGCTCAGGATCGTGTCAAAGAGTGTCTGGAGCAATATGGCCTTGAAGGTACAGTGCTGGGTACATGCCAAGGAAAAGCGCTTGAAAGAATTTCATTCTGGCACCCTCTAGCCAGCCTAGACCCGGGGTATAAACGATTAGCTCCCATTTACTTAGCGGAGTATGTCACCTTAGATACGGGTACCGGCTTAGTTCACTGTGCGACCGCCTACGGTGAGGAAGATTTCAAATCCTGTAAAACAAATGGCTTAACGGATCACGACATTATTAATCCTGTTATGGGTGATGGTGTTTATGCCTCCTCCTTGCCTTTATTTGCCGGACAACACATTTGGAAAGCAAACGCCAATATTGTGAAAGCGTTAGAGCAAGCGGGCACTCTGATTAAGAATAAGTCGTATACGCACTCATACATGCATTGCTGGCGTCATAAAACGCCCATCATTTATCGCGCTACATCTCAATGGTTCGCGAGTATGGATAAAAAACCGTCAGATGGAAAAACATCTCTTCGTGAAACAGCACTCGCCGGTATTGAAAGCACCCTCTTTTATCCAGCCTGGGGTAAACAACGTCTGCACAGCATGATTGCAAACCGACCCGACTGGACACTCTCTCGCCAACGGCAATGGGGTGTGCCGATGGCTTTCTTAATCCACAAAGAAACAGGTGAGCCCCATCCGCGCACACTAGAACTTCTAGAAAAGATTGCTCAACTGGTTGAGAAGGGTGGCATCGAGGCCTGGCAAGCTTTAGATTTAGCTAATTTAATTGGCGATGAAGCTAAGCATTATGAGAAAAATCGGGATACCTTGGATGTTTGGTTTGACTCCGGCACCACCCATTGGCACGTTATACGGGGTTCGCATCGCAATGCGCTCTACCGTAAAGAAAGTGAAAACAAGGATGGGCGCTGGGCAGATTTGTATCTAGAGGGTTCAGATCAACATCGCGGTTGGTTTCATTCTTCTTTGTTAACGGGCGCCATGCTCGATGGTAAGCCTCCGTATAAAGCACTTCTTACCCACGGCTTTACGGTTGATGGTCAGGGCCACAAGATGAGCAAATCGGTGGGCAATGTTATTGCGCCTCAACAGGTGGCTGACAAATTAGGGGCTGAGATCATTCGGCTTTGGGTTGCCTCAACCGACTACTCCGGAGAGATGTCCATCTCCGATGAAATCCTCAAACGGGTCGTTGAGAGTTATCGACGTATGCGCAACACCTTGCGCTTTCTACTTGCTAATCTTGCAGACTTTGATCCAAAGACACACGCACTTCCAGTATCTGAATGGCTTGAAATGGACCGCTACACCGTAGCACTTGCTGCCGATCTGCAAAAAACCATTGAGTCTCATTACCGCAATTATGAGTTCCATCCAGCCGTATCAAAAATATTGGCCTTCTGTTCGGAAGACTTAGGCGGCTTTTATTTAGATATCCTCAAAGACCGTCTCTACACGATGGCACCCAACTCACCGGGTCGTCGCTCTGCACAAAATGCACTATTTCATGCAACACAGCATTTACTCAAATGGCTCTCGCCCTTCTTAAGCTTTACTGCTGAAGAGGCATGGCAGTCTTATCCTCATTTTGCCAAGCGGCCCAAGAGCCCCTCCATCTTTACAGAAGAATTTGGTGCTTTCCCAGAGATTGCCGACCCAAATGGGTTGCTACAAAAATGGCAACGGATTCGTGAAATTCGGTCTGAAATTACCAAAGCCATTGAGGTGGAGCGTGAAGCCGGAAAAATTGGTTCTTCTTTACAGGCAGAACTAAGTATTGGATTAGGATCATCCGACTTTGCTCTTCTGAACTCACTTGGATCTGATTTACGCTTTGTCACAATTACCTCTAAGGCCGATATCTTCCAATCTAACAGCAATGCAATTACCATTACTGTTAAACCAAGTGTCGCTCCAAAATGTGCTCGTTGCTGGCACCATACAAACGATGTTGGATCTCATGCTGAGCATCCTGACATTTGTGGTCGCTGTGTCAGCAATCTCTATAGTGACGGTGAGAGGCGTCAATTTGTATAAGCATGACTAATGATCAAAGCCCCAGTGGGCCTACCCGGTGGTATCTCTTATTGGCGATCCTAGTCCTCGTTGCTGACCAAATTAGTAAATGGTGGGCACAAATTAGTCTGCCAATGGGTCAAGCCCGTGCTGTAACTGATTTTCTGAACTGGTTCCTCATCTACAACCCTGGGGCTGCTTTCTCATTTTTATCGCAAGCAGGAGGGTGGCAACGTTGGTTCTTTACGATCATCGGCATTGTTGCTGCGATTGTCATTATTTGGTTACTACAAAAAAATACGCAAGATCGTCCATTCTGCATTGCCCTCTCTCTCATCTTAGGTGGCGCGGTTGGTAATGTATTAGATCGCCTCTTGTATGGTGCTGTGGTCGACTTCATTGATGTGCACTATCAAGGTTGGCATTGGCCTGCATTTAATATTGCAGACAGCGCCATCTCTATTGGTGCTACATTAATCGTTATCAACGAGATTAGGCGTGCCATTACGCAACGCAGCTAGTCTTACTGAAAGAACGGAATGGATGCAATGGCTTCCTTAGCAAATAAAAAAATTGTGTTGGGAATCTCGGGTGGGATAGCTGCCTATAAGTCAGCAGAACTTGCTCGCGCTCTGATTCAAGAAGGGGCCCAGGTTCAGGTGGTTATGACTGAAGCAGCTCAGCAATTTATTACCCCGATCACCATGCAAGCCCTGACTGGAAAACCAGTGTTCGCCAATCAATGGGATGGTCGCATTGCAAACAATATGGCCCATATTGAACTATCCCGCCAAGCGGATGCAATCCTCATTGCTCCAGCAAGTGCTGATTTAATAGCAAAACTATCATTAGGTCTTGCAGACGATCTCTTAAGTTCGCTTTGCCTGGCTCGTGATTGCCCTCTTTTGGTAGCCCCTGCCATGAATCTACAAATGTGGGCGCATCCTGCAACGCAACGCAGTGTTGCTCGCCTCAATAGTGATGGCATCACTATTTTGGGGCCAAGTAGCGGCGATCAGGCATGTGGCGAAGTAGGTATGGGGCGCATGCTCGAACCCTTCGAAATCTGTGAGCAATTAATTGCTTTCTTTCAGCCTCAGGTCCTGAAAAATAAACGGGTACTCATTACCGCTGGTCCTACCTTTGAGTCCATTGATCCCGTTCGCGGAATCACAAACCTAAGCTCAGGCAAGATGGGTTTTGCTGTGGCAAAAGCAGCCATTGAAGCTGGTGCTCACGTTCACCTCATTGCTGGCCCATGCGATCTAGTAACTCCGCTAATGAGCACAGGACGAATTTTACGAACCAATGTGACCAGCGGCCAAGAAATGTACCAAGTAGTAATGGCTTCATCAAACTGTGATGTGTTTTTTGCGGTTGCAGCGGTGGCAGACTGGACGATTGCGAATCGCGCCAAACAAAAAATTAAACGCCAAGAGCAATCAGGCTTAGATTTACAATTTCGCTCCAATCCTGACATTCTTTTAGAGATGGCGAAGATTGCAAAACGTCAATCCAAGCCCTATTGTGTTGGCTTTGCAGCAGAGACCGATCGCCTTGGTAAGCACTGTAAGGAGAAAAGGGTTCGCAAAGGTATCCCGATGATTGTGGGCAATATTGGTCCTGCAACCTTCGGCCAAGATACTAATGAGATCCTAGTTGTCGATGAAAAAGGTAGCAAGAACTTAGGGCGCGCGAGTAAGCTCGATCTTGCCCGCCGTCTAATTACGATTGTGGCTACTCGAATCTCGTAAAGGATCTTTAGTGCAAGTACTTCAAGTCAAAATACTCGATGAGCGGATGCGCTCGCAAATGCCTGGTTACGGAACCCCCGGTAGTGCGGGATTAGATCTACGCGCCTGCATTGATCAAGCTCTTGAGTTAGCCCCTGGTAAAACAGCGCTGATTCCAACGGGTCTTGCGATTTATATTGAAGACCCACGTTATGCGGCGATGATTTTGCCACGCTCAGGACTGGGTCACAAACATGGAATTGTCTTAGGTAATTTGGTAGGCTTAATCGACTCCGATTATCAAGGTCCATTAATGGTTAGCGCCTGGAACCGAAGTGCAACACCATTTAAACTGGAACCAATGGAGCGCTTGGCACAATTAGTGATTGTTCCCGTTAAACAAGTGGAGCTCAAGATCGTCTCGGAGTTTGTCAGTAGCACCCGCGGCAGTGGCGGATTTGGAAGTACTGGACGCGAATAAATCCGCATCCAGTCTTCATTAAATCTCTTCTACCGGCTCAGCACTCGCTTTATTTGCTCTGCTTGGTGGGCTGTTGGATGACTGAATATCCAGCTTAACCTTACCTTCATCATCAATATCAACAAGAACTGTTCCACCATGAGCCAGCTTTCCAAATAGCAGCTCATCCGCCAATGCCTTGCGCACTGTATCTTGAATAATCCGCTGCATGGGACGTGCGCCCATTAATGGATCAAAGCCGTGCTTCGCTAAATAAGCGCGCAATGCTGGGCTAAAGACCGCATCGACCTTCTTCTCATGCAACTGCTCCTCAAGCTGCATCAAGAACTTATCGACCACCCGCATAATGATGGACTCATCGAGCGCCTTAAAGGAGACGATGGCATCTAAACGGTTGCGGAACTCTGGGGTAAAGAACTTCTTGATGTCGGCCATCTCATCACCCTGCTCGCGCGCATTGGTAAAGCCCATGGTGGACTTCTGCATCGCCTCGGCACCTGCATTGGTGGTCATAATGATGATGACATTCCGAAAATCCGTTTTGCGCCCATTATTATCCGTTAAGGTGCCATGATCCATTACCTGCAATAGGATATTAAAAATATCAGGGTGAGCTTTCTCAATCTCATCGAGCAATAAGACGCAATGAGGTTTCTTGGAAACTGCTTCGGTTAAAAGACCGCCTTGGTCAAAGCCCACATAACCCGGGGGGGCCCCGATCAAGCGACTGACCGCATGTCGCTCCATATACTCCGACATATCGAAGCGCAAAAGCTCAATGCCCATGATGAATGCCAACTGTTTCGCAACCTCAGTCTTACCAACCCCTGTAGGTCCAGAGAACAAGAATGAGCCGATCGGGCGGTCTACCTTACCCAAACCAGCCCGAGTCATCTTAATAGCACTTGCCAAAGCCTCAATCGCTGGATCTTGCCCAAACACAACGCTCTTGATATCACGATCTAGGGTCTGTAATTTACTGCGATCGTCCACGGAAACCGATTGCGGTGGGATACGCGCAATTTTGGCAACAATTTCCTCAATCTCTTGGCGACTAATGGTTTTCTTTTGCTTTGACTTCGGCAAGATGCGTTGAGCAGCGCCTGCTTCATCAATCACATCAATGGCTTTGTCGGGCAAATGTCGATCATTGATATAGCGCGAGGACAATTCGGCAGCGGCGACCAAGGCAGCGCTTGCGTACTTGACGCCATGATGTTCTTCAAAGCGCGACTTTAAACCACGCAAGATTTGCACCGTTTGATCTACGGTAGGCTCAACCACATCAACCTTCTGGAAACGCCGTGATAAAGCGGCGTCTTTCTCAAAAATGCCACGATACTCGGTAAAGGTAGTTGCGCCAATACACTTTAAGGTACCGCTTGATAAGGCAGGCTTTAATAGGTTGCTGGCATCGAGGGTGCCACCAGAGGCTGCACCCGCCCCAATCAAAGTGTGGATCTCATCGATGAAGAGGACTCCATGGATATTATCTTTTAATGATTTCAGCACACTCTTAAGGCGTTGCTCAAAATCGCCACGGTACTTGGTACCGGCTAGTAATGCACCCATGTCTAGGGAATAAACCGTGGCGTTCGCCAAAATATCAGGTACTTCACCCTTCGTGATTCTCCAAGCAAGACCTTCAGCAATTGCAGTTTTACCAACACCCGCCTCACCCACCAAGAGTGGATTATTTTTACGGCGGCGGCATAACACTTGAATGACGCGCTCTACTTCGCTATCACGGCCGATTAGAGGATCAATCT
>Ga0214921_10004908_pt1 | contig 19270 bp, 25 predicted proteins | sample LL1505_MetaG_FD_177992 | JGI IMG/M metagenome (GOLD analysis project Ga0214921, IMG submission 177992) | Freshwater microbial communities from Lake Lanier, Atlanta, Georgia, United States - LL-1505 | ecosystem: Environmental > Aquatic > Freshwater > Lake | place: USA: Georgia | collected... | reverse complement strand
TAGACATCCTGTTGAAATGCGGGGTATTCCAGTTATTTCAAAAACAGGAAATTGGACTGTTTTAGGTGGTTCTGGAAGTGTTGGACAAAGTGTTTCTGCTGACCAAGTTGGTCCTAAAACTGTTCAATTTGGTTTTTATGGTGGTGCAAGTGGAGTATCGGGACAAGCAACTACACTTCGTGTTAACAACGACCTTAACTTTAGACTAACTTTTAATGCGGAATTTTAATAGAGATATATGATGCAATATAAATTAGTTAAAAATAAACCAAATCAAATAATGTTTATTGATGGTGACACTCACGGTATTATTCCAGCTGAAGAAAATAATTCTTATTATCAAACCTACTTAAAATGGCTTGATGGTTATGAATTGCAAATAACTGCACCTATGAAAATGGAATGGGTCAAAACATCCGATGGTAACACACCACTTCCCGCTGACGAATAAATAAAAGTTTAAGAGAATATAAATGCCAATTCAAACAGCAGCAGATAGTATTAGTAATAGTGCGGGTTCACCGTACGGCTTTAAGAACCGTATTATAAACGGTGCTATGGCGATTGACCAAAGAAATAGTGGATCAAGCACAACACCTTCTGGTGATGCATATAACTTAGATAGATGGCAAGCAGCTAGTGGTACCGCAGGTAGTTGGTTTACTTTCCAACAATCAAATGTTGTCCCTGCTAATTTTACTTATTCTTTGTCTATTTTATCCACAGGTGCTAATAGTGTATCTTCTGGATCAATTTATGTTTTGCAACAACGCATTGAAGGTTATAATGTTGCAGATTTAGGATATGGAAGTAGTGATGCAAAACCAATTACTATTTCTTTTTGGATTCGAGGAAGTGTAACAGGAACATATGGTTTAGTTGTAACAAATGGCGCTATGACTAGAGCATATCCAATTACATATACAATTAATTCTGCTAATACATGGGAATATAAAATTGTAACAATTTCAGGTGACACTTCTGGCACATGGTTAAAAGATAATGGTATTGGTATGCGATTGGTATTCCAACTTGGTACCGGTTCATCAAATACACTTACCGCTGGAACTGGATGGGTAACACCTTCTGGTGGTGCGTATGGTGTGACTGGAACTACTAATCTTTCTGCCACAAATGCTGCAACACTTTATATTACTGGTGTCCAGGTTGAAAAAGGCTCACAAGCCACGGCATTCGATTATCGTGACTATGGAAATGAATTGAGATTGTGTCAGAGGTATTATTATCAAAGAAACATCATTTCAACAAGTACTGACTATATTGCTGTACTTCAATGTTTTAATACTGGTGGAGTTTATGGAAAACTTTTTGATTTACCAGTAACTATGAGAGCGACTCCTACAGGAAGTATGTCCTCAATCACTCACTTTAGAGCATCTACTTCTGGTGGTAATGGTACAACCTCTTTTTCTGCTGGATCTATTGATGTTCTAAGTCCAGCAGCAGTTGGTACACAAGGATGGAGTGGAATATCTGGTCTTACTGGCGGAAATGCGACTGTTATCACAGCAAGTACTGTACCTTCTTGGATAGCAGTATCAGCGGAGTTATAAAAAAATGTATAAACAAATTTTAAATCGTGATACAACATTAAATGAATATTGCATTGTTCGCACAAACGATAATGCTTGTATTCCTTTTGATCCAGACAACAAAGATTACCAAGAATATCTAAAGTGGCTTGCTGAAGGCAATACTCCAGAACCTGCTGACGAATAGAGATAAATAAAAGAATATGCCATTATCACTCATTAAAACGAACAGTATTGCAGCAGGTAATATTACCACAGCATTGATTGCTTCTGGTAATATTACTAGTGCATTGATTTCATCATTGTCTGGTCTGTCTGTTGCTAATACTGCAATTACTGGAAGAATTTCGACTGCACAACAGCCAATTGGTGCTGTGTTACAAGTTGTACAAACAACTTTGGATACTACATACTCTACAGCCACAATGGGTAGTTGGGTTTCAGCTGGATTAACAGGAACTATTACCCCGACTAGCTCTACAAGCAAGATATTGGCAACAATTAGCGGCGGTGGTTATTGCGACAGGGCTTCAACCCAAATGGTTCTTACTATTTATAGAGGGGCTACTAATTTATATGCTACAGGGTATACACTCTGCTATAACTCTGGTGGCGCACAAGAATCAGCAATGACTTTTTCTGTTCTTGATTCACCAGCAACAACTTCTGCTACTACATATACAGCTTATCAGCTTATGACTAATAGTGCAGGTACTATTGCTTTCAATATACCGAGTGCCTCTGGCATTCCAAGAGCAACTATGACTCTTATGGAGATTGCAGCATGATTAAACATAAAGCAATTTACGCAACACATCCTACAGTTGTTAATATTCGTGGTGATGTTGCCTATGACAAAGATGAGAATATTGTTGATTACAATGAAGCCACAGTTCAGGCATATATTGATGCCAATGCATACATAGCAAAAAGACAAAAAGAATATCCACCAGTCACCGATTACCTTGATGGTGTTGTTAAAGGTAATCAGGCACAAATTGATGCTTACATTGCAGATTGCTTAGCAGTTAAAGCTAAGTATCCTAAACCAGAATAAATAGAACACTATGTCTCAAGTGGCGCACCTTTATAAAATTACTAACACCATAACAGGTGAATATTATATTGGTAAGCACAACGGATGGACACAAAATGGTTATTGGGGTTCTGGCGATAGAATCAAAAATCAAATTAAAAAATATGGTACTGATAATTTCAAATATGATATTTTAGTGATATCTGATGTTGATTACATTTATGATTTAGAAAGAAAAATGGTAACTGTAAATTTGATTGAGAGTGATGAGAAGTGTTTGAATTTGGTTGGCGGTGGCTATGGAAGTAGTGGGCACACACAAGAACATAAAGAAAAACTTAGTGAAACACTTAAAAAAGTTCTTTCTTGTCCTATCATTAGAGAAAAAATTTCTACAGGTGTGAAAAAAACTTATGAGAATCCTAAAATAAGAGAAAAAAATAGAATTGCAACATTAAAGAATCGTTTAGAAAATCCTGAAAAATGGAAACAAGCTGCAAAAAAAGCAGGACTTAACAAGAGAGGTATTGTTTTTTCTGACGAACATAAACAAAAACTTAGTGAAGCCGGCAAAGGTAAAACTCCTTGGAACAAAGGTAAAACTAATACGATTAGTGAAGACGGGTTAAAATCATTAAAAGAAAAATGTGGTAAATCAACATCCAATACAATATGGATGAATGATGGAATAAAAAATTATAGAGTAAAACTTGAAAATATTCAAGTGTCTAAAGAAAAAAATATGATTAAAGGCCGTTTAAGTAACTACATAAATAATGAATACAAAGAAACAAGCCATACAAGTCAATTAACTAAGGTGAACTAAAATTTCTTACATAGGCAACCAACAAATCAACGGATCGTTTCGCTCAGAGTTTTTCTCTGGTGACGGTGCTACGACTGCGTTTACATTAAATTATTCTACCGGAAATGAAGCGAGTGTTATCGTTACTGTGTCTGGTGTTAAACAAGCAACAAACACATATGCACTAAGTAATGGTCAGTTAGTGTTCACAGAAGCACCACCTACAGGCACTCAGAATATTGAGATTGTTTATATGGGTGATAGAGTGCAAGTGAACCCGTATTTGAGTGCAGATACATATGGTATCATCAGGATAAATTCTAATGTTTTGACTGAAAATTGCACAATTACCACCGGCTATAACGCAAGTTCTGCTGGTCCTCTAACGATTGCTGATGGTAAGACAGTAACAATTGCTAACAACTCAACTTGGACAATATTTTAATATGGCCGGTACAATTATTTGCGACTTCATCCGTACGGATGCTAACCAATTAAGTTTGAATGTAGGTAATACTACATTTGCAACTATCAATTCTTCTGGATTCTTTAGTAATACAGGAACACAATTGATTGCGGCTAATGGTAAAATTAGTGGCGCATCAGTTATTGCAAGTTCAATTCCTACTGCCGCTATTGCTGATAGTGCAATCACTAGAGCAAAAATGGGTTATGCAGGTGCAATATTGCAAGTTGTTTCAAACACAACAAAAACAACATATTCTTTTGCTGGAGGAACAACTTTTACGGCATCAGGATTCACCACTTCGATAACTCCAACATCATCTTCTAGTAAAATACTTGTTCTTTTAAATGGTGGTCAATGGAGATATAGTCCATCTGGTGGTAATGAAGCATGGATGAGCATGTATCGTTCAATTGCAAGTGGTTCTTATAGTGCGATAAACTCTGGTGCAGGCATCGATGAAATTTTAATTTCTCCAGCCGCATCAACTATGGCAATTGCACACAGTTATTGCTATCTTGATTCTCCGGCAACAACATCTTCTGTAACTTATCAACCGTATGTAAAAAATAATTCTGGTTCAGCTACCGTTTATTTTAATTTGGCGGATGTTTATGTTACAATGACATTAATTGAGGTAGCAGCATGATACATAAACACGATGCTATTTACAAATTATATCCGCAAGTTAAATACATGCGTGGCAACGAAGCATTTGATGAAAATGGAAATATTGTTGAATATGATGATGAATTGGTAACTACTGAATTTGAATCTAATCAGTATGTTGCACTACGCACAAAACAATACCCATCCATCGGTGACCAACTAGATATGTTGTGGCATGCTATTGATAATGGCACACTAAATAAAACATCAGACTTCTATACTGCAATCAAGGCAGTAAAAGACGCACATCCTAAAGAGTAATTATGGCCGGAATTTTAAAAGTTGACCAAGTACAATCAGACAGTAACCTAGCATTTAATATTGCTGGGTCGAATGTCGCCTTTATGAACGCTACTAGCCTTCAAATGGTTGGTAGTAATGTTTCGTTGGCAGGTACTAATGTAATAACAAGTGGTAAATTAATTACAGCTGGTCTACCAATTGGTACTGTGTTGCAGACCGTTGCGAATACTACTATAACAGGTTCAACATCAGCAAATGCTGTAGCATTAACTCTGAGTATAACTCCTTCAAGTGCATCATCAAGAATACTTCTTTTAGGTGCGTTGGAAGGCGAAAGAGTTGGCGGTAGTACTGGTAATTATATTTTTGGCCAATTGAGAAAAAATACAACCAACTTACGAGGTTTTATAAATGCTGCCGGTTATCAACAAACTACCGGTGCTAGAAATTTCAACACACTCATGTTTATTGATTCTCCTGCAACAACATCGGCTATAACATATGATATATGGATTGACCATACAACTACTGGTGCGGCATCTGGTATAACTTGGAATTGGTATAATGGATCAATTTATGCATTGGAGATTGCATCGTGAAATCACAAATTAGAGGACATTTAGTTGCTGAAGCATTAAGTTCTTTACGCCCACTATCTCAGTATGCAGTAGGTTCAGATGGCAGTATTAACTGGATTGATACTGTTCAAACTCAACCAACACAATCAGAAATTGATGCAGAAATTATTCGCCTTAAAGCAGTATATAATGCGAATGAATATGCTCGTAAAAGAGTATCAGAATACCCACCACTCACAGATTTGGCTGATGCACTATACCACCAATCTAAAGGTGACGAAACTAAGTTGACTGCATATCTCGCAAAAGTTGAAGCAGTTAAACAGAAATATCCTAAGGAATAATAATGGCAGGTACTCTTACCGTAGATACAATACAATCAGACAGTAGTTATGCTTCTACGCTTAATGTAGCGTCAAAGATTAACTTCTCTGGTGGTATGCAAATTGGTGGACAAGACGCTACATTTGGTGGTATGCGTAACCGCATCATCAATGGAGATATGAGAATCGACCAAAGATTTGTTGGTGCCGCAACAACTAATGCCATTAATGATTTTGTTGTTGATAGATGGGTTGTTGGCCAAACAACAACAGGTAAACTTATTGCTCAACAAAATTTAAATTCATTAACTCCGCCTCCTGGTTTTACTACTTATTTGGGTGTAACTAGTCAATCAGCATACTCTATTGGTTCCAGTGATATTTTTAGGATATATCAAACACTTGAGGGTTATAATATTGCCGACTTTGGTTGGGGAACTGCTAATGCTATAACGGCAACTTTATCTTTTTGGGTTCGTAGCTCTTTAACCGGATTGTTTGGTGGTGCATTTAATAATGCCGCAGGAAGATATCCATTTTCATATACAATTAATTCTGCTAATACATGGGAATATAAAACAATTACTATCGTAGGGTCTACTACTTTAGGTGCAGCAAATATTACTAATGGTTCTGGAATATCTATACAATTTAGTCTCGGTACTGGAACAACATATAGTGGAACTGCTGGGGTATGGTCAGCAACAAATTATTTGTCAGCAACTGGTACAACAAGTGTAGTTGGAACATCTGGTGCAACTTTCTATGTTACCGGTGTTCAGTTGGAAAAAGGTTCTGCGGCTTCACCTTTTGAATATCGTTCATATGGCCAAGAACTGGCATTATGTCAAAGATATTATGAAAAGAGTTATGATACTTTAACTGCTCCAGGTACTGTAACGACTTCTGGTGTTGTATATACAACAAATAGTTCCGATTCAGCTGGTAGTCTTGTTGCACATGTACCATTTAGTGTGCCAAAAAGAACAGGACCAACAATCACTCTTTACAATGCAAATTTTGCTTCAACTACAGGCACATGGAGATATGCAAGAAGTGGTGTGTCTGAAACTTCTTATAATATGGTTAGTTTGTATCCAGGAACTAGGGCATTTAATTGTTATGGAAATACTGTTGCTGCATGGACACCAGCATATCAATATGGTCATTGGACAGCAGATGCGGAGTTATAAAAAATGTATAAATTAATAAAGAATCCTTTTGGTGAAGATAACATGGTTTTACGATTGTCTGATAATGCAAATATTCCATTTTCAGAAGATAACCGTGATTACCAAGAATACCTAAAGTGGCTTGCAGAAGGTAACACACCTGAACCTGCTGACTCAGAGTAAATAAAAGTCACTCATTAACCCCGCTACGGCGGGGTTTTTTATTGCTAACAGTACCGTGTTTGACTAAATAGAACATAATCAAATAAAAAGAGGGTAAAATGGCAGGCTTCGCAGAAATCACAATCGAGCAAGGTGCATCCTTTTCAACCACAGTCACGGTTAATGATGCCACAGGTGTTCCAACAAATCTCACAAATTATACCGCTGCGGCTCAACTGCGTAAATCATATTACTCAACAACCGCAAATAACTTTACTGTAACTGTTAGTAATGCAGTTAATGGTGAATTGACAATGATATTGACTGCAGCCAATACTGCAAATCTAACTCCAGGCAGAATGGTATACGACCTCTTGATTACCAGCCCAACTAATGTTAAAACTAGAGTAGTTGAAGGTATAGCAACTATTCTTCCTTCAGTTACACGATAATGGCAACTACTGTAGTCATCAATAACAATCCAGGTACAACTGTATCTCTCAAACCTGCAAATAAAACATTTGCATCGGTTAGTGTAGCACCATCTTCTAATGTATCATTGGGTGTATTGACAGATGTTGATGTTTCTGGTGCAGATAATGGTGAGACATTGGTGTATAATTCTACAACTTTTAAATTTGAAGCATCAAGTCCAACAATCAATAATTTGACTGGTGGTAAGTTTTAATGGCAAATACAGTAATACAGATAAAGTATTCTGATGCAAATTCTGCACCGGCAATACTTAATGTTGCAGAACCTGCGTATTCATATGTGAGTAATACTCTATTCATTGGTACTGCCAATAGTGATGGTTCAATTATTGTTGGGGGTAAAGCGTATATTGATAAAATCAACTCAGCTTATGAATATGCTAACACAATAAACATAAGTCTGGGAACAATCAATGGCGGTAGTTTCTAAATAACTATTCGCATAAATAGACAGTAAAATAATAAGAAACCTATTCTAAGGGACAAAAATGGCAAATACCGTAATTCAACTAAAATGGTCTGAAGTTACCTCAGCACCATCAACGCTAAATGTTGCAGAACCAGCGTATTCAAATACATCCGGTAAACTATACATTGGTAGAACTAACGGTGGTCCAATTGCCGTTGGTGGTAAATACTACACAGATATTGTAGATGCGGCTACTGATGCAAATACAGTCTCTACTATTGTTAAAAGAGATGCATCAGGTATCTTCTCTGCAACAGCAGTTAGGGCATCATTATATGGTAATGCAAATACTGCGGCTGCATGGCAGACTGCACGAACAATTGGTGTTTCTGGTGATGCCAACGGCACAGTCTCTATTGATGGTTCTGCAAATGCAAATATTCCGTTAACACTTGGTTCAACAGGTGTTTCTGCCGGTACATACGGTGGTGCAACACAAATTCCTACATTCGTTGTTGACTCAAAAGGTCGATTGACTTCTGCAGCGAATGTTTCAATTTCAACTACATTAAGTATTGCTGCTGATACAGGAACAAATACAATTGCTCTTGGAACTGAAACAATTACTTTTGTTGGTGGTGATGGTATTACAACATCTATTACACCAACTGATAATGTAAGATTTGATGTTGACAATACTGTTGTTCGTACAACTGGTGGTACAATCTCTGGTGATTTGGCAATTACAGGTAACTTAGTTATCTCTGGTAATACAATCACACAAGATGTTGAAACGATTCGAACAGAAGATTCACTAATTACATTGGCGGCAAACAATGCTGCTGATGCAATTGATATTGGTTTTGTTGGTAAATATGTTTCAGGCACAACAAAGTATACTGGTCTTGTTAAACAAGCCGGTGGCAACTTCTTCTTGTTCCAAAACATTCCAAATGACCCAACAACTAATGCACTTGCAACAGGTTCTGCAACCGCTGCAAATACTGCTACTCTCCGTGCAAACTTAACTGGTGGTACTGTTTCAAGTTTGGCCTCTGCAATTGCAGTTGCAGATGGTGGTACTGGTGCGGGTACATTTACTGGTGGCGGAATTCTTATTGGTAATGGCACAGGTGCATTACAGACTCTTGCAAATAGCACTTACACTTTAACTGGTGGTCTTGCTGTTGCAAATACTATTTCATCACTCACAGTTGATGCATATGGTCGTGTGACTGCTGCTACAGGTGCTGCAATTGCAATCGGTGCTTCTCAAATTACTTCTGGTACATTACCAATTGCTCGAGGCGGTACTAATCAAACAACATTCACAGCAGGTCAAAGACTTGTTTATGATGGCACAAGTCTTGCATCACAAGCAAATACATCGACAACTGTAACTGGTGGTCTATCTGCTGCTAATACAATTACTTCTGTCACATACAATGCTTATGGTGAACTTACTGCATACACTGGCGCAGCCATTGCAATCGATACTTCTCAAATTACTTCAGGTACAATTGCTGATGCAAGACTACCAACTAAAGGTACTGCTGGCACATACGCAAATGCTTCTCATGTTCCAGTTATTACTACTGATGCTTATGGTCGTGTAACCGCAGTAACAAATACTGCCATTTCAATTGATACTGCTGCAATTACTTCTGGTACTTTAGGTGTCACAAGAGGCGGTACAGGATTCTCATCTTATACTGCAAACGGTGTTATCATTGGTGGTGTAACTTCTACATCTGCACTAATATCTGTTGCATCTTCTACTGAAGGCCATGTTCTACAAATTAGTTCAACTGGTGTTCCAACATTTGCTCACTTGAATGGTGGCAGTTTCTAATATATAATTAATACACTATGAAAGGGTTTTATTATGTCCGATGCAAATTTTATCAATGCCTACAATGAGGTAATTTTAGACAATATTACTGCAATTATGAAACAGAATTTTATGTTTCAAACGCAGATGAAATTTTTAGAAGAGAAAGTTAGTAAGATTCCAGAAATGGAACAAAAACTAGCAAGCGTTGAATCAGATAAGTCCATCAAACAGGAAGAATATAGCCGTTTGATGAATGAAAAAAATAATTTGGCAAATGAAGTAAGTTCATTGAAACATGAGATTGAAGATAAAAATCGAATCATTCAAAACAATGTTACCAGTGACAATGACAAACATCGTTTACAAACTGCTGTAAATCAACAAGCAGGCGAGATTGAAAAATTAAGTAATAGAATTGAATCAATGGAAAAAGAAATTGATTCACACAAAAAATATACTACACAGTTAGAAGAAATGTTGCCAAATTCAAAAAAGAAAAAATTAGGTATTGAAGTTCCAGAAGAAGAAACACCAAAAGTAGAGGTCAAAAAAGAACAAACTGCCCCAATTAATAATGCAACTCCATTGACATTCGAATCGGCCGGCGGAACTTTCTAAAATGGCTAACACAGTAATTGCATTACGCAGTTCTGGTGTTACTGGTAATACTCCATCACTAGGCGTCTTAGCAAACGGCGAGTTATCACTTAACTTTGCTGATGGAATACTATACTATAAAAGTTCTTCAAATACTCTTGGTTCAATCAGAACCACAGCAGTCTCAGGTTTAACCACAGAAGTTCAGTTCAATGATGCTGGTTCTTTTGGTGCAAACTCAAACTTTACCTTCAATAAAACTCTTGCGACACTTAATGTAAAAAACATTAATGTTTCAACAAACTTAACCACAGTAAACTTAACCGCAACAAGTATTACAACTGGTACTGGTGTTGGTGGTATTATTGCAGGTGCGAATGTAATATATTCAAATACATTCATTGCAAACACAGGTGGTATCACAACAACAGGCAATTCTACATTAAACGGAATTGTAACCATCAACTATAATGTTGGTGCAGCTTCAAGTCAAAATGTTGCAATCGAAATGTATGGTGCCAACACAAAAGGTGGCACAGGATATTTTGACTTTATTACCGCAAATAATATTAGTGGCGGTTCAGCAAATAGAAATAAATGGTTTAGAATTGATTCGAATGGTAAATTCCAAATCATCAATTCTTTATACACAGCTGCCATTTTTGATTTAAATGATTCTGGTTACTTAACAGTACCAGGCGGTATTGCAACATCACAATATATTCAATTTTCAGATGGTTCAAGACAATATACTGCCAACGCATCATTATCAAATAATCAAATATTAGCAGGTCTTCAAACTGTATCCGCTACTAATAATATCACCTTCGACTATGTTGCAACTGCAAACAATGGTCAAGGCACTAACTTCAAAGTTGGTGATGATACTTGGATTGGTGACATTAATGTTGCCGATACAATGTCTGTTCGTGGTCAACAAAATGTTCAAAATGCATACATCTCATTTGGTAACAATGATGGTTTAAAATTAGGTCGTGCAGGTTCTGGCGTATTGACTTACAATAGTGGTTTTGCAGCCACTTATATTCAGTTTGGTGATGGCACAAAACAATACACTGCCAATGCAGGTTCTGGTGGCGGTGGTGGTACAGTTGATTTTGGTTTTGGTCAAATCTTTACACCAAACAATTCTGTTTATGCAAATGCCACTAGTGCAAATGATAAAGTTAGTTTCACTGGTGAGTCTGGTGTATATGTCTTTGCAAACTCAACAACAAAAACAATTACTGTCGCTGGAACTCCAGGCGCTCAGGGCATGACTGTTGACTATGGTTATGTTTCAGAAGCGATTTATTACAGCGTTGATTACGGGACACTATAAATACAATTATGTCAACACAAGTCCAAATACGAAGAGGTAATACAGCACAAACAGCAGCCTTCACAGGTTCTATTGCTGAGCTTACTGTAGATACAGATAAAAAAGTCGTAGTCGTACACGATGGTACAACTGCGGGTGGTAATCCATTAGTTAAAGCAAACGCTTCTATAACCACAGGTCAAATACTGACTTCAAATGGTTCACACTTACTTGCACTATCAAATACTGGCACTGCTGGTACATATGGTAATGCATCTTTTATTCCTGTCGTAACTACTGATGCTTACGGCAGAGTTAGTTCTGTAACAAATACTGCAATCGCAATTTCTTCTGGTGTCGTTACAGGTGTAATGACATTCGCACAAGGCGGTGCAAACGCAACATCATATACAACTGGTGGTTTATTAACATCTAATGGCACCGCATTTGTTTCTGTTGCAAATACTGGTACTGCTGGTGTATATGGTAATGCAGCTTATCATCCAGTAATTACTACAGACGCTTATGGTCGTGTATCTGCCGTTACAAATACATTAGTTCAGATATCCACAACACAAATTACATCTGGTGTTTTGCCTTTTGCACAAGGTGGTGCAAACAATACAACATATACAACTGGTGCAATTCTAACAAGTAATGGAACTGCGTTTGTTGCATTGTCAAACACAGGTACTGCCGGCACTTACGCTAATGCAGCCTATGTTCCAGTCATTACAACCGATGCTTATGGTCGTGTATCTGCCGTTACAAATACAGCGATTGCAATAGACACAGCCGCAATTACCTCTGGCACAATCGCTGATGCAAGACTGCCAACCAAAGGTACTGCTGGTACTTACGCTAATGCAACTTATGTTCCTGTTATTACGACCGATGCATATGGTCGTGTAACTGGTATAACAAACACAGCGATTGCAATCACATCTACTTCTGTGACAGGTGTGATGACATTTGCACAAGGTGGCGCTAATGCAACAACTTATACAACCGGTGGTCTATTAACATCAAATGGAACTTCATTTGTTTCTGTTGCAAATACTGGTACTGCTGGTACATATGGAAATGCCGCCTATCATCCAGTAATCACAACCGATGCTTACGGCAGGGTTAGTGCAGTTACAAATACATTAGTTCAGATAGCGGCTTCGCAAGTCACTTCAGGCGTATTACCATTTGCACAAGGTGGTTCTAATAATACAACATATACTACTGGTGCAATTTTAACATCTAACGGAACTGCTTTTGTTGCGTTGGCAAATACTGGTACTGCCGGAACATATGCAAACGCTGCTTATATTCCTGTCATAACTACTGATGCATACGGCCGTGTTTCTGCCGTAACAAACACCGCAGTAGCGATTGACACCTCACAGATTACTTCTGGCACATTAGCAGACTCTAGATTGCCAACAAAAGGTACTGCTGGAACTTATGCAAACTCTACTTACATCCCTGTTATCACGACAGATGCATATGGTAGAGTTACTGCAATTACAAATACTGTAATTCAATCTTCAACAACTTCAGTTCAAGGTATTGTTCAACTTACAGATTCAATATCTTCAACAAGTACAACAACTGCCGCAACACCAAACTCAGTTAAAACTGCTTATGATTTAGCTGCAACAAAATTTAATTCATCTGGTGGCACAGTATCAGGCGATACAACAATTACTGGTAACTTAATTGTTAATGGTACAACTACAACTGTTAACACTTCAACTGTATCTACATCTGATTCACTATTAAAACTTGCAAACAACAACACCGCAGGTGATAGTTTAGATATTGGTTTTTACGGAACATATAATGCAACAGGTCAAAAGTATGCAGGTCTTGTAAGACAAGCAGGTTCAAACTTCTTCTTATTTAAAGACTTAACTACTGACCCAACATCAAACGCACTTGCAACTGGTTCTTTAACTGCTTCTAATACTGCCACACTAAGAGCAAACATTACTGGTGGTACTGTATCAAGTCTTGCATCAGCTATCGGAGTTGCAGATGGTGGTACAGGCGCAACATCATTAACTGCTGGTGGAATTCTTATTGGTTCTGGAACAAGTGCAGTTACGATACTTGCAAACACAGGTACTGCTGGTACATACGGCAACGCAGCCTATCATCCAGTAATCACTACTGACACATATGGTCGTGTGAGTGCAGTTACAAATACATTAATTCAAATTGCAACAACACAGATTACATCTGGTGTTCTTCCGTTTGCACAGGGCGGCGCAAACGCAATCACTTATACTACTGGAACATTCTTAACATCAAATGGTACTGCATTTGTATCGGTTGCAAATACAGGCACCGCAGGAACTTATGCTAACGCAGCTTATGTTCCTGTAATCACTACTGATGCTTATGGAAGAGTTAGTGCCGTTACAAACACAGCGATTGCAATAGATACTGCTGCTATTACTTCTGGTACATTGGCAGATGCAAGATTACCAGCTACGGGTACTGCCGGAACTTATGCTAATGCAGCTTATGTTCCTGTAATCACTACAGATTCAAAAGGCCGTGTAACTGCAATAACAAATACTGCAATCGTAATTTCTGCGGCTGCAATTACTTCTGGTACATTAGCAGTTGCACAAGGTGGTACTGGAGTAACTACTTCTACTGGTACTGGTTCAGTTGTTCTTAATACTGCACCAACAATATCATTACCGACAATTGACAATATTAAAATGGGTTATTCCAGTATTGCTACGGCAGCTGGTACAACCACATTAACTTCAGCAAGCAATAATTACCAAAGATTCACAGGTTCTACTACACAAACAGTTGTTCTTCCTGTTACTAGTACACTAGTAGCCGGTGTTGCTTATGAGATTGAAAATGCTTCAACTGGTAATTTAACAGTTAACTCTTCTGGTGGAAATTTAGTCGTAACTATAATTCCTGGTGTTACTGTTCAATGTAAGTGTATTGGTACTACATTAACAACAGCCGCAGATTGGGATGCAGAGTATAACGAATTTTCAACTATTACTGGTACTGGTTCAGTTGTTCTTAATACTGCACCAACATTAACTTCTATTAATGTTACAAACACAACTGTATCAACATCTAATACAACTGGTGCAATAACTGTTGCTGGTGGTATTGGTGTTAAAGGTAATGTTTCTGCTAATGGTATTATTTTCGATGACGGCACAAGACAAACAACTGCCGCTTCTGGTGGTGCAACTCTTGGTGATGTGTTAGCACTTTCAATTGCATTGGGATAAAACATGGCACAACCAACAACAAGACAACAATTTAAAGATTACTGTTTAAGAAGACTTGGCCATCCAGTTATTCAAATTAATGTGGATGATGACCAAGTAGATGACCGTATTGATGATGCATTAGCATTTTGGGCGGACTATCATTATGATGGCACCGAAAAGATTTTTATGAAGCATCAAATCACTCAAACTGATATTAATAGAAGATGGATTTATTGCCCTGATGCTGTTACATTTGTAACTGGTATTATTCCATTTGACCAATCTGGTTCTTCGGTCAATATGTTTGACTTGAGATATCAATTAAGATTGCACGATTTATATGACTTTACATCTGTGTCTTATGTGTCATATGAAATTACAATGCAACATATTCGCACATTGAACTTATTGTTTTCTGGCACACCACAGTTTAGATTTAACAGACACCAAAATAGATTATTCTTAGATGTTGATTGGTCAAGAGACTTTCAAGTTGGTGATTATGTTGTTGTTGAGTGCTACAGAAAAATGCAACCAGATACAATTACAATAACTGGTACTGTAACAGGCAATACTTCCGCAAACACTTTAGTTGGAACAGGCACAGTATTTGACCAAGAACTTTTAGAGAATGATATTATTTTATTGTCTTCTGGTGCAGAGTATCAAGTACAAAGAATTAAATCACCAACTGAATTAACAGTTAGTGCAAATAATCTTACTGCAAATGTAACTTCAGTATCAATAACAAAAACAGGCATCTCAGATATTTGGGGTGATAGATTTTTAAAAGCATATGCAACTGCAAAGATTAAATATCAATGGGGTTCAAATCTATCTAAGTTTGCTGGTATTCAAATGCCAGGTGGTGTTACATTTGATGGTCCAAGAATTATGCAAGAAGCACTTGAAGAGATTAACAAAATGGAAGAAGAAATGTATCAGATGGGTAGCTTGCCTAGTGAAATCTTTACAGGTTAACTATGCCTACCAATTTTTACTTCAATAATTTTCCTGCGGATCAAATCACCAGTGAACAACTGTTGGTTGAAGATTTGGTTATTGAAGCGATGCAAATTCATGGCATGGATGTTTATTATCTACCAAGAACTTCTGGTGATTCAGAAGACATGTTGTACGGTGAAGATTCATTAAAAAAATATACTACTGCATACAATCTCGAAATGTACCTTGAGAATGTTACTGGTATGGATGGTGAAGGTGACTTCATGTCCAAGTTTGGCCTTGAAATTAGAGATGAGATTACTCTATTAGTTTCTCGCCGCAGATTTAAATACACAACTGGTGCATCTAATCTTTTTAGACCTAGAGAAGGTGATTTAATTTATGTTCCGTTGATTCAAAACTTCTTTGAGATAACACAAGTAGAACACGAAAATAATCAAGCAATGTTTTATACATTAGGCCGTGGTCGTGGCAATAATGTTTATGTATATGCGTTGAAGTGTAAACAATTTGTATTCTCACAAGAATTGGTACACACTGGTATTGAAGAAATTGATGAACAAATTAGAGATGCATATCAAAGAGAACGAATTGTTATGGCCTCTGGCGGCTCTGGCACATATGTACAAGATGAAATTGTATATCAAGGTGCTAGTTTAGCTTCTGCAAACGCAAAAGCGACTGTACATACTTGGAACAGTACAACAAGAAGATTAGATATTGTAAGAGTGATGGGTACATTTGCAAATAATACATTAGCAATTGGTGCAACATCTAATGCAAGATTTACTACTGCATCTATACCTGACGATACAGCATTCGATAATAATGCGTTTGAAGATGTGGTAGATAATACAAGAATTGAAACTGAAGCGGATGCTATCATCGACTTCTCAGAACACAACCCATTTGGTGAAGCATAATGCTAGGTAATGAACATTTTTATAATAGAACAATCAGAAAGATTGTTGTTGCTTTTGGTACAATGTTTAATGACATTCATACTGTCAGATATAATAAAGCGGGAACGATTGAATATGAAAAATTCAAAGTACCATTAAATTATGGTGCAAAAGAAAAATATTTGGTTAGATTGGCATCAGACCCAACTTTAACAAAATCTATCGCAACTACTGTTCCTAGAATGTCATTTGAAATGACCGGAATGTCTTATGATGTTTCCAGAAAGTTGCCATCCACATTAAGAAATTTTGCAGCTGAAACTTCAACAACTGTTAAGACACAGTTTGTTCCTGTTCCATATGATTTCTCATTTTCTTTATCCATCTATGTAAGAAACACAGAAGATGGCACACAAATCTTAGAACAAATTTTACCATTTTTTACACCAGACTTTAATGTAACAATTAATTTCATTCCATCAATGGGTAAAAAATATGATATGCCTGTCATTCTCAATTCTGTAAACACAACAACAGAATATGAAGGTGACTTAATGTCTACAAGATTAATTATTTGGGACTTAGAGTTTACTGCAAAAGGTTATATTTGGCCACCAGTTCTTTCTGGTGATGTTATCAGACAAGCAAATTCAAGTATCTATGTAGAAACAAGAACAAAAGATGCACAGAAAGTTTATGTAAATTATGCAAATGGTGTTGGTTACTTTGCGACAAATGAAACAGTAAGAGTATCAAATAAAAATATTCATGGTGAAGTTTTATATTTTAGTAACAATGCTGCCGGTGCGGCAAATACAGCAACTCTTGTTGTTGGTTATCTAAATGATTATTTAAGTGCCAACGATGTTCTTGTTGGTGATAGTAGTAATGCAACTTATACAATTACATCGTTGGATACAAATCCATTAAAGTCGGTATTGATTGTCACTACACCAAATCCAATTAGTTCTGAACCAGATGATGAGTTTGGGTTCTCAGAAACTATAACTAATTTTCCTAATATATCATGAATAAATTGAATCAAAAATTATCTGAAGTTTTGGATGTAGAACCAATTCAATTTGAAACATTACCAGCAGAAGTAAAAACTCCTGTTGAAGATGATGCAGAATTTGCTAGACAAAATATCAGAGAACTAATTACAAAGGGCAATGTTGCAATGGATAATCTTTTGCATGTTGCCAAAGAATCAGAACACCCAAGAGCATATGAAGTTGCCGCTGGATTAATTAAAAATTTATCAGACTTAAATAAAGATTTACTTGAAGTACAAAAGAGAAAAAGAGACTTAACAGGTGAATCACAAAACGCAAAAAACATAAATGTAGATAAGGCAGTTTTTGTTGGCTCTACAACAGAACTAGTCAAATTTTTAAAGAACAAGGATAAACATGGAACAATTAATTGAACAACTCAAAGTAATTTTAGGTACAAATTTTGGTTTGTATTTGAAGGCACACAACTATCATTGGAACATTGAAGGTTCAAATTTTCCTCAGTATCATGATTTTTTAAACACATTTTATACTGAAGTTTTTGCACAAACTGATTTGATTGCAGAACACATTAGATACTTAGATTCTTATGCACCTGGTTCATTTTCAAGATTTACAGAACTGTCTGCCGTTGAAGAAGCGACAACTGTGCCAGATGCACATACAATGTTTGTTACATTGAAGGCAGATAATGACAAATATATTATGCAATTAAGAGCAGGTATTATTTTGGCAGAACAAGCTGGTGAACCTGCTGTTAGTAATTTTTTACAAGACCTTCTTGGCGCCCATCAGAAGAAAGCGTGGATGTTGAGAAGTATTACAAAATAAAATGTCAGATTTAGGTGGCGGTTATAATGGTAATGCGAGTTTAAAACGGTTAGGGGTAGAAATATCCTATACCGAAGAACAAGTTGCAGAGATTGTAAAGTGTTCTGAAGATCCAATTTACTTCATTAAAAATTATGTAAAGATTGTCAATGTGGATAAAGGTCTTATCCCATTTGACATGTGGCCATTCCAAGAGGATATGGTTAGCACTTTTCATAATAATAGATTCTGTATTGCTAAGATGCCTCGACAGGTTGGTAAAACAACCACAACTGTAGGCTATATGTTATGGTCAGTATTGTTTAATATTGATTATAAGGTTGCAATCTTAGCAAACAAGGGTTCGTTAGCGAGAGAGATTCTTGGTAGAATTCAATATGCATATGAGTATCTACCTTTGTGGTTACAACAAGGTATTAAAACTTGGAACAAAGGTAATATTGAACTAGAAAATGGTTCAATGATTTGGGCATATGCGACTTCTGCATCAGGTGTTCGTGGAGGTACTTACAACCTAGTTTTCTTGGATGAATTTGCTTTCGTTCAACACAACATGGCGCAAGATTTCTTTACTTCTACTTACCCTGTTATCTCATCAGGTAAGACTACAAAAGTTATTATTGTTTCGACCCCTAATGGTCTAAACAT
>Ga0214921_10004907_pt1 | contig 19273 bp, 13 predicted proteins | sample LL1505_MetaG_FD_177992 | JGI IMG/M metagenome (GOLD analysis project Ga0214921, IMG submission 177992) | Freshwater microbial communities from Lake Lanier, Atlanta, Georgia, United States - LL-1505 | ecosystem: Environmental > Aquatic > Freshwater > Lake | place: USA: Georgia | collected... | reverse complement strand
GTCATCTTCTGTTTTAAATTTCTCCACGAATTCAAGTGTTTTTACACCTGTAAATTTATACCTTGTCATATAAAAAACAAAGGTAATAAAATTTATAAATTTGTGCGACCTAAACGCCTATACCTAATAAATATATAGGTGCAGATAATATTTCAAGTCTAAGTCCTAATCCACTTGCAACATTAGTAAATGATTCTATTCAAGGAAATTATGGGCAACCCCATTTAAGTTTCAGAAAGTATGGAATTAATTTAGCTCTTGATTATCAACTGAAAAATACAAATATTACTTTCAAGGCTGGGAAATCATCAGGCTTGGAATACAGACCCATTGTGACGAGTACCAATAATTTAATGACCACCCAATTCAATTCAAATTATGCCCAATTAATCCTTCAAAACAACAAAATTACAAGTTACCTAGATTACACAGGTGGTCCTTATGCCATTTTTAAAAACTTTAAAGGGTACACCTATCAATCAAATGCCGTAAATTTTTATTTTCAATATGAATTTAAGTTGAATTATAAGTTTTCTGTAGTGCCTTCAATTTCAAGTTTATGTATCTTGAATAGCACCAAAAACTATGAATACTCCAACAATATTACCACTTTTAGATTAATACAAGGAAATCCAATTTTAGATGTGGCACCAGCAATTCGTGTAAATTATATACCAATTGATAAATTAAAAATTATAGGAGCTTTGAGAATTGATAAATTTAACACCAATTTTCGATATTTACCCAATTACTCTTTGATAGCCAATTACTTCATCAATGAAAATAATACGCTACGCTTTAATTTCTCCAATGCTTTTGCAGGTGATTTTGCAGTGAGGGTAGATGCTAGTGGAATAACTGGTGGGGCTTATGCGCCTGGGAATAAAAACATTGTAAATTTTACAAATATTACCCCAGCATTAAATGTTAAAAATCAAAAATATAACACCATAGAACTAGGTTTTAAAAGTAAAATCCATCCTAAATTGTATTTTGATGTAGTTGCATTTTATACCGAAATAAAAGATATAGCAGTGAGCAGTGCTTATGCCAAAGATACAGATACCCTCTATAAAAATACACCTAATCAGTTGGTTAGACACATTTCATATAATACTTTTAATGTAATTCCAAATTGCCATGTTAAACAATTAGGTGCAGTTTTAAATTTGAATATTAATTTATAAGCTAATAAACTTAGGCTAAAACCATTTGTAATGTATCAACAAAATTACTATTACAATTGCCCGTTTTATTATACAGGAGCTGCAATTAATCCTACCATAAATATTAGCAATGCCAGAATGAGTTTTTCAAATGTCATGGATCCAAATGTGGTAAGTGGAATGGCTGTTGATTATGAGATAAATCCAAAATTAAATATTTCGCTTAATACTTATTTATATTCTGGTTATCAGGTGTATGGCTTTGAAAACAGAGCTACTACAAACGAATTGGTAGTTAATAATGGAGTTGTAACTATAGATGAATCTAAAAACGGAAATTTTACAAAATTTAAGAAAGACTCTTATGTTCCTTCAAAAGCAATCTTCAATGCCAAGCTTAACTATAAAGTAACCAAAGTATTAAGCGCATTTGTAAATGCCAGAAACCTTACCAATAATAAAAAAAGAGAATGGCAGTTTACAGATCAAATTGGTGGTTTTTATTTGTTGGGTTTGAGTTATTTGTATTAATTTTTTTAAGGATTAACACACAAAACACTCTCTTAATGTATATTCAATCATCTAAATTTGAAAATACATTTTATTTTTTATTCTTATTTTATTTGTCGGATTGCAATATTTAGGTTTTTTTATATTTTTTCACTGAATATATAAATAAATATTATTGAATTTCATGTTTGGTCAATATTTAAACATTTAGTTAGTGATAGTTAATAACTTAACAATTTAATAATATAGATTTTTTTTGTTTTTACTACTTATTATTTATTATTGTCCAAAACAAATCACTTCACATTATTTGATTTACTGAGTATGAAAACAATGAATAAAACCGTTAAAAAAATACTCGTAACAATAGTTTTTTTTACTATAGTTGTACAAACCCAAGCGCAGATCTTTGACTTATTAAGACCAAATATTTCAAATATTTCAAATGATTCTACAGGAATTTGGAGCCTTACGATTGAAGATATAATGAATATAAAAGTTGTTTCTGCTTCACGTAAAGAAGAAAGTTCATTTTTATCACCTCTTACGTCCTATGTAGTTACTTCAAATGACATTAGGATATCGGGGGCCAATAGTATACCAGAAGCTTTGAAACAAGTGCCAGGAATAATTGTAAGAGAAAGTGCACCTGGTGCTTATGATGTTTCAATGAGAGGAATGAGTATTCAGCCTATGCAATATACCAACCAGAACACAAGAACAGTTTTAATAATGGTTGATTACAGAATAATATTTTCAAATTATGATGGAGCATTTGATTGGTCAAGTTTGCCAGTGGATATGTTAGACATTGATCGTATTGAGATTGTAGAAGGCCCAATGGGTGCATTGTATGGCCCTAATGCTTGTAATGGTATTATTCATATTAGTACCAAAAAAGTTTCGCATAAAGCGGTAGTAAATGCCAAAGCAGAAGCAGGTTTTCCCGGAAATACTTTCAATAATTTGTATTTAGGCTCTAAAATATCAGAAAAATTGTCAGTAGGTGTGTCTGGAAATTTTGTTAGAACTACACGTAATGTTGCCGATTACTACGATGTAACAAGCAAAACATTTATAGATGATAAAGATAGTTTAAAACCAACTGCATTTACTCCAGCTCCTGCTGGCCCATTTAAGAGGGAGAGGGTTTCGTCTGAAAAATTTGGGGCAAATGTTTTTGTAAATTATAAAATTGGAGAAGGAGAACTTAGTTTTAATGGTGGATATCAGCAAGGTCAAAACATGACCATGGCATTTACTTCTGCAACAACTATCACTTCAACAATATTTAGTAATTACTACAGCCAAATTCGTTATCAAAATAAAAACATTCTTGCTTATGTTGATATAAATTCAGGTAAAAAAGGGTATATTAACAATGGAGACTATACACCTGGTTTTACTTTTGATCAGAGAACAACCAATGCTTATATACATTACGACTTTAAACTAGGCAATAAATTTTCTATTGTTCCTGCCCTAAGTGCTCAAAATTCATATCTTAATGGTTTGCCATATAAATCAGTATTCCCAGATGGAACAGAGTATTTTATAATTCAAAATTCAACAATCAATAATTTTGCACCTTCTTTACGTTTAAATTATAATCCCACAGAAAAATGGCGTTTTATCCTAGCTGGTCGTTTTGATAAATTCACTTTCAATAATCGTTGGTTGCCTAATTTATCAGCGGTTGCCAATTACAAAATTAATGAAAACAACATTGTGAGACTTTCTTTGGGGCAGGGTTTTTCAGGAATGTTTGGGCAAAGAACAGATATCAATGCCTTGTATGGGGTGGTGTCATTAGGAGGTGGTGCTAATTTATATTTAAAATATGTGCCTAATATACAGCATGGTAACCAAAAATTCCAAAATGCAGATGTAGGTTACAGAGGAAAAATTTCCGATTTTATTTCTTATGATGTAGTTTTATTTGCAACAAAAACACAAGATATACCCAACTTTCTATTTGTAGGAGACACATCACTGGGAAAAGGTGTTTTTGAAAACCGAAGTCGTTCTATTTCTAATCCTGATCAATATTCAGAACAAATAGGAACCTCTATCAACTTAAATATTTCTCTTTTAAAAAATAAAATGTTGATTCGTCCATTTGTGATGTATCAACAAAATAATTATTTCAATGCTCCCACTTCATTTAATGTGCCCAATGCACCAAGTATTGGCTTAGGATTTAAACCTGTTGCGTATCATTACCAACAAAATAAAGCCAATTTTAAGAATATACAAGATCCCAATTGGATTGGAGGTATGAGTATTGATTATGCTCCTACTAAAAAATTCGGCATTTATTTAGCTGCTAATGGATATTCGGGCTATAGTTTATTTACTAATCTTGACAGACCAAGTAATGCTGATTTAAGTAAAGGCTTAGCTATTAACTCATCTATAAATAGCAATGGAGTAGGGGCTTATATTCAATCGAAATTGGTATTTAATGCAAATATTACTTATAAAATTACCAAACAATTAAGTGCTAATCTTAATTTAAGAAACTTTACTAATAATACCAACAGAGAATTCTCAAGAGGAGACCAAATTGGAGCTCAATATTTAGTAGGATTACAATTTAATTACTAATTCATAAGTTCTACATTAAATATTATGTTTTTAATGAAAATGTAGTTATCAATTTATTGAAAATATATAAGTTTTTTAGTTTTTACTTTGATATAATATGATTTTCTGCCACTAATTCACGACTAATATTATAATTCGTGGCAAATATTTTTATAGAATTTTGAAACTCCTGAATCAGAATTACATGTTTTTGAAAAAATTAAATTGCTTTTTCGCACTAAAAAAGTATTTTTGCTATGTTGTTTTTCATTCAAATTTAATCATATAAAAGATGGCTAACGCTTACGATGTAATTGTTATTGGAACTGGTCCTGGTGGTTATGTAGCTGCAATTCGTGCTTCTCAGCTTGGGTTGAAAGCTGCAGTAGTAGAACGCACAGAACTAGGAGGAATTTGTTTAAACTGGGGTTGTATTCCTACCAAAGCTTTGCTAAAAAGTGCACAAGTTTTTGAATATATCAATCACGCTAAAGATTTCGGAATTGAAGTAAGTGGTGCCTCTGTTGATTTTAAGGCTGTTGTAAAACGCAGTAGAGATGTGGCTGCTGGTATGAGCAAAGGAATTCAGTTTTTGTTGAAAAAAAATAAAATAGACGTAATTGAAGGTTTTGGTAAAATTGTAGCGGGCAAAAAAGTAGAAGTTACGGATAAAAACGGAGTAAAAACCATTTACAATGCCGAACACACTATTTTAGCTACAGGTGGCAGAGCTCGTCAATTACCAAATTTACCCATCGATGGTAAAAAAGTAATTAGTTACAGAGAAGCCATGGTGCTTGAAAATCAGCCTAAAACAATGGTTGTAGTTGGTTCTGGTGCTATTGGAGTTGAGTTTTCTTATTTTTATAATTCAATAGGTACCAAAGTTACTTTGGTTGAATTTCAACCAAGAATTGTGCCTGTAGAAGACGAAGATGTTTCAAAACAACTTGAAAAATCATTTAAAAAAGCAGGTATTGAGGTGTTAACTAATTCTGCTGTAGAATCTGTTGATACTTCTGGAGCTGTTACAAAAGTAAATATCAAAACCCCAACAGGCAATATCACCATTGAAGCAGATGTGGTACTTTCTGCTGCTGGTGTGGTTACTAATTTAGAAAATATTGGCTTGGAAGAAGTGGGTGTGGCAACCGACAAAGGAAAAGTATTAGTTGATGATTATTATAAAACCAATATCCCAGGTGTTTACGCCATAGGTGATATAGTAAAAGGTCCTGCTTTGGCTCACGTAGCTTCGGCAGAAGGAATTATATGTGTAGAAAAAATTGCAGGCCATCATCCTGCGCCTTTAAATTATGGTAATATTCCGGGTTGTACTTATGCTCAACCAGAAATTGCATCTGTAGGTTATACCGAGGCTCAAGCAAAAGAGGCTGGTTATGAGATCAAAGTGGGTAAATTCCCATTCTCTGCATCTGGTAAAGCAAGTGCAGCAGGCCATAAAGATGGTTTTGTAAAAGTAATTTTTGATGCCAAATACGGCGAATTTTTAGGTGCCCACATGATTGGCTCTAATGTAACTGAAATGATTGCAGAAGTAGTAGTGGCTAGAAATTTAGAAACCACAGGTCACGAAATAATAAAATCAGTTCATCCGCATCCTACACTTTCTGAGGCAATTATGGAAGCCGCCGCAGATGCTTATGGCGAAGTAATACATTTATAAGTGATAGGTGAGAAGTGATAGGTGAGAAGTGAGAAGTGAGAAGTGATAGGTGAGAAGTGAGAAGTGAGAAGTGATAGGTGAGAAGTGAGAAGTGATAGGTTTAGAGTTTTTGGTACCTTAACTATGTACAGTTGTAACTTAAGTCCCTTTCCTTTGACAAATGAACACAAACGTGTGAAATTTGATTGCGAAGCTAGGATTTAGGGATAGGCTTTATATTTATAATGCATGATTTATATTTACACAGATGGTGCTGCACAAGGAAATCCTGGTCCTGGAGGATATGGAGTGGTGTTGAAATTTAACCAGCATTACAAAGAATTAAGCCAGGGTTTTCGGCATACCACTAATAACAGAATGGAATTGTTGGCTGTAATTGCAGGACTTGAATCTATAAAAGTGCCTAATTCTGAAATCACTGTGGTGTCTGATTCTAAGTATGTGGTAGATGCTGTTGAGAAAGGTTGGCTTTTTGGATGGATAAAAAAAGGATTTAAAGACAAAAAAAATCCTGATTTGTGGATGCGATTTTACAGAATTTATAAACAACATCAAGTAAAATTGGTTTGGATAAAAGGCCATGCTGGTCACCCAGAAAATGAACGTTGCGACCAATTGGCGGTTTTAGCAGCCAAAACACAGCCATTGTTGATTGATGAAGGATTTGTGAATGATAAAAATGCAAATAATTTATTACAATAAGAATTTGTAAATCGGTACAAAAAACAAAGCCCTTCTGAAATATTTTCTGAAGGGCTTTGTTTTTTAGGTTGATTTAGAGTTTTATCTTATTTCTCTAATCACAGTAATATAACCTTTTTTATGATTTTTTCTTTTGTCATTGGTTTGTAAATCAATGATATAGTAGTAAACTCCTTGCTCTAATTTTTCGCCATTGTTGTTGAGACCTTCAAATGGTTTGCTGTTATAGGCTCCATCATTTATCCATACAATTTGTCCCCAACGGTTAAAAATTTGAACTTTAGCATTAGGATATTTTTCAATATTTTGAATTAACCAAAATTCATTTGCTCCATCACCATTTGGAGTGATAGTATTGTAGGTGGTTAATTCACAGTTTTTTACATTCAAATCTGTTGAATATTCGCCTACTTTGCAATAGTTGTAATAGGCATTCACTTTTAATTTATAATCACCAACATTGTCATAAATATAGTGTCTTTCTGGCGATTTTATGTCGGTAATTAAGCTGTCATTGTTTTCTCCAAAATACCATACAAATTTATCCACCTTATTTTTCAGCACTTTAGGAGTATAAATTAAATCAAATGTAGCACAAAGTGGCACAGTATCTATCACAAATTCTGCTTGAGGAATAGGGTAGGCAAAAGTTTTAGCATAGAATTTTTGATTGCAAACATCGGTAAATTCTAATTCATACAAAGTAGTATCACCGTTGGCTATTACATTTGTTTTTTCTGTTGAACCACCAATTATTTCTAGGTTTTCTTTCCATTTGTATGTCCCTCTAGCATAGTATGTAGATTTTAATTCTAAGGTAGAGCCTTTGCATACGTCATAAAAAGGACCGTTTAGGGTAGGGTTGGTTGGGAAATAAACTCTAACAATGGCAGTTGCACTTTTGCCTTTGCATCCGTTTTTGTAAGGAGTAATAGTGTAAATTACATATCCATCTCTTGTGCCAGTATTCACCAGCTTATCTTTAATAAATTGAACAGGAATAGGATTAGTAATGTTTTGACTTGACCCAGTTATCACATTTGATAAGTTTGAAACTTGTGTTGTCCAGGTATAAGAAACATTTTCAAGAGGAGAAATTAGTTTAATATTAGAGGTAATACCACTGCAAATTTCTTGGTCAGGAATTGGATTAATGGTTGGATTGGTGATTTTTAAAGTAGCGAAAGCTACTTCCGAAGGCAAACATGCACCAGTTACTGTTACTTTTAGGGTTTTACCATCAAAATCATTGGAAGCGTTATTTACTGTTAAGCTATTGGTAGTGATATCACTAAATACATTTCCACTTGGTAATGGAGACCCGTCATCGTAGCTCCAATTATATTTTAAACCTTTGCCAGTAGCAGTTACCGTAAAACTAGTATTGCCACCTTCACATATTTCTTGATTTACAGGAAAATCAATGATTTTGGGAGCTGAAGTAAGTGTAATGCCTGCTATATTTCCTGTTACTTCTTTTGGGCAAGTACTTGAAGAAGCTAGCATTCTATATTTGTAACCAGCCATATTGTTGTTAATTTTACTTATGCTTAAAGTATGATTGTTTATGCCAGAGTAATTGCTATCGGGTGTAATATTTACAAATCCATTCCCTGTATTTACTTGCCGCTGGTAAGTAACATTTAAACCTGTAGCTCCTCCTCTAAAAAAGATAGGATTGTCGGCACAAATAATGGTATCTCTTGGATGTAAGGTGATTTTTGTTAAAGGGTTAATAGTTAGGTTTATAAGGAGTAAATTGCTTGCACAACCTTTGGCAATTGCAGTTATTTTGTAATCAGCACTTCCTACTGCAGGAGTAATGGTGAATAAATTTTGTTTAATAACAGAATCACCAACAATACTAGCCAAACCGCCTGTTGCATTGGTCATACTTGGAGCAAGCCAGCTATAGGACGTACCCTTTACCGTACTTGCCAATTGGATATTACTCACACTCTCAGCACAAATTGTTGTATTTCCTGTGTAAGAAATCACAGGTGTAGGATTAATGGTAAAAGTAAATGATTTATCAGTTCCTACGCAGGTATTTGCTGTTGGTAAAACCTTAATTGTTGCAACTATCGGTGCATTTGAAATATTGATAGCTGTAAAAATTGGAATATCGCCATTACCAACATTTGCAATTCCAATAGTTGGAGAATCGTTAGTCCAGCTAAAAGAAGTACCCGAAACATTAGAATTAAATTTCACGAAACTTGATTGAGCATTATTACAAATAGTTTGGTTTGAAGGTTGAATTACATCAGGTGTTGGATTAATGTAAATTTTAAATGTTTTTGCTTGCCCCACACAACCACCATGAGCATAAGGTATAACCACAATTACAGACGAATCTTTTTTAAATCCATTGTTTAATGTAGTAAACGAAGCAATATCTCCAGTTCCATTTGCAGCACTTAAACCAGTATTAATATTTGAGTTGGTCCATTTATAAGTATTTACAGTATCAGTTACAGAACTTGTAAAAGCAACTGCATTTGTACTAGCATTATTACACAATGTTTGATTCAATGGTTGAACTAAAACAGGAGTTGGATTTACTGTAATTTTAAACGTTTTTGGCAAACCAGCACAACCACCATAAGCATAGGGTGTTACAGAAATAGTAGCAAAAGTTTGACTATTACTATTGTTAGTTGCTGTAAATGCGTTAATATTTCCTGTGCCTGCACTTCCAATTCCAATAGCAGTATTTGTGTTTGTCCATTTATAGGTGTTTATGGTATCTGTAACTGAACTTGTAAAATTGGTATTTGCGGTAGTTGCTCCATTACAAATCTGAAAATCTGAAGGAACAGAAATAATTGGCGTAGGGTTTACTATTCTTGAAAAAGTTTTAGGTATTCCTGCACAAGCTCCATAAGCTGTTGGTGTAACAGTTATTTTAGAAACTAATTGTGAATTACCTGTATTGGTTGCAATAAAACTTGGAACATTACCAATGCCATTAGCTAAACTCAATCCTGTATTGATATTGTCATTTGTCCAACTATAAGTTGTAATAGTATCTGTTATAGAACTTGAAAACGAAATAACAGATGACGTAGCACCATTACAAATCTGGAAATTTTCTGTTAAGGTTGTAATTACAGGTTTTGGATTGACTGTAACTTTATAAGATTTTACATCTCCATGGCAATTTGCTGCTGTGGGTCTTAAGACAATCGTTGCCAAAATTGGTTTATTTGTTGAATTTATTGCTGTAAAACTTGCTACATTCCCAACCCCAAAACCTCCCAATCCAATACTTGGATTATTATTTGCCCATGCAAAAATTGTAGATTCAACGGATGAAACAAACTTTTTTTCAAGCACCAATGCTCCACTACAAACAACAGTATCTGTTGGTTGGGTTAAAACTGGTGTTGGATTTACAGCTATTTTAAAAGTTTTAGCAACTCCCTCACAAGTTGAAGCTATTGGTTTTACTGAAATAGTTGCAACAGCTTGCGTATTTCCTGAATTATTTGCAGTAAAACTCGGAATAGTTCCATTTCCTGATGCACCTAATCCAATGCTTGTATTGTCATTTGACCAATCAAAAGCAGTTCCTGTAACATTTGATTTAAATGTTTTTGCAACTATCGTCGATGCATTACAAACTAGAGTATCAGTAGGTTGGGTTAAAATTGGTGTTGGGTTTACAACTATTTTAAAAGTTTTAGCAACTCCCTCACAAGTTGAAGCTATTGGTTTTACAGTTATGTTAGCTACAGTTTGAGAACTTCCTGTATTGGTTGCAGTAAAACCTGCAATTGTTCCATTTCCAGAGGCACCTAAACCAATGGTTGTATTGTCATTTGTCCAAGCATAGGTAGTTCCTGTAACTGTTAAATTAAATGATTTTGCAAGAACTGATGCTGAATTACAAATAACAGTATCTGTTGGTTGTGTTAAAATTGGTGTTGGGTTTACTGATATTTTAAAACTTTTAGCTACTCCATCACAAGTGGATGCTGTTGGTTTTACAGTTACGTTAGCTACAGTTTGAGTGCTGCCTGAATTGGTAGCAGTAAAGCTTGTAATTGTTCCTTTTCCTGATGCTCCTAAACCTATTTTAGTATTGTCATTTGCCCAAGCATACGTTGTTCCTAATACAGTTGATTTAAATGTTTTTGCAAGAACTGATGCATTATTACAAACTAGAGTATCAGTAGGTTGTGTTAAAATTGGTGTTGGATTTACAGATATTTTGAAGCTTTTAGCTACTCCATCACAAGTGGATGCTGTTGGTTTTACAGAAATGTTAGCTACGGTTTGAATACTTCCTGTATTGGTAGCAGTAAAGCTTGCTATCGTTCCATTTCCTGATGCACCTAAACCAATGGTTGTATTGTCATTTGTCCAAGCATAGGTAGTTCCTGTAACTGTTGATTTAAAAGTGTTTGCAAGAACTGATGCTGAATTACAAATAACAGTATCTGTTGGTTGGGTTAAAACTGGTGTTGGGTTAATTGTATAGGTAAAAGTTTGAGGTATTCCAGGACAACCATTTGCGCTTGGCGTAACTGAAATTGTAGCTACCACAGGGCTTGATGTTGTGTTTGTTGCTTTAAATGCTGCAATATTATCTGTTGTACCATTCGCAGCTAATCCAATTGACGTTTGTGAATTAGTCCAAGCATAAGTAACTGTACCAGTAGCAACTGTAGAAAAAGTAACTTTGTTTGAATTGTCATTATTACACAATACTTGATCAATAGGTTTTGTCAAAACAGGATTCAAGGATTGAGAAATTTCAATTGTATCAGTATAACTACAAGTAACTGGACTAAAATAAATATCGTCAAGTGCAAAATCATTGTAAGCAGCATTTGCAACATTATCTTCAATTGAAATGGTAATATTTGTGTTAGAACCCGAATTCCAAGTTGCATAAATCTGATTCCACTGTCTTGCTTTTGGGTCGGGGTCTTGCGGAACAGTTAGTAAACCGCCAATGTTAGTTCCTCCTATATCAAAATTTAAAATTGGTGCAATATTTCCAGCTGGACTTATATTTCTTACCCAAGCAGAAAAAACATAATCAGTATTTGGAGTTACAGTGATACTTTGTTGCCAAACTTTTACCCCCACTACATTATTTCCATCAATGAACATATAGTTACCAGTACCTGAAGTATGGTCATTAAATTGTTCTGCCCAAGATATATTCAATGCCCCATTTTTTACAACATCATACAAACCACCACCAGCAGGAAAAGTATTAGGGGTATAAGTATATCCTGTTGTGAACCCAATATTACCTAGCTCAAAATCGCCATTCACAATTAAATTTGAAGAATATTTGCCTGTTTTTAAAATATATTTGCCAGGTGAATTTACAGTGATATCAGGAGTGATTGCCCCTGTACTCCATTCGTAATAAGAATTTCCTGTTGGACCAACAAGGGTTTGATTAATAACTTCTCCTTCACAATAGAATTTATCAGCACCAAGATTGGGCTTTGCGCAATCATCGTCATAAATTATATACTCTGTATTTACTGTACTTATATCGCATCCACTATTTGATATTAATATATCTCCACTTGTAGATGAAATTGTCAAACTAATATTTTCAGTATTTTCAGCTATAGCATCGTCTAAAATAGTTAAAGGAATAGTTATGGCTGTAGTATTGGTACCATCATATACACCTGCTGGAATATTCACTACTGTTGAGGTTAAATTATAATCAACTCCTAAACTTGCAGTACCACCAGTAATACCTATTGTTACAGAAGTAGGATTGTTAATAATTCCGTTAATCAATAATAAAGGTTTTTTAGTTGGTAATTGCTCTAAAGACGAAGCACTTGTATTAGAAAATGAAACAGTAGATTTAATTCCTACTATTTCAATATTATCTAAAAAATTTCCAACGGTTACATCTCCAGAGCCTGCAGACACAGCTTTGAAAGCAAAAGTAATAATTTTAGACATACCAGTGTTTGTCCACGTACCGGTATTAAATACCCAGGCAGAGGTAGTAGCAGAGCAAGTTTTTTGCACAACTCCATCTATTAGTACTTCCATTACATCTGTCCCCACCCTTGCTCTATGCCAACAAGACCAAGTAATTGTTTCTCCTGCTAAAACACAAATACTTTGAGATAATATTCCTGCACTGTTAGCATTTAACTCAATAAATTGTATGCCATTTTGAGAGGGAACTCCAGAAAAGCCTGATTTCCAAATCTCAATTTTGTTAAGTGCATCGGTCGTTTTCCAACCTGGTACCGATGCTTCATCAATATTTGCATAGTTTCCTGCAATAGCTGGCAATTCAAAACTTGTATTTAAAAGCATTCTTTGAGAAAAGCTTTTCGAGGAAAAAAATACAATAAAAGTGAATAGAATTATGCTTAATTTAAAAAAAACATTAAAGTTTTTACATAAATGCACAAGCATTTTAATTTTTGGGGATTTTTTCATAGCTAGGGGATTTAGTTTTACAGAATTAAATATAAAACATCTTTCTTATATACAATTATACTGCCAAAATGTAACTTGAAGAATATTGAACATTTCCAATTTTTTTTATGATTATACCAGTTTTTAAAGTAAATTTCTTACACAAAAGATTGCAATGGTTTCCTTAGCTTGGTGCTATATTTCTTGATATAATATTCATTGTTGTTTTTAAGTAATTTAAAATAAATTTCGTGCTTCATTTTGTTGATTTTCAAATGATTTTAATAGAAATAGTTACTAATGAAGGTTTTAATATGTTTTTAGAGATTCATATTATAAATTGATTTTTTGTTTAAAATCGCACCTAAACTCACTTAATTTATCATAAATTCTATTTTCATTAGATGTTGGAATGTTTATAATCAAAAATCGAATAATTAATCAAAAAGTAACTCATTTTATAGAATTATTTTTAGAAAAAATTGCAATAATCTAATATTTAAATGGTATTATTTTAATTAAAATTTTGATATTCATGATTATAACATAATCATATTTTTTTCGTTTAGGTTAAAAATATTTTACTCATGAAAAAAGAAATTGCGGTAATAGGTGCTGGCACCATGGGAAATGGAATTGCACATACTTTTGCTCAATTTGGTTTTAAGGTTTTTTTAATTGATGCCAATGAAAATCAACTCCAACCCGCCTTTGAAACAATTGCCAAAAACATTGATAGGCAAATAAAAAAAGGGGAATTGACAGAGGTACAAAAGGCTGAAATGCTGCAAAATATTAGCTTACAAACCTCCATTAATGATAATATTTCAAATGTGGAACTAGCTATAGAGGCTGTTTCTGAAAATTTATTGGTGAAAGAAAAAGTTTTAAAGTTATTAAACACATTTTTGTCTGAAAATGCCATTATTGCTAGCAATACCTCTTCAATATCTATCACTAAATTAGCTAGTTATGTATCCAATCCTGAACGATTTATTGGTATGCATTTTATGAATCCTGTGCCAGTTATGCCATTGGTAGAAATTATATCTGGTTATCATACCGCCAATTCTACTTTGGATACTATTAAAAATATTACTTTACAATTAAATAAAACTCCTTTATTTTCAGAAGATTACCCCGGTTTTGTGGCCAATAGAATTTTAATGCCCATGATAAATGAAGCCATTCTCACTTTGCAAGAAGGTGTGGCTAATGTGGAAAGTATAGATGGCATTATGAAATTGGGTATGAATCATCCTATGGGGCCGCTTCAACTCGCTGATTTTATTGGACTTGATGTTTGCTTAGCAATTTTAAATGTATTATATCAAGATTTTAAAAACCCTAAATACGCTCCTTCCGTTTTATTGGTAAATATGGTAGCGGCTGGCGAATTGGGCGTAAAATCGGGCAAAGGATTTTATGATTACAAATCTGGCATAAAAAATGCTACTGTGAGTGCAAAATTTATTAAAAAATAATACATGAAAAAGAAACTTCTTTCTGTTGCTGCTTTAGTTTTATCGCTTAGTTTTTCAGCCATTTCTCAGGATATTTCCTTGTTAGATGGCGATAATGGTTTTTTAGGCATTCGTTTTGGTCAAGATGTTGATTCTGTGAAACGTATCATTACCCAGGTGCCCATCAGTGGCGACGAAACCAAGCATGAAGAACTTTACAGAGTAACAAAAAAACAATACTATGGCTTTGCAACTGCCAAGTTAAAAGATTTTACACTTAATTTTTGGGAAGGCAAAATCGACAATATGTACATTGAAGTTGATGCCGAAAATGGACCAATCATGTTGCAAGAGCTTGAATCTGTGTATGGTAAACCAACCAAACCAAGCCCAAGAAACCCCATTTATGTGTGGCAAGGTAAAAAAGTATATATGCAAATGATTATGAAAGCCAATGGCGCTGCAGATATCAATATTAGCTCATTGGTAATGAAAAAGAAAAGAGAAGAAGCATTAAGAAAGAAGAAAGAAGCCGAAATGAGCGGGAGCTATTAGTTGGTTGAAAGTTAAAAGTTAAAAGTTGAAAGTTTATAGAGACGACGCATGCGTCGTCTTTTTTGTTTATTTTTTAATGAACCATTTACCATTTACCATTCACCATTTACCATCATTCATTATTTACCATTCACACCCTTTGTGTTTTTAAATAAAATTGTTAAATTCACAGAAAAAATATCACTTTGAAAAGATTTTTGCTTTTTTCTTTCTTTGTCCTTATTTCCTTCTTTGTTTCTGCTCAAGACGAAGTGAAAACAGATTTTCCAATTGTGGGTACTTTTTATTTTAGAGGCTACATGACCCCTAATGAAATAGCTTTCAAAATTAAAAACAACAGAGATTCAGTTATTTATGTTGTAGTTCACCCAATAAGAAGCAATATTCCAATTGAAAAAGCAATGTGGTATATTGACCCAGAATACAGAAGATTGATGCTATTGCAAGGCAGAAAAATGTGCGAACAAAGAGTGGTAAAATTGAAATGAAAAAGCAAATCCTGATATATTTTTTACTGCCAATCTCCATTATATTTAATATTTATTTTTTTTATGGAGAAGCAAAATATAGAATTCAAAAAAGTAAGTATTTGGCTTACGTTCAGCAAATTAAAGTAAAATTAAAACCTGCCAATACTGTAAATATGGTAGAAAGTACCTACTTTGATAATTCGCCCATCACCCAAAATGACATTGTTTTTATAGGCGATTCTCACACGCATTTTTTTAAGTTCAATGAATTTTTCCCTCTTAAAAGAATCATAAATAGGGGATATCCTGGTGATTTAACTTTGGATGTGTTGGCAAGATTGGATAAAATTGTGGAACAAAAACCTCAGAAAATATTTTTGTGTGTGGGTGTGAATGATATTTTACAACAAAGTGCACCCAATGAAGTAGTGAAGAATATTGAGCAGATCGTTAATAAAATTCAAAAATCTACTCCCCAAACTAAAATCTATATTCAGTCTCTTTTGCCTACATCTTGGTATGCAACTGTAAATTATCCAAGTAGTTATGGCATAGAAGAGTGTAATAAACATCTTAAAAATTTGTGTGAAAAGAAACAAATTGTTTTTGTTGATTTATACCCTCATTTTGTAAATGAAAAACATGAGCTGAAATTTGAATATGATTGTGGAGACAAGCTCCATCTCAATTTTTTTGGCTATAAAAAATGGGCAGAAGTGGTTGAGCCGCTTTTGAATTAGTTGTCAGTTATCAGTTATCAGTTATCAGTATATCTTTTCAATGTTTACTGCTCCATGTTCAATGCTAAATGTTCACTGTATAATGTTCAATGTTAATTGTTCCCTGTTCAATGAAAAAAAATCCTTAACTTAGCAATATGAAATTTGAGAGCTATCATATTGCCAATAGTATCAAAAAAAGCTTGGCAGAATTGGGTTTTAAACGCCCCACCGATATACAGTTTAGAGCAATACCTCCTATTTTGGAAGGCTCTGATTTATTGGGAATTGCGCAAACTGGTACAGGTAAAACGGCCGCTTTTGTGATTCCTGTTTTAAATAAAGTGTTGGATTTAATTCGTATTCAAGACGAACCTTATGTGAAATGTTTGGTGATGGTGCCCACAAGGGAATTGGCCTTACAAATTCATGAAGTGTTTGAAAGTATTGGCAAATACACCGCCATTGTTTCTATGCCATTAATTGGTGGTAAAACTACTGAAGATCAAATAGAAAAACTGGCCAAAGGAGTTGATATTTTGATTGCTACGCCTGGTAGAATGTTTGATTTGATATACCAGAAACACCTTAAAATTACAAAAGTAAAAATATTGGTTTGTGACGAAGCCGATCAAATGTTGGCACTTGGTTTTAATAAAGATATCCAAGATGTGTTGAAATTTTTGCCTAAACAACATCAAACACTTTTTTTCTCTGCTACTATAAATCCTACAATTAAAGAATTGGCTTATGCTTTAGTTACCAATCCTTTAAGAATTCAGATTTCTCCCAAAGATCCTATTTCAAAAAATGTAGACCATTCCGTGGCATTTATTGAAATGGACGACAAACGTTTTTTTCTAGAGAGAATGATTAAAGAAAAGGAGACTGCCAAGTTTATGGTTTTTGTGCGAACTAAAGTACGGGCCGAAAGGGTACTTTCTGCATTGCAAAGAGTTAATATTGAGGCGGTAAGCATCCATGGAGATAAAGAACAAGAAGAAAGAGAAAAATCGTTGAATGCTTTTAAAAATGGAGAGGTAAGAATTTTGGTAGCCACCGATGTTTCGGCAAGAGGAGTGGATGTGGCGGGGGTAAATTATGTTGTGAATTATGATTTGCCAGAAGTGACTGAAAATTACGTACATAGAATTGGTCGTACTGGTCGTGGTACTGCCAGAGGTTACGCAGTTTCCTTTTGTAGTGAAGAAGAAAAACCTTTATTGGCTGAAATTGAGAAATTTATTACACAACCCATTGCCATTGTGGATATTAAAAAGGACGATTATAGTCAAACTCTGGCATTTTCTGAAGAGACAAAAAACGATTGGAAATCATTGTTGAAAGAAGCCGAAACAGAACAGCAAAGAATTAAAGATAAGGGAGTTAAGTTTAAGAAAGGTAAAAAATAAGCAATTTTTGAGATGAATATTGGAGACAGAGTAAGGGTATTGCACGGAAGAGAAGAGGGTATTATTCGAAATTTAATCAACGACAAAACCATTGAAATTGAGATTGAAGACGGATTTTTAATTCAGATTTATAAACGAGAAGTGGTGCTTATTGCTTCTGAAGAAACTCATATTTTTGATAAAAAAGAAGACAAAAGAGTAAACGAAACCACTGTTTTAAGTGGCGAAGGAATTTATTTGGCATTTACTGGTCATAATGATAATTTAAAGTGTTTTTTGGTAAATAATACTGATTTTGAGTTGCTTGTGAGCTTGACTTCTGTAAAAGATGGTAAACATCAAGGCCTGCTAGGTGCTCATTTGCCAGCCAAAAAAGCAACCCAAGTGATGCAAAATATTCGCTTGTCAGATATGGAAACACTGCCCAATATGCTTTTGCAAGTTATTTTTCATCACGAAAATTGGCACACACCCAAAGAGGCATTTGTAAAAACTATCAAGTTAAAAGCCTCAAATATTCAAGCAAGCAAACAAATTGCCCCTGTTTTGAAACAAGAAGGCTATTTATTGCAATTGGATACCGATTTAGGCAATGTAAAGAAAATGCAAGAAAACCTGCAAAATGCCACTAAACCAAGTGCTTATGCAAAATTGAAAGTGGAAAAAGAAGTGGATTTGCATATTGAAAAATTGAGTAATGAATATTTAATGCTCACTCCGTATGAAATGCTCACCATTCAATTAGATACTTTTCAAAAACATCTCGACAATGCCATTGCTATGCAATTAGCAGAAATTGTGTTCATTCACGGCATTGGGAATGGAACCCTTAAAACAGAGATTTACAAACGATTAAGCAAAAATAAAGGCATCAAAACCTACAAAGAAGCCCCAAAAGAAAAGTACGGCAATGGCGCTACTTTGGTGATGATTAAATAGGTGAGAGGTGAGAAGTGAAAGGTTAAAAGTTAAAAGTTAAAAGTTAAAAGTTAAAAGTGAAAAGTTAAAAGTGAAAGTTGAGAGTTTTTTCTCAATTAGTTATTGTTTCATTTATAAACTATTTTCTTTTTCTTTCTATTGTATTAAACATGTCCTCACCAGGTACAAATTTAGGTTTGCCTGCTTTAATTTTGTCGTATGCTTTTATTGCATTTAACTCATCAAGCTCATCAATCATCTTTTCATAAGATTTATTTGGAAGAATCACCGTAATTTTTTTCCGTGGTCATTGGTAATATATTGAGTTTTAATAGCTGTATAAGTTTAATTGTAATCTTAACTTTCTTATCTTTTTAAATCAGATATTGCAACTTTTTTGTATTCAAGTACTTTGTTTTTAATTAGGGTCTGCTGAAAAACCCCATAGATTTTGAAAATTAAATAGTTATGTAGATTTTTGTTGAAATTAGTGCACGACTATATGGAAAAAGTTACAAAAAAGCCTGCACCTCGTGTAAATTATGTGAGTCCGAGCCAGCAATTTATACCAGGTTTTGAAACCCCATTTTCTCAAAAATTAGATCCTAACAATCGTTGGGTTGTGCTTTCGAGTTTAATTCCATGGGATGATATTTGTAATGTTT
>Ga0214921_10004906_pt1 | contig 19275 bp, 41 predicted proteins | sample LL1505_MetaG_FD_177992 | JGI IMG/M metagenome (GOLD analysis project Ga0214921, IMG submission 177992) | Freshwater microbial communities from Lake Lanier, Atlanta, Georgia, United States - LL-1505 | ecosystem: Environmental > Aquatic > Freshwater > Lake | place: USA: Georgia | collected... | reverse complement strand
AACAGCGCCTTCTGTTGCTCGATGTTCAGCGACCAATCCTGACCGCTGCGGTTCTTGTATGCCTCAAACCCGTACGGGTCCTTTGGGTCTCGTGCTACTGGCATGTCTTCCTCCTGCTTTATGGGTTGTCTTGGCAGATTGCGTAGACCACGATGGAGCCACGCGAACTGCGATCATCCCACGGTGTTGCCTTGGCAACCCATGAGTTTCCGTTTGGATACGACTCCACCAGATACATGTAGTTCTGCATATCGTTCACGACGGCACCGCCGCCAATCAGGGTATCGCCTGACTTGCATGACACTTTCGTGGCAGTGTATTGGCTTGCGGCATCGGACTTCCTCTGGATATAGACCTTGAGTGCGGCATCCTTGCCGTCAAGACCGTTGGCTCCGTCCTTACCGTTGAGACCGGCATCCCCGTCCCTACCGTCAATCCCATCCTTCGGGATCAGGTCAAATGCTGCAGCCCCACCGAGTAGGACTGCCGTCGCCACAACATACGTTGCGAGCGACACGAAGATAGTGTTCTTGTTCATAGCGCCTCCTTTATGGGTTGCTTTGGCAAATGGGATCAGTAGGGCTGCTGCTTGGCTCAGGGCTGCCGCTATCGGGCACGTCTTCGTCAAACGGCTGCGTGCGCGTATTCGTGCCAATGATCTCACCAGTCTGAGCGTTGCGGACGACTTGCACCCACACGTCATTAATTTCGTCATATACGGCTGGTTCGGTGATTACTGCAAGCGGTGTTGTCACCGCATCAATGCTTTCGTCAGGAGCACTGAAATCTTGGGCTGATACTCCTGTGACTACTTGGCTCACGAGGATGGTCAACCCGACGACCAATGGGATGAGTAGTTTGCGCATGGTTCCTCCTTACTTTCTGTTGTTGAATCGCCAAAGAGCCTCAGGCTCGGCCCGAAGACTCGTGAGAGGCTGAGTCGTGAGATGAGGGTCTTGGTGCTGTGAAGCAGGCGCCACACTGTCCTCATTCCCATAGGGATCACACAACTCACAGTACTCCGTACCGAAGGGAGCATCAAACTCTCTTCCGCATTGCCCACAGTGGGCTTTGAGCAGTTTCCTCACGATTACCTCCTATCTCTGTATCCCTACCGAGTGATAGATGTTTTGGCAAACCGCTTCTATCTTCTCGATACGCAAGCAGAGCCCGTGCTCTTCTTTCCCACCGATAATCGGTAGGGATGTACCAAGAATAGGCATGGTCTTTACAACGTGTCAAGTGGGGATTTGTGGAGAGGGGTTATGGGGAGTGGGTTATGGGGTGTTGAGCATGAAGATGATAGTTATGTGGCGGGGAACATGGTTGGAAACATCCGCCCGCTCTGTGCAGAATGTCCCACTTTCCCCCACATCCCCACACTACGTGGTGAATATGCCAGAGTTACGCACGGTAATAAATGCAATATCATACAAAAAACGTTGCGCGCCAGCCATTTCCTGCACGGGAGTTACGGAATTTGAGTTATGGGTTATTTGATATGAGTTATGGGTTATGCACCATGCATACTAGGTATGCAGTCAGAGTTATGGATCTCATATAATAATCAATGGGGACCTAGTTCAGCGGTTAGAACGCTCGGCTTATATCCGAGTAGTGCCAGGTTCGACTCCTGGGGTCCCTACCACCCTAGTTATGCATGATGAGTTATGGGTTATGCATACAGAGTTATGGTTATTGTATAAAGAGTTATGGGTTGCCCTTAATGGGTTATGGGTCTCCCTATAAGGGGGCTCTCTGCTCTCTTCCCTTGGAGGGTGAGTGATGAAACGGTGTTGCCCCGCCAATGCCCTTCCCCTTATTGCCCTAGTCGGGCGGCAAACCTGTGATGATGCTCTTGTAACCCCTGCTGTAGGGGAAAGCGAAGGAGGGTCTATGTCACTGAACTGGTATGTCGGCAACATCAAAAATGCCGACGACGTGTGCTGGGTCACAGCCACGAAGAACAGCGTGATGGACGGGCGTGTCCGTGGCGAGGAGTACCTCAGCCCGATCACCAACTCGTTCATCTGGGCGACGATGACGATTGGTCTCAATGAGATCACCGAAGCCAACGTCGACGAGTGGGAGAAGCGGCTTGCGCTTGCCTATGAGATCGGCTGGCTGTCGAAGTTGACCGTATGGAACGGGAACGAGCCCGACGGTGAGAAGAACGCTCACTGCTTCGAGCCTCGCCCCCTGACCCGTGCGGATATCGTCCGCCACATCGGGCTGTCGACAAACGCAACCTACGAGTCCCCGACCGCATGGCGCAAGCGCGTCGTCGAGCGGATGACGGAAGAGGGTCTGCGTGAGGCGAAGCACGATGAGAAGCGCAACGCCGAACTGGATGCCATCTGGCTGAAGGAAGGCACGGAACTGCGGGACGCAATCCGCAGCGGAAAGATTACCAAAGAAGAAGCAGCACTCCCCGAGCATCAGCCAGTAGGCTGAACACCTAGGGCGGGATGCACTTCATGGTACAGTTGTACGGAGGCAGGGGGCGTTGCCCCTTGCCGACCGTACGGAAGGAGGAAGCAAATGTGGCAAGTCATTCACACAGAGGAACTGCGTGCTGACCGCACGCTGACGGTCTTCTACCGCGAGTCGGAGAACTACGACAGGTCAATCCTATTCGAAACGAATGTGGACGGCTTGTACATCTCCTACTACGGTGGGGCGCGTGATGCGATCACCGCTGAGAACCGCATCACACAGGTCTGCTACGGATGGGATGTCCTCATGAGTGAGGCAGACGACAAGGTGCGCGATGCCTTCTTCTGGTCAGCCCTTGAGGGTCGGCTTGGAGATGATGGTTGCGCGCACAGTCCATACACCTGCGATCAGGTGCATCACGCAGCACAGGTGCTGCTTGGCAACGAAGAGTGCGAGGGGTGCGAGGTATGCGAGTGGTCAGAGAACCTCAGCGTGCCTGACGCATACCTTCCGTAAGGAGGCAGTATGTGGGTACACAAAGATTGCACACTATCGAGACAGCGCGTGGAGGGTGAGCGGCTTGGCATTTACCTGTCGGGTAGTGTCTCCGCCACCTACACGCCGATGCTGACCGACGCTCGGTACTTCGGTATCGACGATGGCGACATCGGTGAGTACCGCAATGTCGGGTCGATCCAATGCGCTGACTGCGATGCGGCTCCGCTCGTCGAGTACAACTTCGACTTGGAGTTGTACAAGGTCGAACAGGCTCTGAGGCAGGGCGACTATGAGAACATTGAGTGGAAGGAGGCTATCTAATGGCGTACGAGATTAACGGCGTAGAGTTCACGGAAGAGCACGAAGAGCAGGGTCTGGAGTACGACCACTTCGCCATCTACAAGAATGTCGTCGTCATGGGCGGCATGGTCGAAGGCGGTGTGTACGACACCAAGGAAGAGGCAATCGAGGCAGGTCGTCTTATTGCACAAGATTTGTATGGCTCCACGGCGGAATACCATGCAGACGATGCGGGTGGGACGGTCTCTAAGGCAGTCGCAACGATGACCAAGGAAGAACTTGAGGAGTCGCTGATTGACCGTGATGATGTGGCGTTTGCCATGCTCGCCTATCGAGAGGTAATGTTTTCGTAGGAGGCAACATGGATTTCGGTAAAGACCCGAACGGCACACCGATTCAGAACTGGGACGACTGGGAGTCGGCTCTGGCGTACACCATCGCCATGGATGACACGAAGCCTCGCGGCACGCGTCAGTCAGCGCGGCAGGTGTACGAAAGCAGGTACGGCTCGATTCATCTGGGTTATGGGTCGCGCCCACAGACCCCGCCCTTCACCAACTGGCAGCACAATGTGGTGCAGCCAATCGTCGGAGGGTGGCTCAAGGGGTGGAGCGCATACCTTGGGTGGCTCATCGGCTTCGGTCGGTAGCCGAGCAAGAAGCACGTAGGGCTGGGGGAGGTGGGGTGAAGACCCTGCTTCCCCCTTCTCTATGCCTTAGCGTGGCGCAAATCGCCCAGTACGGGCTTTTTACGGCACGGTTATGGCTATGGGTTATGGGTTATGCATCATGTGATATGCGCGACGGAGTTATCCACAGGGTTATCAACAATGGGTATATACCAGTACTACTAGGAATATCTAGTTATTCGTACTAGTTACCAGTTAGAAGAGATATCTCTGGAACGTTGTGAACTCGTGAGAGTGAACAACCTCGTTAAGAGGAGCAGTTCGAGTTATTAGTCTTCGAATGGATTGTTTGGGAAGAAAAAATACTCTTAGAATATATCGATTATACAGGGCTTGTACCATGTGGACGATCGTGCTCAAAGTTTATTGCAATAGACGGGCGAGGCATCACTTATTGTATGAATAGAGCGGTGGGCAATCGGGCACGCCGCCATAGGGGAAGCCGTAGGTTTCCCAGAGAAGGAGGTGCTGTATGGCACACGAAGTAGAGACGATGGCATTCGTCGGTAGTCGGGGTCTCCCGTGGCATGGTCTAGGCACGAGCGTCGAGGAACTGCTCAATGCCAAGGAGATGCAGACGGCAGCAGGTTTGGACTGGGTGGTCGAGGCGAAGCCAATGACCGTCGCAGGCACAAGCATCGTCGTCCCAAACAAGGTGGCAAATGTCCGCAACACGGACAGCGCAGTCTTGGGTGTGGTCGGTAGCCGATACAAGGTGATTCAGAACGACGAGATGTTCTCGTTCGCTGACTTCTTGCTCGATGCAGGAGCGCAGTTCGAGACCGCAGGGTCGCTTCGCGGCGGAGAGGTTGTCTTCGCAGCGATGGAGATTCCTTCGGAGCACATCGAGATCAAGGGCGACAACGGGCAGACGAAATCGTATCTCGTTCTTGCGAACGGGCACAACGGACTCTTCCCCTTCCGCGCACTCGTGACTCCTGTCCGAGTGGTGTGCATGAACACGCTGAACGCAGCACTTGGTTCTGCCAAGACTTCGTTCACGATTCGCCACACCGCAAAGGTCGAGGGCAAGATTGCGGAAGCCAAGCGTGCACTAGGTATCACTCACAAGGTGATGGACGAGTTCAGGGTTGGCGCAGAGCAACTCATCCTCAAGAAGATGACGGAGAAAGAAGCGATCCGCGTGATCACTTCGATCTTCCCTCTGAGCGAGGACGAGAAGCGTGAGAAGAAGGTGTTCTCAGATCGCGCGGCACAGACCATTGCGATTTGGAAGAACGCTGAGAACTTGGAAGGCGTACGCGAGACGGCGTGGGGCGTGTGGAACGCAATCGGGGAGTACCTCGATCACGGCGTGGCGTATCGTGGCGGTCAGCGTTCGACCGCAGCCGATGCGAAGGCATCGAGCATTGTTCTTGACACGGGCTTCGCGGCTCGTACCAAGCGACAGGCTCTGGCTCTCGTAGGAGCGTAATGTAATCGGGGGCGACGACGGACACCTTCCCCGTCGTCGTCCCCAACTTAGCAAGGAGGTTCAGATGTATAAATGGCAGCAGTACGAAACAAAGATTGTACGAGGAGACATGGCAACGGGCGAGATACTTCAGGTCAAAGACCCAGAGAGTTGTCTTGCTCTATTTGAGCAACACGCAAAAGAAGTCGAACACGAATCGTTCTGGGTGATGGCTCTTGACCACAACAACCAATGCCTCGGCATTCAGGAGTTGTATCGAGGAACCGTCAGCGGTGCGCCGATTCGACTTGCAGAAGTCTTGAGGCTTCCTGTTATTACACAATCTACTGGGATTGTGGTGGTGCACAACCATCCAACGAGCAACACGGCAGAGAGCAACCACGATGTTGCCCTGACGCGAGACCTGTACAAGGCTTGTGAGTTGATGGATGTGGAACTGCTAGACCACTTGATTGTCACTGGTCACGAAGGCGTGATTAGTTTGCGTAAAGTTCTGGCGGATACCGAGGAGCCAATCTGGGACAATCAAACCGAGGCAGAGCATCGGGCGATTGAGGAGATGTTTGCATGAGCCAGAAGAAAGACATGGAGCAGTTTGTGCGACGGGCAAGGCGTTATGGGTGGCGCGTAGAACTGACGAACGGGGGGCACTACAAGTTCTTCCCAATCAACGGCAACACGCCAATCATTGCACCATCTTCTCCGTCTGGCGTTCGCTCAATAGCGAACACTAAGTCACGGCTGAAGAAGGCAGGGCTACCGCTCGCGTAGTTACGGGTTATGGGTTATGGGTTATGGGTTATGCCTAATGTGTTATGCGTTATGCATCATGCATAAAGAGTATGCGCCAAGTGCCTTCGGGCGCTTGGCGCATTTCCCTTTGGCAAACATTACATAATGTATAGACTATTGCCATAGTCGGGTGGACTATCTGGCATTGTAGAGAAGTAGCGGGGATGTCCCGCAGTTTGGAAGGAGGAAGCAAATGCCTAACTGGTGCGCGAATCAACTAGACATCACAGGGAACGAGTCAGAGATCGTCAGGCTGATCGAGGCAGTCAAGGGTGAGCACGATGGGTTCGACTTCTCCAAGATTGTCCCGATCCCAGACAGCAAGTTCTACGCAGCCGACGAGAGTCAGAATGATTTCCTTTGCGGTTGCCACCCAGAGTTCGTCATCACCAAAGAGATGGTGAAGGGAGCCGAGGGACACGAGTACGAGAAGGATCACGGCTTCGAGCCACAAGAGGGCTACTGGGCTGTCGATGGTGTTGCGGTCGTGAAGAAGAATCTCGACAACGGCACAATCGAAGTTGTGGTGGAGAAGATGTTCGGCGGATCGGAAGTCTGCCCGAAGCACGACGCTCCGAAGATTTCCTCACACCCAGACTGGTGGTACAACTGGAATGTGAATAACTGGGGAACCAAGTGGAACTGCTCGGAAGTGTGGCACGACCGAGTAGACAACGACCAGACAATCGAGGGTGATACCTCATACAACTTCGACACGGCGTGGTCGCCTGCCGAGCCTGTGGTTGCTGCTCTCGCACAGCAGTTTCCAACGCTCTCCATTACGCATCGCTACTGCGAGGGTGGGATGGGGTTCGCAGGTCAGGTGGTCTATCTCAACGGCGAAGAGGTCTCGCGTGAGGACTATGAGTTTGGCGATTCGTTGCCAGACGAGGCGTACATCCAAGAGGCAGATGGGTCGCGTGGTTATGAGCGCGACTACGAGAAAGTCCCAGCGAACGCAATGGAAGCGTTCTGCGATGAGCACTTCGGCGGGATCGTCGGGGGTTGAGTTATCGGTTATGCGTTATGGGTTATCCATAACGCATAACTGCGCTTGCAAGATTACACAAGAATAAGGCGGGGGGTCGGGCTTTGGCTCGGCTCTCCGCCTTGTTTCTTTATTGCCATAGTCGGGCGGAAGGTGTGGCATTGTAGTGGAGTGAGGGGCGTTCCCTCGTAGTCGGAAGGAGGCACACAAATGGCAGAGCGAGTAAACGGCAAGTGGCTCGTCGGGCGAGTCGGTGTTGATGCGGGGATGGTGATGGTCGGCGACCCTTGCTACCTCGATAAGTTCACCGACCACGAGTACGACGACGCAAAGGTAGATGCTCAGAAGGCAAAGGGCAAGTACGACTACTCATACAGCGGCGCGTGCGCTGCGACGCTCTCAGAGAACAGCGCGGGTGAGTTGGGTCGGGCAGACGCGGTAGCGGTAAGCAGCGGCTACGGCGACGGCGTGTATCCAGTTTACGCGCACTACAACCACGAGGGTCGCATTGAGCGTCTCGAAGTGGTCTTTGTTCCTGACGAAGAGGAAGAGGATGTCGAAGAGGATGAGGAGAAGGAGTACTCGTGCCACGAGTGCGACACCGACCTCACGGAAGACGAAGTGACTTGGGCGACCGATGACGGGGTGCTGACGATGAACGGCAATCCGTACTGCGATGGTTGCTTGCCAGAAGAGAAGGAGGAGAACTAATGAGCGGACAGATGGACAAGTGCTGCGACTGCGGCACGATGGTGTTCTACGACGACGAGAAGGTCGTCGGTACTTGGAACGGCGAGCCAAATACGCGGTTCGACCTGCTTGATTTCGATCAGTACAAGGATGGAGTTCCAGAGGGCTACTCCTTGTATTGCTTGGACTGCGCTCCGTGTGAGTGCGAGTTCCATCCGCCGTTTATGTCCGACAGGGCAGCGACGCAACAGGGGTGGTGCTTCAATCCAATGTCGTCAATGTGTGGAGGTATTCTCTCCGCGCACAAAACAGACGACCATCCGTGTAGTCATTGCTTCAATCCGAAGTTTGACTGCGCGTGTAGCGAAGAGGAGGTGAGCAAGTGAGCGCATCAGTAGAAGTGAACATTACGGTCAAGGGTGTCAGTCACGAGAAGAAGGATGCGGTGGTCTCTGCCGTACACCTTGCGCTTCTCGGGACTGGACTCCCAGATACAACATCAGATAAGAACGCGATGTTCGGTTCTGATTACACCTTCGCAGACACGAGCGCGTGGGATGATTATCCAACCTACTCGTTCGATGTCTACACGAAGTCGTTGTCAGTCGCGTGGGATGTTCTGTCTGACCGCTTCGGCGAGAAGATTGTGGAGGCGGTGTACGCAGCAGACCCAGAGGCAGAGGCTTCGGTCTATGTGTACAACCTCGACAGGGAACCAGACTACGAGACGCACACGGTGGCACAGAAGACTGTCGGTGCCCTGTGATGGGCAAGAAGGTTGTCCTTGACGAGTCAGTCGTCATCGGCAAGTTGAAGAGCGGAGCCAGACAGCGAGACATTGCCGACGAGTTCGGCGTGTCTCGCCAATGGGTCTCGCAGTTCGCAAAGCGCAACGGTCTCGGTCAACCGAAAGCAGGGCGACCATCCCGATACGAGCACGAGAAGATTGTGTTGATGTTGAAGGGTGGGATGTCCTACGACGATGTTGCCGTGAAGATCGGCGCGCAGAGTGGCACAGCGGTTCGCGCTGCTGTGGGTTATTGGAAGCGCAAAGCGAACTAGTTATGGGTTATGCGTTATGCGTAATGAGTAATGCGTAATGCGCGACACAACCCGAACCCCGAGTGAGGTGGGCGATGCCCCCTTGCTCTGGGGTCGGCAACCTATTGCCCTAGCGGGGCGAGAGGTGTGGCATTGTAAGTAAGTCGGAAGTACCGACAGAGGAGGAGGCGTAAATGAGCGACGGAGCGTTGGTCATCTTGCTGACTCTTGTATTCACTTGGCTATTGAGATTGAAATAGGAGGTGTCTATGGGATTCGCAATCGTGATTCGGGCAGATCAGACTCGTGCCGAACTTGTGCCGTTTAGCGAGGGTTCGTACGAGGAAATCAACAAGACCATCGGCGCGGAGTACACCGACATCATTGGGGTTGGCTCAATGCGCGGTGTGAAGTGGTTGATGGCTGCGGACTCCGTTCGGGAGTTCAAGCCGTGGTGCGTTGTGAACGAGTGGGCAACGCTACTTCGGATGTTCTCAAACGGCAGCAGCCACGATGTCAAGGGTGATGTCGTGCTGTTCGCCAACACGGAAGGTCTTGCGGCTCGCCCATTGAGCGAGCAGGAAGCGCGCGACCTGTGGGCAATGTTCTCGGCACGAAGCGGGTCGTTTGACGCGCAACTCGTAGCCACAGCGTAAGGAGGTAGACAATGGGTCAGTATCACACGCTCTTCAATCTAGATAAGTTGGAGGTTGTGAATCCGCACGAACTCGGCTTCGGCGCGAAACAGGTGGAGCACACGGGTTTCAAGGGCTCGCTGTCCGACATCCTGTACGCGCTGACGGCGTACAAGTCCGCACGAGGCGGCGGCGACTTCGCTGACGACGGCGGCATCTTCAAGGGTCGTTGGCACGGCGACCGCGTAGCAGTCATCGGCGACTACTACGAAGAGAGCGATCTTCCAGCAGCGTGGGCTGAGGCTTTGAGCGACATCGGTGAGCCGACAAAGTTCAAGGACATCACCAACGAGATTCGACCATCCGTGGTCGCCTTGTTTGATCCAAAGGGTGAGAGCGATTACCGATCCCTGAGTCAGCAACTCGCTGACTACGCATCGGTCAAGTAAACTACGAGGGGGGCGGCGATTGCCGCTCCCCTCGCAAGAAAGGAGAACAAGATGTACGGAGAACAAGCGAACACTTGGTATCAGATTCACACGAACGGAGCGGTCACAACTTTCGCTCGCTTCTACGAGGGACAGAGTGAGGCGGGTTCGCCAATCTTCGTCTTTGAGAAGATGCAAGCGGACAGCGTGAACAAGTTGATTGAGGTCTTCGGCGAGGAGGAGTACGACGAACTCACAGCGGCAATCAACCGCGTGAAGATTGCACAAACTCTTGCCGAGTAATCCTGTGTATTCCGTGCCGCGTGCAGGGCGGCTAGTTGGTAGACGAAGAACTACCCGCGACGATAAGGCGTGATGGTCTGGCTCCTAACCAGAGAGGATGCATCACCAGTGAACTAGCGAAAGCGAAAGTTCACCTCCGCAAGGGGATAAGCGTCACAGCCGCGATAGGCTTGGGGAGTCGTACCAGATGTGGTGTCTGGTGCGGCTCCCCTTTTTATTTGTTATTGGTTATGACTTACGCGTTATCGGTTATGACTTACGCGTTATGGGTTATGACTTATGCGTTATGCATAACGCCCTATGCGTTGCGCGCGACCCCCTGTGCCAAGCAGTTGGCACAACCTTGCCAGATGATTGCTGTGTGTGGCGTTCGGGCGCGCATTGCCCTAGCGGGGCGAAGGGTCTGGCATTGTAGAGAAGTCAGGGAGAATCCCTGCGTAGCAAGGAGGTGTTCCGATGGAGCACGAGCAAGTAATAAAGGTGATGCGCTCGGCGAAGGGTCGCTTCGTCAAGGTCATCACGGAAACCGCACCAGTCAGCCCTGCTGAGATGGCGCGGCGCATCGCTAAGGCTGCGGCAAGCGTCGCACCTGACGCGAAGGCGGCGATCCCGATGGTCAAGACACTCAGCACTCGTCAGGACGAGCGCGGGTGGACGATCAGCGTGGTTCAGATCGTCGGTCAGATGGACAAGCACTACGGCGAGGACGGCTTCCACATTGGCAAGGACGGCGGGTTGTCGTTCAGCCTTGTCGGTGGTGCGCCAGAGGAGTACGGATTCGCTACGGCGTGTCCGTACTCTGGCAAAGAGGGTGCGTCGTGCGAGTTGCGCGGCAAGCGGCACGCGCATCGCTCGGTGAACGCAGGGCGCGTTCAGGAGATCATCATCGCAGGAGAGTCGTTCGCCTGACGGCTAAGGGGGGAGGTTCGCGCCTCCCCCCTTATTGCCATAGTCGGGCGGAAGGTTTGGCATAGTGTAGTAGTCAGGGAGATTCCCTGACGAGTAGCGAAGGAGGTTCGTATGGGATACGCAACGGCACTCGGTATCGCGGATACGGAGTTGGACTTGGACACGAAACTTCATTGGCACTTCACGACGAACTGCTACCCGCCGATCCCGCTGATGATGATTGCCCCTGCGAAGGCGGCACTCGCACTAGTGGAGAGCGGCGAGTCAGACGAGATGGTGGAGATGCCTAGCGGCGCAGAGCATCGCAAGTACGGATCGCAAGTCCCTGCTTGGGTGATGATTCAGTCGCTTCACCTAGACGCGTTCGTCAGCAACGACGCGTACACAATCAGCGACGGAGAGTAGTACGGAGGGGAGAGGCGCAAGCCTCTCCCCGACGCGGAAGGAGGAGATGATGAACTTCTGGCAATCACAGAACCGACGCAACTGCGGCTGCGGCAAGCCAGCAGACTTCGTTGCGGACAACAACGAAGCGGGAGTCGCGTACCCGTACTGCGATACTTGCGAGGAGAAGCGCGCTGAGAAGTTTGGTTGCGCAATGATTCTTTCGGAAGGCGCGCAATGCGAGGACGGCATCTGCGGCTGCGGCGGAACGGGGGTGTACTAATGAGCGAGCCTATCGTAGAGAAGTTTCTAGACACCTACACTTGCCAAGAGTGTGGCGTGGTTGAGGCATACGAAAAAGCATACGAGGTTGGCGGGATTGTAAGCAGCAAGTTGGTCTGCCGCTTGTGCGCAAAGAAGGAGGAGGGGGAACTATGAGCACAAAGGTTTGGTGCGAGGACTGCGAGCGATACGAGATTGTCTGCGAGTGTGTAGACAACCCAGAGCGGGATAACGCGTGCTACGAGTTGGAGCAGTCAGAGAACTGCGAGCACCCGCAGGAGAGTTAGTTATCGGTTATGGGTTATGCGTTATGTGTATAGGCGCATAGCGCATACCCACCACCCCCCACCCCCGTCGTCGGCTTCGGTCGGCGGCGGGTGTAGGTGTTTCTATTGCCATAGAGGGGCGAGGAGTCTGGCATAGTAAAGAAGTAGCGGAGATGTTCCGCATAGCAAGGAGGTGCGTATGTGCCGTATGTGTGGTTCGGATGATGTCGTCGTAGACGGCGAGTATGTCGCTTTGGTGTGTGAGAAGTGTAAGGAGACTGCTCAGGCAGTTGCCGATGCGACTCACGCCGATTCGTGGCGAGTCGGCATTGACGACTATGGCGTAGAGGAGATTGAGGAGGTTGTTTATGAGTAAGGTTTGGGATAAGGTTGGCGAGACGCTATCAGACGCGAAGGGCATCGCGTTTGACGGCTGCCACAAGATTTACATCTTGATGGATGACGAGCAGATGTCCGAGATGAAGGTGATTGGGTATGACCCGCTTATCTCGGCAGAAGATTACACGGCAAGCGAGATGCTAGAAACGATTCGGGACTGGTACGAGGATTCGTGCTCGTTGCGATTCGTTCAGGCGATTCACACTAACCACGACGACCCGAACGCAGGGTTCGTATCGTTGATTGACCAAGGGGCTGATGATGATTTGTAAGCACGAGCAGATTGACTGGAAGCACAAGACACGCGTCGCAGATTGTCCGACCTGTGTTCAGCAGGGAGACGCTTGCGATGTCGTGGTCTGTGCGGAGTGCCACAACGATGTGGATGCGAACACGCTGACTGACGAGCAGGAGCGACACCTGTTCAGGACTGCGTAATAAGAAGGGCGGCAGGGCTTCGGCTCTGTCGCCCTTATTATTTGTTATGCGTTATGCGTTATGCGTTATGGGTTATGCCTTATGCGTATACCCCCGACCACCCGCCAACCAATCTCCCCGTGTGATTCGGCGCGCTGCTTCGGCTGCGTTTCTTATTGCGATAGACCGCTGAGAGGTCTGGCATAGTACATACATCGGGGAAGTTCCCCGCAAAGCGAAGGAGGTTCTATGGATAGCACCACCGTTGATTGCGCCGCACCTCGTTGCGGTGAATCGGTAGAGCAGGATTACGCTGAGTACTCCAACATCTTGGAGGCGCAGATTTGTTCGGCGTGTTGGCAGTCCGATACTGAGCACGCATCGGCAATCACGAAGTTCTCCCCTGATGGCTCGGTTGAGCGCATCATCTTGGGCGACCTCGTGGCGATGGACTCCGAGTACGGTGAGCCTGTTGACGCTTCCACTTGGAAGCGCGAGTGGCGCGCATCGTCGGCGTGGCGTGGTCATTACGATACGGTGTTCGTAAAGGGCTGGACTGAGGTTGAGGAAGATTTGCTGCTCTGGGGTGAACGCACCGAAGGGCAGACACTTGGCGAGCGCATCGCTGCTGAGTGCGAGGCTGGCACGCTCCCGTGTGAGGTGACCTCCATCGCTGACCCGACCTCTAACCTGTTCGCGCAGGGGATTAGTTTCTGGGTGCGCGATGAGGATGCGATGACCTTCGCCGTGTGGGTGAAGGGCGACGCGGCGTACGCGGGGGCGACCTCGCGCTAGTCGCGGAGTGATGAGGGGGAGTGAGGGCTTCGGCTCTTGCTCCCCCTCATTGCGTTTATGGGCTATGCGTTATGTGTTATGGGTTATGAGTTATCCGTATACGCCTATACCCACGACCACCATCCCCTATCCCCCCATCACCGATTCGTTCTGGCGTTGCCCATCGCCGAGCGTCGTCGTCGTATTGCCATAGCGGGGCGAAGGGTCTGGCATTGTATGAAGTAGAGGAGGCGCTGTGATCGCTTCCCAAGTGAGGAGGTCTTATGACCGACACACAGAAACTCACGGACATCCTAGCGGAGGCACGCCGCAGCGCGGAGCGCGCATCGTCAGCGGCGCAGGATGCCGCATCCGAGGCACAGGACGCGCAGTCCTACGCTGACTCGGCAAGTGATTCGGCAAGTTCTGCTGAGTCCTACGCCGATGAGGTTCAGGAAGTTCTGGACTCGGTTGAGGAGATGGTCGCTGAGGTGGTCGCCGAGAACGAGCGACTGACGGCAATCATCGCCAAGATTCGCAGCGCCCTTGATGGGTGGGACGCGGCGGATGAGGTTGCTGACCTCATCGCTGAGGCGACGGAAGTCGTCGCCTAAACAATCGGCGGACGGCGGCGGGGCTTCGGCTCCGCCGCCGCGAGCCACAGAGGAGGGTGTATGAATCGGAGAAATGTTGAGAAGATTTCCATCCCAGAACACTCCGTCCGTTGGACGAAGCGTCCTGCTGCTGATGGTGATTGCTGCGAGAAGCATCGCCGTGAGAAGCGCGCTGATGACCGCAAGCGGATGATTGCTGAGGAGCGAAAGCGTAAGTGGACTTCTGGTTCGTAGCGGCGTGCCTCGTGATAGGCGCGCTGCTGCTGCTAGGAGATTGACGAAAGGGGGACGGCTGCTTCGGCGGTCGTCCCCCTTTCTTATTTGTTATCTGTTATTGGTTATGGGTTATGGGTTATGCCTATGCGCGTATGACCCTACCCCCTAGTCCCCATTACCCCATTACCAACTGGTCGGCGAGGTCGTCGCATCGTTGCCGCGTATTGCCATAGTTCGGCGGAGTGTCTGGCATAGTGTATTCATCGGGAGCGGCGATACCGCTCGCACATTGAGGAGGTCGTATGCAGTACGGCAAGAATCATCCGTTGGAGCCTCACCAGATTGAGGCGGCGATTCTCGGAATCGCTAAGGCGATTGTGCACAACGAGCCAGAAGGCTCGTGCGACACCATCGCATCGTGCGATTCGCAGGGTTGCGTGGAGCGGCGGTTGCTCGCGGTTGAGCAGATTCGCTTGTACCTCGTAGACTCGCTCATCGCTATCGCGGCGGAAGAGGTTCGCCAACGCAACAACGCGTAGGCGGCGCATCCGCCACAACAACGGCGGCGGGGCTTCGGCTCCGCCGCCAACACTAGGAGGTTGTTATGACGATTACGGCATCGCGCGTATGGCACAACGGCGCGTGGGTTGTGTCTGCTATGCATCGTGGCTATGTGGAATCCATTACCTATTACGGCTTCACAAAGCGCGAGGCGATGGCACGCTTCCGCGATGAGATGAAGCGTAGGCAATACGCAAAGTAAGAAGGAGGCGGCGGGGCTTCGGCTCCGCCGCCGTATTGCCATAGTTGGGCAGAAGGTCTGGCATTGTAGAGATAGAGAGGCAAACGCTTCTCACAAAGAAGGAGAAACAAGATGACCTACATCAAGGGACAGGGACACATTGAGGAGGGTACTGGTTGCCTCGCCGATGAGTACTTCCTCAACGGATGCGAGGAGGATGCGGAAACCTTCATCCGAATCCACGATGGCTCGCCAGAAGGCGTAAAGATTCCAGTCTGCGAGGATTGCGCCGAAGGCGCGGCGGCAATCGCCTCCCTAGCGGGGCGATAACACGGGAAGGGGGGCGGCGTTGTCGCCCCCCTTATCCCATAGCGGAAGGAGAAACACGATGAAGCGAAACACTTGGTATCAGATTCACACCAACGGCGGCACGACAACTTTCGCACGATACACGCGGCAGGAAACCGCGCAGGAGAAGGGCGATGTTGAGATTCTCGTTGAGGTTGGAGTGTTTGAGAAACTATCGGTAGACACAACGACACCGCAGGGCGGCGCGGAAATCTTTGGGCGCGAGGAGTTCTACGATGAAGGCGCGGCGATGGCACGCCTCGCAGAAGCGGTAGAACTGGCGCGCTAACAACAGGCGGCAACAACAAGCGGCGGCATCCCTTCGGGGGTGTCGCCGCTTTGTTTGTTTGTTGTGCGTTATGTCTTATGGGTTAGGGCTTATGCGTTATGGGTTATGGGTTATGTGTATACGCGGTATCCCCCTCCCCCCCTTACCCCTCCCCCTATCCACCACTACCACCGCTTCGGCGTGCGCTTCATCGTTGCGCCGCGTATCGCAATAGCGGGGCGGCGGGTCTGGCATTGTATGAATAGCGGCGGAGATTCCGCAGCACCTAGTGGAGGCACTATGGGCAACAAGCACAACGAGCAGAAGGCGGCACGCGCCATCGGCTCGGGGCGCGCCGTCTATCTCGGCTTCGTGCCGATGAAGGCGGTTGGCGCTCGTCGCTGTGATTACAGCGGCGTATGCGAGAAGCCCGCAACCTACACGATCGCAGGGCGCGCGCAGATTGGAATCTGCGACGGGCACGCGGCGGTCGTCGGGTCGCGGCTTCGTATCGGCTAAACGCCGACGCTTCCGCTAGTACGCGATCGCTCCCCCCGCGTCTGGCGGGTGAACCAATAGGGGGAGCACAAACACACAAACAAGGAGGCACACGATGGCAGGCTCAATGTATGTAATCCGCGCACTAGCCGATGGCACGCATCGCATCGTCAAGACGGAGCGCGGCGTGAACGGCTTGCAGCCGATGTATGACGCAATCGGTTGCCAGTATGTGGAGATGGTCGGTCGCGGCAATCTCGGCGGCGTACCCGTTGCGCTTCTGGTAGACGAGGAGGGGCTCCTCGTACAGAACCCGCGCATCAACCTCACCGCGTGCGATGTGTTCGCAGTCGCTACAAAGAGCGCGCCGTTGTACCTAGCAGGGGGCGGCTTGGCTGGCGATGCGGTGCTCGTACACGATGACGAACTGCGCGGCTTCACCGATGCGGAGATCGCCAAGATTGAGCAGGTGCTCAACGATGGCGGCTTCCCGATGTACGACGGGCGCACGATCTAAGAGACGGCGGCGGCATCCCTTCGGGGGTGTCGCCGCCGTTTCGTTTATGGCTTATGTGTTATGGCTTATGTGTTAGGTGTTATGGGTTATGTGTATACAGGGAACCCCCATCCCCCCTACCCATCCCCAACATCGCAGCGATGCCGCAGCGCAGCAGGGCGGCGTGTGGCGGCGCGTATCGCAATAGAGGGGCGAGAGGTCTGGCATTGTAGAGAAGTCGGGGGGCTTCCCCGCAGTAGCAGAGGAGGTAGCCGATGGCTACGCCAGAGCAGGTCAAAGCCGCAATCGCAGCGGCGAAGGGTCAGGTCTTTACCCTTGTTGCAAAGACGAAGCCAACACCAACGAAGGTGTTGATCAAGCGCGCAGAGATCGCAGAGAAGAACGCCGTTGATGGCGTGGCGTTCAGCGCGCAGCAGACACTCGCAACCGAAGAGGTAGACGGCGGCACGATCTCGGTCGTGCGCGTCAGCGGTCGCCCCGATCCCGCGTGGGGCGGCGGTGATCCGCTTCGGGTGAACAAGAAGGGCGAGGTTTCGCTCGGCTTCGTCATCTCGGCGATGAACGAATACGGCAACGCTACCGCTTGCCCGAACGCGGGCGTAGAGGGTACGGCGTGCGTGGATCGCGGAGAGCGACACTCACATCGCGCCTACGGCGTGGATCGTATCCAGTCAATCGTCGTGCGCGGCGAAGAGTTTGTAAAGTAGAGCGCGGCGGCGCGTCGCCCCTTCGGGGGCGGCGCGTCGTCGCAGAGAGAGAGGGAGCGTATGAATCGGAGAACAATCGTCAGCCTTCGTACCTATGCGGAGATTGAGCGAGAGCGAGCGCGTCGCGGCTTCGTTGCGCGGCTTGCGTGGTACGGCATCGTCGCGGCGGCGGCGTACTTCGCGGCGCACATCTTCGCGGCGTACATCTTGGGCAAGTAGGAGAGGCGGCGGCGATCCCTTCGGGGGTCGTCGCCGCTTCTTCGTTATGGGCTATGGGTTAGGTGTTATCGGTTAGGTGTTATCGGTTATCCCTTACCCCTTACCCGTACACCCCTCATCCCCCCTACCCCTTCACCCCTTCGCCCTCGGCGGCGCGGGGCGCAGCGTGCGGCGGCGCGTATCACCATAGAGGGGCGGCGCGTCTGGCACATTAGACATAGAGGAAACGCCTCTCGGCAGGGAGCGTAGTGCTAGGGCGGCGGCAGATCACCGCCGCGACAGATGACGCGGGACGAAACGCCGCTAGGAATCACCTGCCGCAACATAGTAGAGGAGGATTCACCGATGCAAATCTCACCGATGGAGCGCAACGAAATCCGCCGATGCGCGGCGATTGTCTGGGAGAATCACCCAGAGGAGGGACTCTACGCCGTGCAATGCCGCAACAATGCGACATCGTGGGTGCAGACAATCTGGACGGCGGCGCGCCGCGTCTCGTCTCTCAACGGCGCAACGGTTGCACGATTCACCAAGAAAAACGCAGCGTGCGATGCTCACGCTGAAATGGCGCAGCGTCGCGTGGAGATGCTGAACCGCTAAGAATACGGCGCGGCGCGTCGCCCCTCGGGGGGCGGCGCGTCGTCGCCACAAGAGGAGGATTCACCGATGGTTGCGATTCTTATTCTCGCCGTGGTTATCCTCGGCGGCTATGCTGGCGACAAAATCGCCGATGCGCTTGGCGTGTTATCGCCGCGCAGATAGTCTCAACCCCGCCCGCCGTTCAAAACGGCGGGTTGGGGCGTGTAAAGGCTGCACCTAAATTTTTTCTCCAATCCGCGAGGATCGAGTGTCAACCCCCTATTTCCCGCTGGGAAAGAACCCCCCCGATACCCCTATCCCCTAATTTTTTTTTCAATATCCTCGGCCTTGATAAAGCCCATGATCGCGCGTGGGGCTCCGTCTGCCGGTACGTAGACCATCATCGGGATCGTGCGTACTTCCCACTCGGTAGTGAGGGCTCGCTCGGTATCCACGTTGACTTTGATGACGGTGATGTCGGGGTTGTGGGCTGCGAAACGGTCTACTTCTGGCATCGTGCGCTTACACGGCTCGCACCAAGGGGCCCAGAACTCCAGGAGAAGGTCCTTAGAGCCACGGAGAGCGGCGATTTGGGTGGAAGGGCTGTCTTGGTGCATGGGGCGCTCCTTATGGCTGTATTTGGGGGAAAAACAACCCCCAAGGTTTCCCCTGGGGGTTGAGTACATCTCCCTCCGAAGTTGTGATGACTTCAGAAGCGTGACCAGGGCGTGATGACCCTAGAACGGAATGTCGATGTCGTCGTTGATATTAGCAGACTGGGTCGACCCGACAGGCTCCTGCGAGGCACCGTCCTTCTTCTGCTTCTCAACCTGGAGGAAGCGGCACGAAATCGAAATTTCGCTTCGTGCTACGCCCTGCTTGTCGGTCCACGATGAGACCGA